>Ga0214919_10008184_pt1 | contig 13865 bp, 12 predicted proteins | sample LL1503_MetaG_FD_177994 | JGI IMG/M metagenome (GOLD analysis project Ga0214919, IMG submission 177994) | Freshwater microbial communities from Lake Lanier, Atlanta, Georgia, United States - LL-1503 | ecosystem: Environmental > Aquatic > Freshwater > Lake | place: USA: Georgia | collected...
GCTATCTTACCCAGAATTTTTGGGTTTATTACCGACAGTACGGGCAATATTAACTTAGGCTATTTTGTTCCTTTGATCGCTTTTTTAGTAGTCGCCTTTTTTGGCTGGAAGGGGTGTAAAGTAAAAAATGAGTGATACATTGGCTTATTTAAAATAGCTGCTGCACCATAAAAACAAGGATGCCACTTAAGAATCCTATAAGTGCCATCCAACTTATATTTTTGAGGTACCACCCAAAACTTATTTTTTCAAGCCCCATCACCATCACACCAGCGGCAGATCCAATGATCAAACAAGACCCCCCTGTTCCCGCACAATAGCTTAATAATTCCCAAAATATATGATTCGTTGGTAATTGAACTAATGGATACATATTTTGAACGCCTGCTACCAAAGGAATATTATCAAGTACTGCCGATAAAAGACCAATGCTGCCTGTTAAAACATAAACATTGTGTACGTAATGATCTAAGCCTAAAGCTATTTGTGATAATATGCCTGTGACTTGTAATGCTGCCACAGAAAGTAAAATTCCAATAAAAAAAAGCATACTAGGCACATCTATTTTTTGCAATGCTTGTTGTGCCGATAAATGATCTTTTTCTGATTCCGTTTTTTGATGATGTAATAATTCTGTCGTAATCCACATAATGCTTAAGCAAAATAACATGCCTAAATAGGGCGGTAGATGTGTCAAAAAATGAAAAATAGGTATTGCAATAAAGCAACCTAATCCAAGAAATAATATGACATTTCGTTCATTGGAAGATGCTTTTGAAGAGGAACTATTTTTTATAATATTATTTTCTAAAATATGATTGTTGGAACTATGATGTAAATGATTCGATGATATTATAATCTTACTAGCTCTTAACTTATAACTAATGATACAAGTAGGAACCGCCATGCAAATAAAACTTGCTAAAAAAGTTTGGTGTATAATATTCAAACTCGTTATTTGACCCCCCATCCATAACATCGTAGTAGTCACATCGCCAATGGGACTCCATGCCCCGCCAGCATTAGCGGCAATGATCACCAAGCCAAATAAATACCAGTTTACTTTTTTATCTTCTGACACTTTATTGATAATCGAAACCATTACTATGGCAGTCGTCAAATTATCTAATATTGCAGACAAGAAAAAAGTAATCATTGCGATCTTCCATATTAATAGAATTGGCTGCTCCGTTTTAATTTTTTCTGCTATTACCTGAAATCCGTCATGCGCGTCAATAATTTCTACAATAGTCATAGCGCCCAGTAAAAAAAATACCAATTCGCTAATCGCTATTAAATGAATTTGTAAATCGTTTAAAATATTTTGTACTAAAAAAGCTTGCGTAGCGATGATACCCCAGCTTAATGCTCCCATGAAAAGCGCTGTTGCTGCTTTATTGACACGAATTTTATTTTCAAAAATTATGGCAAGATACCCTATAATAAATATGAAAATAATAATGGTAGACATGAGCGCAATTAAATAACGAATTAGTTTTTAAACACTTTACCATCTTTCATCACCCAGTCAACTTGTTGCAAAGCAGTAATATCTTTAGTAGGATCTTTTTTTAATGCTACGATGTCTGCAAAAGCACCGGCCTTGATTTCTCCTATTTTACCTTGCATGCCTAATAGTTCTGCGGCTGTAGTAGTGGCTGTTTGAATCGCTTGCACATTGGTTAAACCCCAATCCACAAAATAAGTAAAATCTTTTGCTTGTGGTAAACCCCAATCGTATCCTCCAATATCGGTTCCATAAGCCAATCTCACTCCCATTTTAATTGCTTTTTTAAATGTTGCTTGAATGGATTGTTGAAAATATAAATTAATAGGGCTGCCTAATTTAGCTCTTCCTTCTGCCACGTATTCATTTACAAATAAAGTAGGACACCAAAAAATACCTTTATCAGCCATCAATTTCATACATTCTTCATCCATACCACTTCCATGCTCTATGGTACTTGCTCCAGCATTAATAGCGGCTATAATTCCATCACGAGTCATAGCGTGTGCTGCTAATTTTTTTCTGCTTTTAATAGTTTCATCTCCAATGGCACTTATTTCTTCTGTAGTAAAATTAGGAATGGATCTAAAAGAACCATCAGATAAACGGTAGTACCCTCTGTCAGCATATATTTTTATCCAATCAGCCCCTTGTTCAATTTGTTGACGCACGGCTCTTCTTGCTTCATCAGCCCCCGTAATTTCTTGTAAACCTTTAGGTAATTTTAATTCCCACGCATAATCGCTTGTCTTAATAGGATAATGTCCGGTAGTATTGATTGCCAATGTGGACACCCACATTCTTGGTCCATTAATAACTCCTTTATTCACTGCTTTTTTTAAATCTACATCGGTAAAGCCAGCACCTTCTGTTCCCAGATCGCGAATGGTGGTGAATCCGTTTAATAATGCTCTTTCCACGCTCTTAGTGCCTCTGATAGCACGATAGGGAATAGATTCTTTCAATACTTGAACATCATAGTCCTCAGAGGTGATATCTCCTTGTAATACTACATGGGTATGACAATCTATTAAACCTGGCATTACAAAATAATTACTTAAATCGATGATTGAATCGGCAGCTACTGAACTAGAGGATATGGAAACAATTTGATTTCCTTTGATTAAAACATTTTGTTTTTCAGAAACAATTCCTGTTTTAGTATCTAATAATTTACCACATTTAATAAGAATCGTTTTTTGTGCCGAAAGGGATACGCTAATAATAACAAAAGCGATAGTAATGAATTGACGCATGTTTTTAAAATTTTGAAAAGAATTAAAAGGATTAGGAAGTTTAAGGTACTATTTTGATTTTATAGAAATAGTTTAAAGAATTTAATTAATATAGTTTAATGGACTTATTTAATACATTTTTAATATAGAATTCTCCACACAATAATCTTTTTTTAAGGAGCTATAATATGATTACTTTGCATCCATTTTTGCAATAAGCTTGGCCAATATATATCACTGGTTTTATTTTTCATTCCAAAACCATGCCCACCTTTTTCGAATAAGTAAATTTCGGCTGCTACTTGATGTGCTAATAACTGTTGGTAATATTCAGTACTATTTGCTACGGGTACTGTGGTGTCATCTTTTGCATGTATTAAAAATGCGGGAGGCGTTTCACTGCTTACTTGTTCTTCATTGCTAAAATAATGAACCTCATCTTCCTTAATTATTGGCCCAATTAAATTATTACGTGAACCCATATGGCCAAAACTATTGAAGCTAATCACAGGGTAAATAAGGATTTGAAAATCGGGTCTTAACGAAAAGCCTTCTGTATTTGAAATATATTTTTCTTTAAAATGAGTGGCAGCTGTAGAAGCTAAATGCCCCCCAGCAGAAAATCCCATGATGCCAATTTTTTGATCATCAATCCCCCATGCTGCTGCATTTTTGCGTGCTAAATAAATCGCTGTTTGTGCATCTTGAATGGGCGCAATACTTTTATTAATTTGTTTTTGACTATCAGGGATTCTGTATTTTAATACAATGGCATTCACTCCAATACTATTAAAAAATTTTGCCACATCAGTACCTTCATGTGAAGCTGCTAAGATGCGATAACCTCCACCAGGGCAGATAATAACACAAGGTCTTTTTTGATTGTCTTGCGCCACTCTAAAATATTGATAACCAGGGATAGATACTTTTTCAATGCGTAAAATACCATCTGTATTCGTTACTGCTTCCTGGTTTTCCGTTTGGATATAATTTGGGATCTCAGTATATAAATTTTGATATTGCCCTATTGAATGACTTGTCATAAATAAACAAATAACACTTAAGATAAATAATGGTTTCATATAATTATTTTTCTCCTTTAATTAATAAGGTATAATAATGAATACCTTTTTGTAAATCGGTAATCAATAATCGTTCATCAATACCATGGTATCCTTTTGCATTGGTTAATGGACTAAAGTTTACTACACCATCACTCAAGTCTCTATAACTTCTGGAATCAGTGGCACCCACCATTATAACGGGTGCTACCACTACATTTTCAATTGTGCCATTGATTGCTTTCTCTACTCTTCTAAAAGCACTACTATTAATATCAGTAGTGGATGAAGGCAGTGTACTATAGTTGGGATAATAAGTTACTTTAATTTGAGTATCATTAATTGCATTGGTTACAAAATTGAAAACATCTTGTTGCGTTTCACCTGGCAAAATTCTACTATTCACGTAAGCGGTTGCAAAAGTAGGAATCACATTGTCTCTTACACCACTATTAAATACCGTGGGTACAATAGTAGTCCTAATTAATGCATTTGAAGCTGGAGCTTCTGACATATCATTTAACACCCATTTTTCAAACAACCATAAATTTGACAATGATATTTTTTTCCAAAAATTATCCGTGTATGCACTCGTTCTTGTGAGGTAGGCCTTAATTGGAGGTATTATTTTAGCTGGCATTTCTTTTTCTCTTAATTTGTAAATCGCCTTACTCAATAAATCAATGGAACTTGTTTTTCCAGGGATAGAAGAGTGACCGCCTTCTTTTTGGGCAGTTAAAACCAAAGTCACATATCCCTTTTCTCCTACACCTATAGACGCTACTGGATGCTTCACATCTTTCATATCTTCAGTTGAAATCTCACCTCCTTCATCTACAACCAAATCAAATTTCTTTTTCTGATTTTTGAAATATTTTACCATGGCCAAAGCGCCACGTCCATTAGACTCTTCATCCGATCCAAAACATAATAAAATGGTTTGCTTGGGTTGAAAGCCAGTTTTTAAAAGTTGTTCAGTTGCTTCCAAAATACTAATCATACTTGCTTTATCATCTAAGGCACCTCTTCCCCAAATATATCCGTCTTTCACTTCACCTCCATAAGGCTTTGCATGCCAAAGTTTCACAGCTGAAGCTTCTACAGGTACTACGTCATAATGGGCCATTAAAACGATGGGTAATAAAGAAGTGTCTGCGCCTTTCCATTCATATATATAATTGAAGCTATCAATGATAGTTCTAGGCAATCTTTCTTTAACTGTCGGGTAAGCGAGATCCATCCACTGACGATATTTATAAAAAGTGGCACTATCGTACTTATAATTATCATCTGGGGTTTCTGTACTAATTTGAATAGCTTGTCCCATATGCGCTATGGCATCTGTTGGCAAGGGATCAAGTACTACTATATATTTATTGGCAAAAGGTTTATTATTAAAAGTGTTGTATAAGGCGATCAACGATAAAACAATAAAAAGGCCTAAAAATCCCAGTAAAACTTTTTTCATAATATTGTAACTTTAAAATTAGAAGCTCAAGCTAAACCATATGGAATTTACTTGAATACTTCTGTAAGATACAAAAAGCATTAAAACAAGAGGGAGAAGCTTGACTAAATTTCACCTTCTACTATATTTAAAAATATGGCAATACAAATTTGTCCCATTTGTTCTCAGGAAACTGAACCCGTAATGGTTCACGGTCATTATCAGTGCAGTATATGTGGCACGAATATTATGCCTTGCTGTGATGGAGAAAATTGCGAAAACTAAAAAGCGCCCTAATTTTCATTAGAACGCTTTTCATTTTTGACAATTGAGACTTAAACTAAAAACCTTTATCTTAAATTAAGAAGGCCTTTGAGGCATTCCTTTTCTGCGGAACATTTCAAAACGAACTCTACGTAAAAATTCTCTATCCACTTTTAACGCTTCATTCACTCTTTCATCTGATTTCAAAATTGGCTTTAAAGCAGTGGCCATTTTTTTTCTGGCAGCTAATATAGCTTCTTCCATATCAATTTCCTTGTCTTTCTTTTCTTTTAAAATTGCTTGCATCGCATTTTTGTGCTCGTTATATACCGGCCAAAATGACTGAGCTTCTGCAGAAGTTAAATTTAATTTTTTTGTGACAAATTGAATTTTGAACATTTCAATATTTGCCTTTTTTTCGGGGCTCATTTGTCCACGACCTTTTCTTCCTTGCATCATTTGCTGATCGCGAGGTGGGCGTTGACCGCCTTGTTCACGTTGATCATTAGGTCGAGGAGGTCTTCCTTGATCGCCTTGTGCACTAGCTGATAATATTAACAAGGTCAAACATAGTGTGTAGAATATTTGTTTCATAGTTATTGGTTTTTAAAAAATAGAATTATTAAAATTAGGTTTATTAATAGGAGTTAATTTATGATTTGAATATTTCCTTTATTCAATATTGGCTTCAATAGTATCATTGCTGCCATTTATAGGGTCAACATGATTGCTATATTTTGAAAGTTCTGACTGCCAATCTACTTCCGCTAAAGATTCGTTATCATTCACATAAGCTTCAATTTCTTCATTAGAAATTTCTTGGATATTAATATCGGCTACTTTTACGTCTGTTGTTTCGGGGCGCAAACTATTATTTGTAATAATAAAAGTAGTAGCGACTGCTAATAATAATGTTGCAGCTACAGCATATTTAGAAAATCTAGATAACGTGAAAATTTTTGCTTTGCCTTGATTGGCTTTATCTATCTTATTTAAAACGCGGGCACTAAAATTTTCAAAGTAAAAAGGGGGAGCTTCTACCTTACTTTCATTAAACTGAGAAAGGCTTTCTTTTGAAAAAAGCTGCTCCGCTAGTTTTTGGTCATTTTCAAGTTCGTTATGTAAGTGATTTTGTTTCATTGCGCTTATTTGACAGTATATTATTACCTGGGTTTAATGTCCTTTAATAAATTGCTCCAATTTTTTAATAGCTTGATGATAATTGGCTTTGGCGCCACCTACAGTTGTGCCTGTTATGCTTGCAATTTTTTCATAATTCAATTCATCAAAATAACGCAACATGAACACAAATCTTTGTTTTTCAGGCAGTTGTTTAATTCCCTGCTCTAATTGAATTTGAATTTCGGTGCTTTTAGGAGCGTCTGTTTGACTAGAGTGAGTTTCGTAGTCCCCGTTGTCTTGGTCAAAAGAGGAAGTGGATTTTCTCTTTTCCTTGGTTATAAAATTAAGAGTTTCATTATAGGCAATCCTGAACAGCCAGGTGGAAAACTCGCTTTCCATTTTAAAACCATCTAATTTATTCCAAATCTTAATCCATACTATTTGTGCAACATCATCTGCGTCATCATGGTTTAATACCATTCTTTTAATTTGATGATATACCTTCGTTTGATGCTTTTGCATTAACTGCGTGAAAACTTGCTCACGGTTAAAATGCTGTTGAAACTGGACTATTAATTCTGAATCGGATATCATTGTATTATAAAATTAGACAATCTAGCCGAAGAATGGTTTAAAAAAGAACCTCAAAATAATACCCTTAAAACAATAAAGTCATAAATAAATGAAGTTAAGAAGAAGATGAAGGAAGAATTGAATTTTAGATACACTTCAATTACGGGAACGAAAATCTACTTATAATTTAATGATAGTCTTAACGTACTGGTTCACTCCATTTTGAACTCTAATATAATAGACGCCTGCATGTAAATTATTGCCAAATAAAGTATAGCTATTCATGCCTGCATAAGCATAAGTAGTGTCAATTAATATTTTAATGACTGCCCCTGTAGTATCTAATAATTGTAATAAGGTAGGTCCGCCATTGGTTTTAAATTCAATTCTTGTAAATGCATTAAATGGATTTGGATAATTGTTGATCATTGAATTTCCAGAAAATACAGAACTCTCTATGGCAACCCCACAAACGCTTGCATTGATGAGCGGAAGGGTAGGAAATTTTTTCAACATGATTTGCAACTCATTGGTTTCATTTACGCAAAACCAATTCTTCAATATAGAATTATAGACACTTCTAAAATCATTTTGATAAGGAATATTATCGTTTACGGTAGCATTTAAAGGCAAGTCAGGATTATCTCCAAATACACCTCCTCTTACGTTTTTACCAAATAAAAATAAGGGAGCTGCAGCTCCATGGTCGGTTCCGCCACTTGCATTGGATTTAATGCGTCTTCCAAATTCAGAATAAGTCATACCAATCACTCTGTCGTCAATTTCTAATCCTTTAATATCATTTTGAAATGCATTCACAGATTCAGAAACTGCATTTAATAAATTAGCATGTACTCCAGTAGTAGTATCGGTGCTGCTGGTTTGCCCCGAATGAGTATCAAATCCACCATAGTTTACTAAGTATACTTTGGTTTGTAAACCACCTTTTATGAGTCTAGCAACAATTTTTAATTGAGATGCCAATGAGTTATTAGGGTATGTAACTTGTTGGGTAACACTATCTGAAGCTGCTTTTATTCTTACTCCATATTTATTACTTTGTTTTGCGATTCTTCTTACAAAACTTAATTCATATCCCCCATTGGTATTAGGAACAGCTTCTTCCGTGCCATCAATTAAATTATAAAAAGAACTAGGGTCGGAAATACTTAATCCCATATTCACAACTGGTCCTTGACAAGTGAGGCTGGTAATAGATCCAATTTGAATGGCTAATGGATCAGGGTTAATATCATTAGGGTAGTCATTCGGATAATTAGCATAAGTATTGTCTAAATACCTGCCCATCCAACCCGTATTAATATATTGGTTGCTATCAGAACCACTCATCCAAATATCCGTGGCTCTAAAGTGAGAATAATTAGGTTGAGGGTATCCTACGGATTGTACTACATTTAATTTGCCTTCATTAAATAATTTTTGAAAAGCAGTCATTGCTGGGTTTAGGCCTGTTGCATCATATCCGTCCAATCTCAAAACTTTATTTTCTGGAATCGCAATATTGGTTCTGGCATTATAATACTTGGAATAGCTACTAACAGGAATAACTGTATTTAAACCATCGTTTCCGCCGCTCAATTGAATAATCACCAATACTCTATCGTTGTTCACGGAAGCCAATAATTCAGGATTAATAATAGGATGGTCCTGCAAAATATGTATAGGATTACCACTAATAATGGTAGGCGTTAATAATGCCAAACTATTTCGTATGAATTTTCTTCTTTCCATTATTGTAATTGATAATCGGGCATGTTCATAATATATTTTAATAAAGTTTTTAATCGCACATTCACAATATTAAAATTGATAGTAGTCGGTGTCGTTAAATAAATATTCCATGCATCGGTCCAATAGTAATCACTTACTTGCCCACTTAACAAAATTTGTTTCTTAAGATTTGCTTTAAAAGCAGTAGAGACATCGGTAGAAAGTAAATAAGCAAATAAGTCATCTATCAAAATGTTCGGATTGCTTGGAGTGGCACTTATTGACTTAGCAAATTCAATGGGGTTGATGACTACTTTTTTGGCATTTCGAGTATAACCTGATTCAACCATTAAATCGGTGAACTTGTTTCGTTTTGGTAAGGTGTCTGCATTGATCCAAAGTTCATAATATTCTGGCGTTTGATAATAAGCTGGCCAGCCTGCTACATTTGGCGGATCTGTTGGATTTTGACCAATACTAATCATTTGATTCAGCATATTATTAAATAAGTAATAAGCATCAGCGTAATCGGTCACCGCATTGGGGAAAGCAATATTATATTCTCTTATACATGTTACCACATGCTCAATAGGACTTTTTATTTGACAACCAAAGTAAAGTGAATCATAAAAATGTTCACTCTTAAATAGAGCATCTAAGACAGGCTTAATTTCGAAATTATTTTTGACAAAGATGTCAGCTAAAGGAGTGATGATATTAGTTTCAATTGTATCATCAATATAGTAGTACACAAAAAACTGATAAATTTTTCGGCAAATAAATTTGGCGACTTCTGGTCTTTCAAAAATCATACTTATTAACTCATCTGTTTCTGTCGCACCCGCCGCTAAAGTTTTGCCTGTAATAATTTTATTATTGTAATAGGCCGAAAATTGTTTGTTGGTCGTATCGTGCACAGTAGGTTCAAAGTAAACATTATAGGTACTATTAATTCTCCAGCCTGTAAGCACTTTGGCAGCTGCTTTTACATCCTCTTCCGTGTATTTTACAGCTACATTTTTTCCTAATGTAAATAATTCTTGTAATTCTCTGCCGTAATTTTCATCTGGGGCAGTTTTAGTACTTAAATAACCATTCAAATATCTTAACATCCCAGGATCAGTGGTAATAAGTTTTATGAGTTGTTTGAAATTTCCTAAACAATTCTTGCGAATGGTATCGTGATGTGTAAAAACATAATTGCCATAAGCAATCACATCGGATTCCGTACTAAAATGATTGGCCCAAAACAAACACATCTTTTCTGTGATACTTCTATCTTGATTAATCATTTGACCCACCAACCATTTTTTTAATGCCAATCGTCTATAACTACTTACTGTTCCATCTGGATTAAAATTATTCACCCAAGTAGCGCCTAATACCACAGTAGTATCTATCACAGTAGCAGAACTATAATCATTTAAAGGAGGAGCAGGGTAAGGAGCAGTAGGATTTAATAATTCATTCACCGCACCCACCATTCCTTTGCTTAGCATATCATCTATGTCCGATTTCTTGGCACCAAATTGCAATCGCTTTAGCAAGTGTTTTGCAGTTGCCTTATTCCAAGGTCCTTTATAGGGAGCTAAGCCTAATTTACTTGAAAGGGGGGTAGCAGGCATAATTAGAATTGATTCTGTTATGAATTTACAAATTTTTCATGATTTTAGAAATAAAGCCAAGTATTTTTTCTGTTTTTTCCTAATTTTTGAGATTATCTTTAGCTTCCTTTTTTAATTCTCAAAAATCATGTTATGTATAAAATAAGTCTACTTATCATTTTATTAGTTACAAACGTTACATCTTATTGTCAAAATCCAAACAAGTACTTAAACAAATCAGAAACTGAACGTATCGAAAAATTTCTATCTTCTGATGCTTTAGAAGGGCGTAAGGTATATAGTAAGGGTATTGAATTGGCGGCTGATTTTATTGCCCATGAGTTTAAGCAAAATGGATTAAAGACTTGGGCTAAAAGTGATAGTTATTTACAGAGTTTTTCTAAAATGAACGCCAAATTTATTTCAGCATCAGGAAGTTTTGACGGAGCTACAATTGATACCAAAAATATCATAGTAGTAACAGCGCAAGAAAAATTAGCGGTCAATGAAAATAGTGGCTATGAATTAGCTAAAATAAGTAAGGAAGACAATTTAATGAATAGTGTTAGAAAGTTCATGACTGCAGGTAAAAATTATGTAGTGCTGGTAGATGAATCCTTTGCACAAAATTTTGGAAGATTAGTTCAATTAAAATCCAATATCAATGATAATCAAAAATCATTGGTATTTGTTTTAAGTAATAATTCTCCATCAAAATTTACTATCGAAGCAACACATCAAATCGAAAAATTGCCTTTGGCGAATGTAGTAGGGGTAATTCCAGGCAAATCACTACCTAATGAGTATGTTATTTTTTCGGGACATTATGATCATTTAGGCATCAATGGTAAAAGAGCAGTGAATGGTGATTCTATATACAACGGCGCGAATGATGATGCTGCCGGAACTACAGCTATGATCATGCTTTCGAAATACTTTGCAGCTTTAGGGAATAATGAACGTACTATTATATTTGCCGCTTTCACAGCCGAAGAAGCGGGCGGCTTTGGTGCACAATATTTTTCAAAACAATTTGATCCTTTGCAAGTAAAAGCAATGTTTAATATTGAGATGATTGGTACCGAAAGTAAATGGGGTAAAAATAGCGCCTACATTACAGGGTATGAAAAAACAGATATGGGTGCTATTTTGCAGAAAAATTTAGAAGGCACTGAGTTTACATTTTATCCAGATCCATATACGGATCAAAATTTATTTTATAGATCAGATAATGCCACTTTAGCAAGATTAGGTGTTCCTGCGCATACCATATCTACTTCCAAGATGGATAGTGAACCTAATTACCACAAACCAAGTGATCAATTTGAAACATTGGATATTGATAACATGACTGAAATTATTAAAGCCATTGCAAAAAGTGCAAGAAGCATCATTGCAGGAAAAGATACACCAAGCAGAGTAGATACTACTCAATTAAAATAATTCAAAATTAAAAGATGCGTAAAAATTTATTCTATCTAAAAAATGTTGTTATAGTTGTTGGTTTCATTCATGCAGCTACTTTAGTGAAAGCTCAGAATACACAACATGTTGTAGAAAAAATTTATTTCCCTTCGGCACAAGAATGGCAAGTAAAATCACCGCAATTTTTTAAAATAGATAGCTTGCAATTAAACGAGGCTATTCAGTTTTCGATACAAAATGAAACTAAATATCCCCGTAATCCTTGGTTAACACAAGCCATGCAATTTGGGAAAGAACCCTTTTCGGATCCAGTAGGGCCTATGTTAGAGAGAGGCGGACTTAGCGGAATTATAGTTTATAAAGGATACATCATTGCTCAATGGGGTGATCCGAACAAAGTAGAGTCCTGTAATAGCGTGACTAAAAGTTTTGTTTCTACCACGATTGGTCTTGCTTATGAGCGAGGATTGATTCATTCTCTAGAGGACAAAGTGTATACTTATCTTCCACCTATTGAAACAGCGCAATTCACTGAAGAAACTAAAAATCAAAATCCCATTGATAAAAAATCTTTTATATTTCCTTTTGACACGCCGCATAATCGAAAAATAAGTTGGGATAATTTATTAAGACAAACCAGTGATTGGGAAGGCACTTTATGGGGTAAACCAGATTGGGCAGATAGACCCTCTGATAAACAGGATGAATGGTTGACTCGTAAAAGAAACGAACCGGGTACCAGTTATAAATACAATGACACAAGAGTGAATGCTTTAGCATTAGCTGCCACTACTGTTTGGCATCAATCTTTACCTGAAGTATTTCGTGAAAACATTATGAAACCTATTGGAGCTTCTAATTCATGGACTTGGACTGGATACCAAAATTCATGGATTGTGTTAGATGGAAAATTAGTGCAATCGGTGAGTGGCGGCGGGCACTTTGGTGGAGGAATGTTTATCAATGGGTATGATATGGCACGATTTGGTTTATTTACTTTACGAAAAGGCAATTGGCAAGGAAAACAAATTTTATCAGCAGATTGGTTTAAGAAAGCCACTACACCCACCAATGTGAATCCTGAATATGGCTTCATGAATTATTTCTTGAACACCCAACAAAAAATGTATCCTTCAGCACCAGCAAGCGCTTATGCTCATATTGGTAACGGTACGAACATGATTTATGTAGATGAAGAAAATGATTTAGTAGTAGTGGTAAGATGGATTGAAAATAATGCGATAGATAATTTTTTGAAAAAATTACTAGCATCGCTACCCAATAAAAAGTAAAAGTTCAAAAAATAATTATTTTTTGCGAAGCTCATAATGAACCGAATCGGGGTAGCCCGATGCAAAAACGTAACTCACTTTTTTATTTTTATCAAAATAAAATTCTAGCGTTTTTAGATTAGCCACTTCTTGTAGCTGATTAAGCGCCGAAGATCTTGATGAACTTGAAGTAAATTCAGTTCTTGGTTGTTGAAGCCTACCTTGTTTATCTACAGGAGCAGCATTAGCTGCTTGTATGCTATAATTATTGACAGCTGCTATTGTTTTAGGTATCGTATAAGTGCTATAATCAAAAAAAAGTTTATAGCCTGATTCTATATTTTCTTTTCTTTTATAGGGCCCCAATTTAGAAACCACTTCCTGCTCGGTCTTATTCATCCAATTATTGGTCTGAATCTGGCTCATTGTTATGGTCACTTTTTTATAGGGTGAACAACCCATAAATAGAACGATGATGGAAAGAATATATATTTTTTTCATACCTTGTATGTAATGTAATCAATAATTTATGAGTTTACCTTTATTATTTGGGATTATAGCCCTTGTTATCATTATCATTAGAAGACAAAGAAGAAGAAATGATTAATTGATATTTTCATTTATT
>Ga0214919_10008188_pt1 | contig 13862 bp, 10 predicted proteins | sample LL1503_MetaG_FD_177994 | JGI IMG/M metagenome (GOLD analysis project Ga0214919, IMG submission 177994) | Freshwater microbial communities from Lake Lanier, Atlanta, Georgia, United States - LL-1503 | ecosystem: Environmental > Aquatic > Freshwater > Lake | place: USA: Georgia | collected...
CGCAAGCGGTTCGACGTATGCCGATTTGGAATCGCGTGGAATATTGTTAGCGGTGACTCGGCTCGATGTGCGATATCGCAAGCCAGCAAAGTACGACGAACTACTGACGCTTGAAACGACGCTTCGGGACGTGGGTCATGTCAAGATCGAACACTCGTATCGACTCTCTCGAGGGGGCGAGGAACTCGTCCTTGGCGAAACGACACTTGCATGTATTGATCGTGACGGTCGCGTTCAAGCTTTGCCAGACAATTGGAGCGGCGCTCCTACTGTGGCGGATTGACTTGCCCGACTCGCATTCGCACGCGAGTGATCTTGCCTGCGCTGGCAGTTCGAATTTCAGCGTCGACCCCACCGCGCAGAATGCGATCGAGGGCATAACTCGTCGCAGCCGATCCAGTGACGATGGTCAGAATGCCACCAGCGATTCCAGAGAGGCGAGTGTCCTGACGAATGTTCGCTGGAATGAAACGCTCCCATAATTCCCCGGCATTACCAAATCGTTCCGCGTTACGTTCGACACTCGTTCGTAGTCGGGTGACCTCGGCTCGTATTGATTCGGTTGGAATGGCGTTTGCACCTCTTGCGCCACGTCGCTTCTGCAAATCACGAAGATGTTCCAAAGGATTTGCCATTGCTCGCAGCGATTGTACGGAGCAGACACGCCGATTCCACCTCTTCACTATCCTTCCATTCGTGACAAGCCTGCGCCTGACCAATATCCGCAAGACCTTCGACCAAGCAGTGGCGGTCGACGATGTCAGCATTGAGGTTCCGTCGGGGTCACTCTTCTTCTTGCTTGGATCTTCGGGATGCGGGAAAACCACAATCTTGCGCATGATCGCTGGGTTCGTTCAACCGACTGCAGGAAAAATTTTCTTTGGCGACCGTGATGTGACAGCGCTGTCGGCTGAAAAACGAAATGCAGGAATGGTCTTTCAGAATTACGCACTCTGGCCACACATGACCGTTTCGCAGAATGTGGGCTTTGGTTTGGATATTCGCCGTATGCCATCAGCCGAGAAGAAGAAGCGCATTGGAGAGTCACTCGAATTGGTCCGCATGAGCCAGTATGCCGATCGACTTCCAAATCAACTTTCGGGCGGTCAACAGCAACGCGTTGCATTGGCGCGCGCCATTGCATTTCGCCCCGATCTCCTGTTGCTCGATGAGCCACTTTCGAATCTCGACGCGAAGTTGCGATTGGAGATGCGGTCGGAGATTCGGCGGATTTCAAACGAACTACGGATCACGATGATCTACGTGACGCACGATCAATATGAGGCGTTGTCACTCGCGGATCAAATCGCAGTGATGTCGGCTGGCAAGATCGAACAGCTCGGAGCGCCACGAGATATTTACCAGCGCCCTCGCACTCGATTTGTCGCGGAGTTCATAGGCGAGACGAACTTTCTCACTGGAAATATTCAGGGCGCACGAGATGCGCAAGGATTCGCCGAGGTCGTGACGCCGATTGCAACAATGCGTGCGATCGTTGCTGCTTCGAAGAAGGCTGGCGATCGAATCACGCTTTCAATTCGTCCGGAGGCGATCACCGTGCAAGAAGTGGAGTCGACTACGAATTCCGTCGCGGGCTCGACAGTCGTTCTTGGAAAGTGTGTGGAGTCGACCTATCTCGGTGCGTATGCCCAGCACACAGTTGAGGTGAATGGCCACCGAATAAAAGTATTCGAAGTCAATCCACATTCATCATCATTTGAAGGAAAACAAGTGCGGCTGAGCATCGTTGCGAATCAAGTTGTCGGCGTTGAGGAGTGAGCGACTTGATTCAGTCCGTGGTCGGCCAAATGATGATCCGTCATTTGACGAACGAAAAAATATCCCACGACGAGCGCGGCAAGTGCGATGATCACATGAAGTGCGAATCCCAGCCCAATGTCGTGTGCTGTCAATGAAGGAGTTGCGGTGCTTTCAGTGGTCGGTGGAGGGGCACCGTGCATCACAAGCACCATCATCGCAATGCCGATCGTTGATCCGAATTGCCGCATCATCTGCACAAGTCCGCTCGCCTCGCCGCGCTGCGTGACTGGCACTCGAGAAAGCGAATCAGCATTTGCTGGACTCATCGCAAATCCACATCCAAGTCCAAGCACCGCCATACCGGTTGCAAGGATCGGATAACTCAACGCAAAGACGCCGATGGTTTCAATCACCGTACCGATCGCCACAAAGCAAAGTCCTAGCATGATTGGTCGCCGCGGACCATGGTGGTCGTACATCCGCCCTGCGAAATGGATGATGATGAGAACGGGGATCAGAAGTGGCAGCGTGCCGAAGCCAGCTTGCATCGGCGTGAATCCGAGGAAGCTTTGCATATAGAGAGAGCCATAAATTCCTTGCCCCACATTGATGAATTGCACACAGAACAAGAGAAATGCGTTTCCAAAGAGCCCGCGATCTCGAAAGAGTCGAAGATCAATCGTTGGGTGGGTGAGGCGCAATTGACGATGGATAAAAAGAAGCAGCAATGGACCGCCGATTCCGATTGAAATCCAGGCGGGTCTGTTCATGAGTCCGTGAAGGCCAAGCCCTTGCAAGCCGATGACGAGGAGTGGTGTTGCAATCAAGAGCAATGCGATCGATGGCCAGTCAGTTGTTCGTGCGGCCGCACGAACAGACTTCATGCGAAGCTTGAGAGTTAGACCGAGGGAGAGAAGTGCGATTGGAATGTTCAGCCAGAAACACCAATGCCATGATGCGAATTGCACCAACGCTCCGCCGATGAGCGGGCCGCCCGCCATAAACAAGAGCGAAATTCCAGCGTAGGTCGCCATCGCGCGTCCGCGCTGTTTCGCTGGGTAGATGTCGATCACAATGGCCGAACTTGCGGGCTGCATCGTTCCCGCACAGATTCCCTGAATGATTCGTGCAACGACAAAAATCCATGCAGTTGGTGCAAGTGCACATCCGATCGATGCGAGCATGAAGCCGACCATTCCCAGACGAAATGCAGTGATTCGACCAATCAAATCGCCGAGTCGTCCGCCGAGCGCGACCCACGACGCCATCGCAAGGAGATAACCGTTGACGGCCCATGTCAGCGTCACGTCGTCGAATTTCAAATCCCGCTGGATGCTTGGAAGTGCGACGCCAAGCACGGTCGAGTCGAGCATGATCATCGAAAGCGATCCCGTCATCGCTAAAAGAGTCAGCCACCGTCGGTCAGGCGCAATCGCTTCGCTCATAGTGCGAGTATAAGACGCATATGCGAGACACTGGCTGGAACTCTATGAAGATCGCAGTATCGTTGATCGCAGCGGTCTCGATCACCGCCGTTGGAATTCTTGCGGTCTTTTATGCTTCCAATCCCATCGATCCGCTCGCACCGACTGCGCCAGACTCACTAAACAATTCGCCCGAATATTCCTTCACGTCGCTCGATGGACGTGTTTGGAACCCTGCGACGGTGAAGGGAAAGATTGTATTTATCGATTTCTGGGCGACCTGGTGCGGTCCATGCCGCGCGACTCTTCCAGCTTTGGAGCAACTCTCCCGCGCATTTCCAAAAGATCTTGTCGTCCTCGGCGTTTCGAACGAATCGAAAGCGACTGTCACCAAGTTTCTCAGCGGGCAAGCGATTACATATCCGATGGTTGCGCCTGCGCCGCCAGTCGGTAAGCCGTTTTCTATGGTGCGTGCGATTCCGACGATCTTCATCATTCGCCGCGATGGTTCGCTGATGCGGATGATGGTTGGTTCACACGACTACGAACAGTTGCTGGAAGCGTTTCACATGGCGGACAGCGTGGAAGTACGCTGAAACAATGAGAACGACGATCCTCTATTGCGTCTTGTTTCTGTCATTGATTGTTTCGGGACGAGTGCACGCTCAGTCTCCCGCGCCCACCGCTGCGCAAGCCGACCACGACCGTCGCATGGGGTGGTTTCGCGAAGCGCGCTTCGGCATGTTTATTCACTGGGGCCTGTACGCGATTCCTGCTGGTCAGTGGGAGGGGAAAGCAGTTCCAAGTGCGGGCGAATGGATTCTTAACTCCGGGAAAATTCAGCCAGCGCAGTACATGAAGTTGCAGTCGCAGTTCAATCCAATCGACTTCAATGCAGATGAGTGGGTTCGTATCGCAAAGCTTGCCGGTCAGAAGTACATCGTGATCACCAGCAAGCATCACGATGGATTCGCACTTTGGGATTCGAAGAAGTCATCGTTCGATGTGATGGGAACGCCATTCAAGCGTGATGTATTGCTCGAACTCGCACGTGCCTGCGAACGAGGCGGCATTCAACTGTGCTTCTATCACTCGATCATGGATTGGACGCACGACGATTATGTGCCGCACCGAGCATGGGATCCTCGCAAGAACGAGGATGCGGACTTCGATCGATACGTCGGGTACATGAAGGATCAACTGAGGGAACTGATCTCTGGCAAATACGGGAAGATTGGAATTCTGTGGTTTGACGGAGAATGGGAAGAATCGTGGACGCATGAGCGTGGAGTTGATTTGGCACAATTTGTTCACTCGATCGATCCAGACATCATCATGAACAATCGCGTTGATAAGGGGCGATCTGGAATGGCGGGAATGAATGGCGAAGGCAATTGGGCCGGCGATTACGGCACGCCCGAACAAGAAGTCCCAGCGACTGGTGTTCCTGGAACAGACTGGGAAACATGCATGACGATGAACGACACGTGGGGATTCAAGAGTGATGATCAGAATTGGAAAAGCGCCGAACAGATGATTCGCATGCTGTGCGATATTGCCAGCAAGGGCGGCAACCTGCTTCTCAATGTTGGACCTCAAGCGAATGGTCAGATTCCGCAAGAGTCAATCGATCGACTGATGCGAATCGGTCGCTGGATGGAGACGAATGGTGATGCAATTTATGGAACACACGCGAGTCCGTTCGTGCGGCTTCCGTGGGGACGTTGCACGCAGAAGTCGCTACCGAACGGACAAACACGACTTTATTTTCACGTCTTTGATTGGCCAAAGTCTGTTGATGGCAACACGAATGCATTGATCATTCCAGGATTGAGCAGTGAAATCCTCTCCGCGCGCTTGTTGGGCGCAACGGGATTTGCGGCGAAGGCATCACGCGAAGGCGATGGTTGGTCGATCACTATTCCAGTGACTGCACCAGATGATGTGAGCAGTGTGATCGCAGTCGATATCGCAGGCGTACCAGTTGTGACGGCGTCGGCGGTGCGTGCGGATGGAAGCGGTGTATTCCATCTCTCTGCAAAGGATGCCGAGTTGCGTGGTCACTTGTTGTACGAGCCCAAGTGCGACAATCTTGGGTCGTGGACTGATATCGACGGCACGGCGCGTTGGCTCGTGCGATTGTCGGCAGCAGGTCAGTATCGAGTGATCGCCGATATCGCCGCTGATCCAAAGGAAGGTGGCGGGCGCTTTCGCGTTTCGGTTGGAGATGCGGGAGTTGCCGCAGTCGAATCAACTGTTGCGGTTGGTGCCAATTGGTGCGACTTCAAAGCGGTTGACATGGGGATCATTGAGTGCGGAATGGGCGATGTAGAAATTGTGGTTAAGCCATTGGCATTTACAGGAATCGCAGCGATGAACTTGCGTTCAATCACCCTTCAGCCGATTGCGAAGTAGTCCACGAACTTACTCTGACTTGAGATTCAAACGGCGATGAAGTGATTGCTCTGGAATCTGCGCAAATTTCGTTATTGATGGGGGCCGCCAACGAAGCGTAAGAGATTCGCTCCCGACCGATTCAAACATACGAACATCAATCTCATGGCAACCGGCGGCAAGTGCGACATCACCGATCTTTGGTGTTGCGCCATGCAGTCCACCATGATCGATTACTCGTATTCCGTCGATCCATAATTCACTTCCATCGTCGCTCGCGATTTCAAATCGGTACACGCCGCTCGATGGCGCGTCGATCATTCCGCGAAGTTGCACAGCAAATCGGTCGGCGGGTACTCCCCTTGGAATCGTGACACTCTCGACTGTGTTTGATTGTTTTGAGGAATCAAATGTAGTGCTTGCTGGAACGGTTTCAAACTCACCCACGATTACCCGCGCATCAAGCCCCACACGGTCGCCGCATGTTTGCGCTGGCGATAATTCGCTTCGTGAAAAGTTGATGGTCGTCTCGCCGTTGCTCATGTTGTTCTGCCAACTCGTTCGTGCGCGCACAGTCGCAGTGTGGTCAATCGCGATGGCATATTCACCTTGAGCATTTGGGGTTATTGCAGGCGTGTGAGCGGTAGGTTGCGAACCGTCCGTCGTGACATGAATCGTTGCTCCGAGTGGTGGCGGAAAGAAACGCACGATCATCGACCCGACGAAGAGGTGTTCATCGCCCACGATCGTTGGCGCGGCCAGGATCTTTGGCTGCGACGCGAAATCAAATGCGATGACTGGATGCGGCGAACTCTTCGCGATCATCTCGATCGCAGCTGGCGAAAGATCAACGATCAAGTCAGGTCCCTTGCGGCGGAAGGTTGGTGATTCGAACTCACCACCAAGCACGCGCACGCGTGTCGGATCATCGATGACGCCATCGAGGCGAAGAACTCCAGACTTCGGCGCAGAAAAAAGATGCGCATTGATCGCCGCACTTCCATCTGACGTGAGAGCCAACGTCCACCGTCCCCATTCTGGGACAGAAAGGAGCGCACGTCCATTTCCATAGATTGCGCTTGAATGCGTGTGCATCCACTGGCCGATTGATGCGAGTACCGCGAGGGATTCGGGATCGATACGCCCGCGTCCGTCTGGTCCGATGTTCAGAAGATAATTACCACCTTTAGAAACAATGTCGGCAAGATTTTGTAAGACGACTGCGGCAGATTTGAAGTCGTGATCATCACGCGCATATCCCCACGATCCATTGAGAGTCATGCATGTCTCCCAAGGTCGATCAAGGCCAGCGTCTGGAATCTTGTTTTCAGGGGTGGCATAATCACCAGATTGCGCCCATCGATCGTTGACCAAAATTCCTGGTTGCAATGCACGCGCCATCGCCACAATCTCGTCACTCGTATGTTCACGAGCCCCGTGTTCCCAATCGCCATCGCCCCAGAGCACGGCAATTTTTCCATACCGTCCATCAAGGAGTTCTTTCACTTGTGCACGCATGAATTGCGCATATCGAGCATAATCCGCACCAGCTGTTGGCCGTGTATCCCACTCGCGGCGCGGAAGATAATCAGGATTTGACCAATCCAAGAGTGAATAATAAAAGCCGAGTTTCAATCCATGGCGTTGGCATGCATCGGCGAGTTCGCGCATGGGATCACGTCCACGCCCTCCATCTGTTTTTGGTTTACCAAATTTCGTCGCTGCGATGTCTTGATCGGTGACCGCACTTGGCCAAAGCGAAAATCCTTCGTGGTGCTTTGTTGTGATCACGATGTATTTCATTCCCGCATCCTTTGCGGTACGAACCCATACATCAGCATCAAAGTCAACCGGGTCGAATCGAGGAGTCAGTTCTGCGTGATATTCAGCAGGCGGAATCTTCTTTCGGTTGAGCATCCACTCGCTCCAGCCTGGAAGAAAGTGACCATTCCAGACACTTCCTGCCTCGCTATAGAGACCCCAGTGCACGAACATTCCAAATCGTGCCTCACGCCACCACGCGAAATCCGGAGGTGCAATTTCATCACTCGCACCTCGCACGATTGATCCGCCGAAACAAAGTGTCAGAGCAATCGCGAGGAGACGGGCAGGCTTTTTTCCAATCAGCATGCGAACACGGTACGAAACCGCTAGGCTTCTTGCATGCCATCGATGATTCTTAACGGTCAACAAATTGAATTGACGATTCAAACGCAAGAAACTCTTGGAAATGTGACACAGATGCTCTTGCCGCTGATCGCCACACGAGAACCGCTCGCGCCATCTCTAGGGGGGATCATCGGGCAAGGGCTCACGACGGGTCTTGCTCCCACCGATTCGCCCATTCAAGGTTGCCTCTGGCTGTTACATGAGATGGGGGTGCGAGCATTGACGATCCCTGCCGGCGGAACTGGCGGCTCAATCGATAAAGTCATTACTGATGACGAACGGGCGCGTGATATTTCCGATCCATACTCGCCCGGGAACATGGCGACCGGTCGTGCATTAGCGATGGCGCTTGCGAATGTTGCCAGCCGTGTCTTCGTGCTCAATGGCGAACGACGTGATGTCAAACTGCTCACGAAAGAAAAGATGACGCCAGCGATTCAGGCGGTCGTGGACATGCGGCGCTTGAATGAACCAATTCACATCACGACGACACGCGCACTCGCATCGCTCGTTATGAGTGGCGTGGCAAAGGATGATGAGCGAATGGACGCCATCATTTCGCTCAATTCAGACCTTGGCATTACTGGAATCAGCGTCGATCTTGCAACCACCACGATTACATTCGACGGTTTCTTTTCCGAAGCGAATGCGGCGGCTTCGGCATATCTCCAAGGTGGTGGGGCGAATGGAGTTGTCGCAACGCGTCAACGCATTCGAAAACTCAATGCGCAAATGCAAGGTGCGGCAGGTAATTCAGCGGGTCAAGAACGCACGGCTGGGCGCCGAGATGGATCGCCAATCTCGAAAGTCGGCGATGGTCTGCGTCCAACTATCAAGAACCTCGTGAAGCCTCGTCGTCGACGATAAAGAACGCTGGAGATGCAAAGAGTGCGTCTCAAACGGCCCATTTTCCTAAATTCACAGAACCAAGTTCGATTTTGTCAGTTTCGGTGATAAGTTGCAGTGAACGATGACCCCTCGGACCCATGCATTGATATTTTCACTGCCGCTTGGAATCGCTCTTGCTGCGCAAGGACAGATTCAGTTTGTCGATCAAACAGCGACGCGTTTTCCAGTTCAAGCGGAGTACACCAACCAGATCGCGGTCGCTGACATCGATGGCGATGGCGATCTTGATATCTGCTTTGCCAATGGGCAGGGGTACAGCTCGCTGGGAACTCTCTTGAAGCCGCGCATCTATATCAATGATGGCACCGGTATTTTTAGCGATCAAACAGATGTGCGAGTCGCGGGCATCACTGGATGTTTTCGAAGCGCCGAATTCGGCGACATTGATGGTGATGGCGATGTCGATCTCCTGCTTGGTCAGGATTACAGCCGTCAGATGCTCTTGTTAAGCAACAACGGGGCTGGTGTCTTTACAAACGAATCTGCGGGTCGAATTCCAACGCTTAATACATCGACATCGCGTGCGACATTTGGAGACATCGATGGCGACGGCGATCTTGATATTGCGCTTTGCAATTCAGGAACATCGCGCTTCGGAACGACGGGCCAGCCTCGGCTCTATCTCAATGACGGAACAGGGCGATTCGCCGATGTGACCGCAGCGCGGCTTCCAACTGGAAACATTTCAGAACAATTGGACGTTCTCTTTTTCGATGCTGACGGAGACTTCGACCTTGATCTCTTTGTTGGAACGCGCGCATCGGCTCCAAGTCAAAGTCGACTTTGGCTGAATAATGGCGCAGGGGTTTTCACAAACACAGGGAACTTTCTCAGTGACGCAACGGCGTATGCCTACGACGCGGGTGATATCGATGGTGACGGCGACCTTGACTTGATTGGAACGAACGCTGGACCATCGAGCCAGGAACTTCTCGCACGCAATGCGAATGGACTCGGAACATCGTGGACGAATGTTTCTTCGTCGATTTCCCCTAATCCATCATCCGATGACAATGACACAAAGTTCTTCGACATGGATAACGACGGCGATCTTGATCTGGTCGTTGCAACGCTCGGCGCAACGAAGCGCATTTATCGCAACAATGGAACTGGATCATTCACGCAAGCAACCAACATCATCACCGCATCGACCGACGCATCGCTTGATGTGAAGGTTGCCGACTTTGATGGCGATGGTCGTTATGACATCGTGACGGGTCAGGGCGAAAGTGGCGCCTTCCAGAATCGCATCTATATGAACAACGGTCCCGTCGATACGTTGCCGCCGGTCACGGTCCGTACGGAGCAAGTGATCGCAGGAACAGTTGCAGGCGCGGCGCATCCTGTGCGCGTCGAGCTCCGCGATGCATACACGAGCCATATGGGCTTTCATGCTCGAAGTGTGACACTTCGATTTGGAGTCGGCGGTGTTCTTTCGCAGTCGACCGCGATGAAGCTGACGGGCAATTGTCTCTGGCGTGGTGTCGTGCCAGCTCAAACGGCTGGTGCTCTTGTGAGCTATTCAGTGAGGTCAGTTGATGCCTTTGGAAATTCGGGAGATGGTCCAGTTCTGACATTTACCGAATTTGGAACGCCGCCGATTCCGGCAGATCTCAATGGCGACGGGCATGTTGATGGCGTTGATCTTTCCATAGTCTTGGCGGCATTTGGCTCCTCGACCTCGGGCGGCGACACAAATGGTGACGGTTTCGTGGATGGCCTCGATCTCGCCACCGTGCTCGCAGCGTTTGGACTGTAAGTTACGGGGCATGTCAATCCATTTCATTTCAGGCGTCTCCACCTTGGTCGCAGTATTGACTTTGGGAGCGTGCAACTCTCCTCCCACTCAACCAGGTCCCGTTGCTGGGCAAAGTGTTTCCACGATCGGCCGTTGGTCTGGCAGTTACACCGCGCAAGATCAAACGAGTGGCGGACAGGCACGACTCTCCATTGGGGCGACTGGCAGCGTTGATGGATCAGTCGTCGATTCTGTTTGGCAGCGTGCACATGGAGTTGGTCGTACCGGAATCATTTCTGGTTCTGTCACGGCGGGCGTGGCGCAAGTCACTATCGCGTGGAGCACAGGTCAGTCAGAAAAATTTGAAGGGATGGCAAGTGCGCCGTCGTTTGGATCGATGGGAATTGATCTTCGTCAATATGGTCCCGATGGAAATTTTGCGAAGGGTGGAAATCTCGCATTCGCACTCCATGAGCAAGGAGTTGCAGCGGGCCCACCATACGGCAAGCCGAAAACGACTCAGCCGAATTTCATGACCCAATTCGTTGGTCGTTGGACTGTAAATTTTTATACCGCTGACGGAAACGCTGGAACGGGAACGGCGACAATTGCGGCAAATGGCGATCTCACTGGCGTGCTGGTTGACGACGCATGGGCAGATAGTGCGGCGGGACAGAATGCGCGTCATGGTTCTCTCGTCGGGAAAATCGACGACTCTGGGAAGTTAGTTCTCGCACTTTCATGGAATGGATCGACCGCACAAAACGTGCAGGGCGTCGGCTATTTCGAAGAGCCTGAAACGCTTGTATTCCAAATGGGTAAGGACATCGATGCGGTTACGCAGAACGGTCCAGCGATCACAATGACGATGGGTCGCGATTGATGCGTTTGTAATGTGGTTTCATTCAGAGCATAATTTTCACACACGCACGGCGCGCGATTACAGCATATTCGTGACAGTGGCCGCATTTATTGGGTACGCATTCACGCTCGCAATGAATGCCGTGGCTGCACACATATTGCCACAGGTCGAATTTGGAGAGTTCAGTTCTGCTGTTGCGATGGTCGGAATCATTTGCACGTGCGCAACGCTTGGTTTGGAAAAATATGCGCTACGACTTCTGCCCCAATACATCGTTGCGGCTGATTTGCGTGGGGTGAAGGGTTACATCTGTTTCGGAGTCGCAATATGCATACTTGTGGGAGTGGCAATCAGCATTGGTGCGTTCTCGCTCTACACGCTCTTCAAGATCGAAACCCAAAATCTGAATGTTCTTGCGCAGATTCTTTGGTTTGTTCCAGTGATCGCAATTTTTCTCTTTGCCCTCGAGATCGCGACGACATTCGGGGCGATCATCTGGTCGACGGCGATTTACCGCATCATTTTTCCGTTCATCACGCTTGTTGGAATGGCCGCACTTTCATGGAGAGCGGCGACCTCATCCGTTGGCGAAGCAGTCAACGTGTACGGATTTTCATGGGTTTTCGCACTTGTATTGATGTTATGGGTGATGCATCAATCGGCGCCGAAAGGGTTGTACCTCAGTCCGTTTTCGTTTGCGATAAAAAAATGGTTGATCGAGGGCGTCGAATATCTCGGCTTCAGCCTGCTGATGACAGTTTTTTCTCAGGCCGCAATCTTGACGATCGAGGTTGTTCGCGGCGATCGAATCAGCGTTGGACTCATTGCGGCTGCTATGCAAATCTCGACACTGGTCATTATTGTGCAGACCGCGACCATGCGCGTATTCGGTCCGAGGCTTGCGATATTGATCGCTGCCAAGGATGCGATCGGCCAGCGACAGCTCATGCGTCGCCGTGCGTGGTTCATGTTTCTGTTTGGGATCGCTTTTTTCGCGGCGGTCGTGATGTTCGGCCGTGAGATGCTCGATTTATTTGGAGCCGAATACAAAGTCGCATATCAAGCACTCGTGGTTCTGACGATTGGTAATGTCGTCAACACCATTCTTGGATTTGCCCCTACATATCTTCAGTTTCACGAGGCGCATCGGATCACGCTCAAGATTGCCGCGCTCGGAACGATCGTGGGAATTCTGGTGATGGGTATCACGGCTGCGTACGGAACCTATCTCGATGTCGCATATGCGTATTCATTTTCCGTCATTGCGATGTATGGAGCGTTCCAAATCGCCGCAATGGTTATGTCGAAAAGAGTTATTTCGGCGCAGTCTTGAGCGAATCGAGATATGACACGAGGTCACGAATTTCACGTGGGCTGAGCAGCGGCGCCATTGGTGGCATCGCTGAGACCGTTCCATATCCCGTCGCAATAACTGCTTGCGGCTCGAGCAATGATTGGAGAATCGCATGTCGGTCAAGTCGAGATCCAACACCGTCGAGTGCCGGTCCAGCGTGTCCACCGACACCCGCAACAGCGTGACATCGCAGGCACGCCGCCGATGATTGATACATCAACACATCGCGTCCGCGTGACACATCGCCGCCAACGAGCACGTTTGGAGCGAGTGAATCCGTCAGACTCGTTCCAGCCTTCGGCGCAAGAAGCGAAGCAACCTTTGCGGAATTCGCATCGCCCGTTGCGACTGCGGCATCAATCAAGTCCAGCCGCAGAATTGACGAGACTAAATCCTTATTTAATTGATCGAGCATGACATTGAGTTGCTGATCAGCACTTTGGCGTGTGGTGGAATCGGATGTTCGCGTTAATTGGCCGAGCAATCGAACGCCAGCCTGCTTCTCCGAATCCGTTCCAGCGGTGAGCGCCTGATTTGTTTCTTTGAGCGCACGCGCTGGATCAAGCGCCGCCATGTATTGACGCGCAGAAATTCGCAGGTCTGGATCGGACGATACAAGTGACGCGTCGAGCGCCTGTCCGAGTGCCTCGTGATTCGCAGCCGCTAATTGCCCAAGGCACGCAACCCTTTCAGCGCTTGGCCTCTTTGAATCAAGCACCGCGTCAAGATTCGCACGTTGATCAAGTGCGACACCAGATTTCGTCGCTAATTTCATCGAGCCAGCACGAACTTCGCCATCGGAATCTTTCGCCAGACCTGGAAGATTCATTGTGAGCGCATTGCGAAATGCAACATCATCCCGCGGTGCTGCCGCCAACATGTCCACACGCCCATGTACACGGTCGCGTCGGCCTGGTGTTTGATATTCGCCAAGCGCCGCGAGCGCTTCCATTCTGATGGCTTTGGGCATTTGGGAATTAGCGGCAATTGATGCGATCGCCGCTGCGCCTTCGCTTCGAGATCCATCCGATCCAAGAGTTCCAAGGGCGAGATTTGCAGCGATGGCTCTTCGAGCGAACGCAGAAATATTCGGATCCACTTCGATGTGCCCGATTGGTCGCTCGAACGATCCGCTTGGCAACTTCCAACCGATCGCCACATGGTTTCCGCCGCCACCTTGCGCATGACGCGCTTCAAGCAAATACTTCGCACCAGCACGCAGTTGAATCGGCGCGGAAATCTGCGAAGGAT
>Ga0214919_10008189_pt1 | contig 13862 bp, 8 predicted proteins | sample LL1503_MetaG_FD_177994 | JGI IMG/M metagenome (GOLD analysis project Ga0214919, IMG submission 177994) | Freshwater microbial communities from Lake Lanier, Atlanta, Georgia, United States - LL-1503 | ecosystem: Environmental > Aquatic > Freshwater > Lake | place: USA: Georgia | collected 2015-03-15
AGATAATTTTTATCAACATATGTCTCGCTCTGTTTACGAAATACCTTGCTCTGGTCTTCGTATTTTATCTGTTTCGTGACATCTGACTTGCTTCCTTTTATTGGAACAATTTTGGCAATGATGACATCTCTGTTTTGAATCATGGTATTCTCTGGAATTAACCCGTTCGCCACAATCTTGTCGTAATTGGCAAATTTAACAGACTTTGTTTTTTTAGGGTCTGGTTTGCAACGGAGTTCTTCTTCGCCATTTATCTTTTGTTTATCTTCGTCTTTTTCTGTATGATAAATAGTGGCCTGAAACAATCCTCTGTCAACAGAACCCTTATTTACCAATAAAGAATCTTCTTGGTTATAACCAGTATAACTCATAATGGCAACCGTTATGTTTGACCCAGAAGGAATTTTGTGCAAATTTAAAAGATTCATCAATCGTGTATCCGCAAGCGGTCTAGATGGATAAGTGAGAACGTATGCGGTCTTGTCCATTCTTTCTGCATAATTAGATACATATACACCAATTGCTTGTTTCCCCATTGCACATTGATATGTATTTCTGGGTGATTGATTATGCTCTGGAAAAGGAATGCAAGAAGCCAAAACACCAAAAAGGGTACTGGGATGAATTTCACAGTGGGTATAATTGTATCTTCCCGAATTCAATTCTCCCAACTTGGTGGCAATCATACTCATATTTTGTTCATCCGCATCAATATATTCCAAAATTGCATGCGGGATACGCAAGTTCGTAAAAAGGTCATCCCAGGTCAGCTTTTTGCTTTTCAAATCCATAATTATCTCTTCAGTAAGATAAGTCTTGTTATCGCGAACAATTATTAGCGGGCGCATCAATCTTCCTGCATCGTTGCAAATACGCAACTCCTCCTTCTTGAAATCAAACATAACAGATGTATAAATGTTCAAAACCCCCTGATACTTTAGTTCCTTCAGCTTTAAAAACAGAGCATAGGGTTCTTTTGTATATCCAACCCATTCGCCATTTACAAAAACCTTGTTTTTATCCGTAAAAGGCGGAGTCTGCAAGTTAACCGGGACAATGTCGCGCTCAATTATATCATGAATGGGAGAACTATCCGAATAAATAGAAATATGAGTCATGAAACTCAAATTTTTTACAACACCAACAGACAATCCTTCCGGTGTTTCCGCGGGGCACAAATATCCCCATGACGTGCCGTTTAGCAGACGCGGAGGAACCATTTTACCGCTCTTGTCTAAAGGAGTTGAAACTCTTCTTAAATGACTAATGCTTGAAATATATGATAATCTATTCAACACCTGCGCTACTCCCACCTTGTTACTATTTACGTGTTTCAAACCAAAATCTCCCGTAGCCAATGCCTTTTTGATTCCATTTTCTATGGTTGACGATTTAATTATTTTGTAAATATTCGTCTGATTCACTATATTCAAGTAATCCTCCGTAGACCTCCATGAACCGGTATTTATTTCACGAACTATCTGTTTTTCTGCATCTTTCACTACTTTATTAAAATAGTTGCGAAACAAATTATTCAGAAGATTTCCTGTGCAATCTACCCTCTTGTTCAGATAGGAATCCCTATCGTCTTCTGGTGCAATTCCGTGAAAAGTGACCAAAAGCCTATTTGTCATGTATCCTAAAAAGTATACTTTTGTATCCAACGTGTAGCAATGAGGATAAAGGTCATTTGATAACACGTCATTTACAAAATCCCTCTTTTTTGCCAATCCAGTATCCTTGTCCATATTGATTGGCGTGTACATTGTGTGACACATTATGTATCCAATTGCATCCTCTTTTGTCATATACTTGTTGGATTCTAAAATAGAACCCTGGAGCGATTCTAACATTGGGCTCTCAAGATTCAATAGAATTTTTTCGCAAATATCTTTGTCGCTCAATATTCCAAGTGCACGAAAAACGATAAACAACGGAATTGGTTGTTTAATTCTTGGTATTTGGATATGAATGGCGTGCCCAAATCCGGTGTTTTTGCTAGTAATCATGATGTTGATTTGTTTTGTAGAAATGCACTTGAAATCTGGCGTAGACTTTACTTCGGCCATCCAAGAATATTTCGTGTTGTTCTTGCTGACATTGAAACAATATACTTTATTTTCTGCAGCTCGCTCTTGTGCCAAAACAGTTTTTTCCGAACCATTTATGATAAAGTATCCCCCTGCGTCAAACTTGCACTCGCCAATTTTTGTTTTTTCCAGGTTTGGATACTGTTTCAAAACACAAATACTTGACCCTATCATAATAGGCATTTTACCAATTTGTATGTTTGGCATTTTCTTGTGGTACACCGTCTCGTTTTCCAAATTTTCTCCCGACAAAACAATAATCTTAATATTTACGTCCACCGTCATCATTGACGAATAGGTAAAATTACGTAGTCTCGCTTCTCCCGGAAACATTACCTTGATTGCGCCATTGTTTTCGTGAATTTGTGGGTGCAAAATGGTAAAGTTGTCAAATGACAATTGAATATTCAAAGTGTGTTTTTTTAATATTGGATTGAAATCTTGCTCTGACCCAATAGAAACAGGGTTAAACATATCAATCGTCTTGTATATTTGAATATTCGCAAAATTATTGAATGATTCCAACTGATGACGAACCAGTTTCTGCAGATAATCATCGCGAAAATAAGACCCAATCATATCCCAAGCGTAGTCTCTCTCTTGATAGTTTTCTTCAAACGACTTTTCCATTATTTCTTTCATTAGCCTTTGTTTAATATTTATATTTCAATTTATTTTTATATCTTTTTATTAAGATTGTATAAAATAATAATTAAAAGCGCACTAAATGCTAATAAAAAAAATCTATCTATATTTTTATGAATTTTTTGAACGCCCATTACAGTAAACCCCTCTTTTGAAGTTTTTAAAGATTTGGAGCTACTTTTAGAACCAGCTGTTTTAGACCCTGTATTAGACCCTGAATTAGACATTCCCGCATTTATAGAAGAAGTATACAATGCAGTATCATAAGGGTGCGAACATAAATTATCACGAACATCAGATTCGCCAATACTTTCCGAGTTAATAAAGGCGGCTGCACATATATCTCCCCCTCCATTTGGATTTGATACATTCAGAGGCACACATTCACAGGAAGAACTTGTACCCGATGATGCCATAATATCCATTGCTTTACCAGCAAGTTTAGTAATATTTCCAACATCTCCCATAATTCCTGGTATTATTCCGTTACTTTTAGTTTTAACATAAATATATTCGTAAGCAGTGTCGCCCTTATTTAGTGACGCATCACATAAGCCAATATTTGCTGTACTTCCAATTGTACATTTTGACCCACTGTTATAAAAATAATTTTTCCCAGAACTATTTGACCCATCTGAAGTATAAGGATTTTCTCCGTTGCCATTTCCAGAACCTTCAATATATCCTAGCGCTGAACCCATAAAGTCAAAATCAGTTTTAGCTGATGATTTTTTACGACCATCTGATGTAAGACCTGATGGGTTTGAAGACATGTTTGACCCACTTGCATTTTCTATACCAACCGGAATATATTTGGGCATTGACATACTATTCCAAAACATTTAATTTTGAGAATTTGGTCCAAAACTACTCATTGCATTTGGCATACCTTGAGTAAGTGTATCAAACGCTTGAGTTGTAGTTAAAGGTAAATCTAAACCTGCAATTTCTTTAGGCTCTGGAGTCGTCAAAGGTTTGGGTTTTATGGGGTTTATTTTTAAACCAGTTATTTCAAAGGTACCAACAATATTTCCGTCTGTTTCCACTTGCAATGTTTCCATTCCTTCGCGAATTAAAGTAATAATTGGCTCCAATAAAATAAAAGAAAAAAGAATAATTAACAAAATGATTAATTTCATATAATATATATAATTATAATATAATGTCTGCTTTTTATCCTCAAGGAATGTCATCATACAATAATGCGCCTCAGAATGGTTACAAAACGTGGAAAGGAACCGGTTATTTTAAAAATCCAGTGGGTGTTACTTGGGGAAACCTTCGCCCTTTTACAAATAAAGATATATATAACAATGTTATTTACAAACATGGGAGTGCCCGCCCACTTAAGCAATATAGAAAAGGTATTTCAGTTGTATCAAAGCCCACTTCAAACATATATGAAAATTATCAAGAAAACCGAGAAGTAAAATCAAGCCCAGGCACAAATCTTGTTTCCCAATTGATTGATTTTCCAGGTTGTTATAATGCTATACAAAATAAATTGCACGAATCCGATACTGGATGTAAATTTAGAGGAATATCTATGGTAAATAGTGTATATCCAAATGTAAACTATTATGAAAATCCACCAGTAATCATGAAAGATGGAGATAATCCCATTTTTATAAAATCAGACACTTTTTGTTGTAGTCAACCCAAGAATGCTTTAAGATTATTAAGAACATCCACTAATTTAAAACAAAATTATTATACTACAACCTATCAATATCTACAAAATAGATGTCAAACATATGAACAACGGATATTCAATTTTGCTACACCAAGAGATATTAATCCAAAACTTGAAAGTGTTGATACATATGTCGCAAATTGTCTTCCTAATTTTATTATTAAGGAAGGAATAGAGTTAGAATTGATAGATGTTATTTCAAGAAGATTAATTGAATATGATTCTTCCTTTCAAGAATTTATTTTACAATTAAAAAATGAAAAGACCTTGAATGATTTTTTAAATAAATTGTATGTATTCATTAATACTATGGAAAATAGCGAGGAGTTGATTAAATTTGTAAGCGACCTTGTTAACTTAAACAGTGAATATTTAACAGGGTCAAAGAATTGTGGAAAAGTGGTATATAAACCAAGTAATGCTCAATTTGCAACAGAAGGAGCGGTTACAGCAAGTACATATATATTAAAGAAGGATGTCACTGAAATGGAAAAATATGATGCCTTGCAAAACCGACAGAATATTTACCAAACTTTAAATTGTAACAATTGCGGGACTCAATCCGGCGTTTCAAACATATACAAAACAAAAACACCCACATGTCTTCAAAATGGGGTTTGTAACAGTGTCACAACTGTCAAAACATATGGGAACCGGCCAAGCAGATATGCATATCTTAATCCAGAATTATATAATCGCAAATTCATGGGGAACTTTAACAATACACACCAACATAGAGATACGGGTGGTATAAAATTATTGGGCTAAAGTGACATTTATTGGTATACTCCGACTCCTAGTGTGCAACCCAGAGTATCTTTTTGAAGAACGTCTCTTTGAAGTCTTTGAGGTAAACACGTGAAAACTATTTTTGCTTTTAGTGCTCGTACTTTTTCTATCTCTAGAACTCCTTATTGTCTTATTCCTAATACTTGTAGTTTTATCATTATATTTAATCATATTAACATATTTATCAAGGATATTTAAAGATTTTAAGAAAAAATCAACATTGGTTTCTGACGTATTATATTTTTTTGAATTTAATAATTTTTTAAAGTTTTCATCATTTTTACTTTCATATACAGGCTTTACCGTAACGCCATTTTCAATTCCCCAAATCCAATCACTTATAAAATATTTATATTGTTCTGGGATTTCTTCCATTTTATAATTCATCAAAATCGTTTTTAAGTTTGTATTCTCAGAATGCAATGTACTTTTAACCAAACCACCTCCTACCGAAGATCTCAACGTTGGGTCAAATTGTAATATGCGGGCTTCTTCTTGTACTCTCCTATTAAACCTAGCATCACAGCAGAACGCATGACTAAAAAATCCAGCTGCGACAGCAAGTTTGTTTGCCGTTATTTGTGCTGTATTTGCAACCACGTCAACGTTAAAGGGTGTACCATATAAGTGATTCGCTATAATCCGTTTGCACATTGCAAGTCTTAGACATATTTGCGCAGAAGTCTCCGCTGCAACTACAGGTCCCATAAATGTTCCCGATGCAAAGTTCATCCTAATATTACGGTCTTCTATAATTAGTTCACCTGCCCCAAAAAATCTTTCAATATTAAAATTTCTCATAATTGCCAAATGCTTTGTTCCATATTCCAAACAATTATAAACGCGAGCTGTAAATATTTTACACTTTGGTGGATTTTCTCCATTGACAAATCCTATTACATACGTAAATAATTTTGGCTTCCGAGCATTTGGTACCAAATGCTTCAAAGAATCAGAATAAATACTATCTGTAGTAACATTTTGTGCATGGGCATATGCTATACTCTGATTTAAAGAGTATTGTTTTGCTTTTACATTTGAGTCTGGACAAGCAATATTTGTACTAATCATTACATCTCCTGGTGGCATTGTCGGTGCGTATGAAGAAATAACATGATTAATAAGCTCGTGTTCATCCGTATTTAAAATTAGTTGAATTGGTGGTCCTCCAGTTACTAACGAAAAAAATACACCAACACCATCTACTAGAGACTGTAAATGTCCAAGTATCCGACCTTTATATAATTTTTTGACAAATCTTGTCATTTTTGGTTTAAAGTAAGTGTCTATAATATTTGCCGCAAAGGCCGCGTAAGTTTCAGGAGTTGTCAAATTCTTGCGGGTAAGATATTCTTTTATAATAGTATGTGACCAAAAAGTGCCTGGGGTTATAAGTACATTTAAGGAATAATCGGGGGGCGAAACTTCTTCGGTTCTCCCGAAATCAATTAATACAACTCTATAATTTTCTATATAATCATAATTTTGAAAAACTAACGCATTATATAAATGTGGGTCTCCGTGTCTATAACCATAAGCCATTAATCTAATAATTTGAACCGCAAAATTTAGTAATATTTTTTTTCTTATGCCCGAAGTTTGTGCACTGATTTGTGGGCCACAAAAATCATTGTAATGGTGTAATCCATCTCGGATATTGGGAAAATAATCTGCTGCTATCCGAAAATTTTCTACAATTTCCATTATTATAATACCAAATTTCACGCCATTTAATGCAGCAACCGATGCTTGTACAATGTCATTAATCGTCCTACCGCCATCAGGATAAGTAACTGCAGCAAAATCTGTGGTAATTTCATCGCGAGTCCGAGTATTGCTCAATATTACACTGGGGCAGATTGGTTCAAAAGAAAAATCCATGGATTTCCTAAAAATTTCTTGTTGTTTCTGAACTTCATTTTTAAATGTATCTTTGTGAATTACTTCTTTGTTATTAATCAGAGCTCTTGATGTTGGGTGAATATTTAGAAGTTTCAAAATAAAACTTTTAGTCTTAGTCGCAAATTCTTCTCTTCCTCCCCATAAACTAAGTCCTGAATGTTTCATTGTCCCCTTAAATAAATGACCACCAATACTATTTGTTTGCATATATTTCAATGATTCAATATTGTCTATGAATAAATTATATGAGTTATAGGTATTTGAAATAAGTAATGCACCCCCCTCCATTATATAATTGATTTTATTTAATTTTTAAATTTATCATTAAATATATTTACATTATTATACGGAATATTAAATGTCTCACACCATTTTATGCAATATGTTATATTTTTATACTTTATTTTTTCCATTTTTTCTTCGTCGTTTAAATAAAACATGCTTTTTTTATAATAAAGAATTTGCTGGGTTATATATGCCTTAACTTCATTCATATAATTTATAAAATAGCATGGTATGTTTTCACGAATATCCAACTGGTTTAAGTTTTCTAATATAAATTCTTCCAAATCATATTCATATGTATTATTATAATTCTGACAAATAATATATATATAATCATTTATTGTCATTATACTTGGTCTGGTTATAATTGTTTTTTCAAAAATAGTTGTCAGCACATATATAATTTCCATGACTTTTTTACTATATTTTAATTTAACAATAAAATGACCGTTTTTATTTATTTTTTTACACATTGGAATAATCAGCCATTCATTAATGTCCGTCAAATGAAAAAATAAAATATCCACCTTTTCGGATGTATCTCCCATTTCAATATGTTTAAAAGTTGGCATTTTGTATTGAAGAAAATCATAAAAACAATCATTTGAAAAACTTCCAAATGTTTTATTAAAATCAAAATATATATTAGAAAATACTTCAACCAGTTCATAAAACATTTGAGGTTTATCCAATTTACTTATAAAAACATCATGAATAGGTAATTTAGAATAAATATAATAATATGTGTTAAAAGAATCGTCCAATGATTCAGTGCTTTCTTGTTTTTGGTTCGGAGTATTAGAAATTTTTAATTTTATATTTTTATTCTTTGAAATTTTATAAAACATAATAATTTGTTTAAATAATATTTAATATTAAATATTTATAAGTTTAATCTTTTTAGTCTTGGGTTTTTCACTTTTAGGTTTTTCACTTTTGGATTTTTTAATTTTCTCTACATCTGGTTTCTTTTCCACTTTCTCAGACTCTTCCTTTTCTTCCTCTACTTTTTCCGCTTCTATCTCTGGCCCCTTCATTTCTGCCAGTTCTTTCGCCACTTCACTTATCACTTCATTCGCCGGCTCCTTCTTTTCTTCATTCGCTGGTTCATTTGCCTTTTCAACCTTTTCCGATTTTTTCATTTTTTTTGGTTTTTCTGGTTTTTCTGGGTTTTTTGGTTTTTCCGATTTTTCCACCTTTTTCTTAATTTTAGTAATATTTATCTCAGGCTGCAAAATATCTTGGGGGATTTCCGGTTCTGGTTCCATGATATTTACTTCCGGGGCCCCAAACTTTACATCATCTAATGGCTGTAAATCCGCGCCGTCATTTTTAATAAACGATTCCGCAACTTCTCGCGCGTTCACCGAGACATTTTTTCTAAAGACAAAATATCTATTTAGGAATGAAATTTTTTTTTCATTTTCATTCATAGGCCTTCCTTCTCGGTTTTCCATCATTTGAAGATATATATCCTTAAACATCTCTGAGCTTCCAGGCAAACCAATATCGTTTGCTTCTTCTTTCGTGATTAGTGAAAATCCATAAAATACCAATATCTCTTTCAGATACTCAAAATTTACCAGATATTCTGGTATAAGTTTATTAATAGATTCTTGATAAACCAGAATTTTGTACCCAAGAGAATCTCGGCCTTCAAATTCCTCTTGTGCATATTCTTTTGTTATACTCCATATTTTGCTTTTATCAAAAATGCTAATTGTTTCGCCAATTTCTTTATCCCTTAAATCATTAAACAATTGTTGTCCATCATAACATGTTCCTATAAAATACCCTCCGATGCGCGTGCATTCTGATACATTTCGCAAAAAGTTGTGCAATGTCTCTCTATTCTGAAAGAAATAATGAACCGCAAATTGACAAGAAGATATGTCAAACCCGTCTTTGCCAACTCCATGATATTTAGTCACCATTCTATCCAGCCCCTTGTTTTGAATTTCTCCAAATACAGCTTTAGTAATAACCTTTGACTTGGAATCCAACATAGCTTCTGTAGATTTAATATTTTTACTACTATCGCCGTGTACAAACAACGCTCCCATAAAATTGCGATGTCGCTCCTTTTCTTTCAAAAATCTTGCGCAAATGCCGTCTTTTTTATTCTCCAAGTTGTCCTTTGCTATATCAACGCCAAAGACAAAAGACAAGTTGGAATGGACCCATTTGGGTAAATCGCCGCCTTTTCCACACGCATAATCAATAAGAGTTGCCCCTTTTTGCGAAACTGCGTTAATCAACTTCTTTTTTACATTGTTGTGAAAATCTCTCAAATATTTCAAACTATTGATAGTATTTGTATTATAATAAACAGAGTCATCCACTTCAACTGTTGCTGGAATATTCTCACCTTGATAAATCATCTCTTCCGTTACCGGAAAGTGAATAGAATGCCAATTGTCATTTGCAATAGCAAAGTCGTTCCCGAACTTTCTACCGGTATTTCTGTATTCAGCGGTCTTGTCATAACGCACTCTCAATGGTATCCAATTCCAACCTTGCGGCCTTGACTTATCGTAGTAAAACTCAACAACAGTATTGTCTTGGAAGACGTCGCCTTCTTTTGTCCTCATCACAAATTTACCTTTACTATCCTTCTCTACCATAATTTTTGCTATGCCTGCATTTGAATCAGATGGCTCGGTTGGATAAAACTGTACTGGTTTATATTCTCCTGTAACTTTACGGTCTCGCCTTCTGTCATCCAACAATTCTTGACAAGGATTTAAAAACCCATGCTCTTGTTCATTGTATCCACAACGCAGGACAATCGTCTTGTAAAATTGTATTTGTTTTTCTTTTCCTGCATCGGTTCCTTCTTCAAAAATATGTGTAAGAGCATCCTCATTTCCTTCATTTTTTTTGGTAGTTATTAAAAAGTCAATAGAGTTAAATTTTTCTGGTTTCCATTTCAAACAATGTCTCCAATTTACACGTTTACGGGGAATTTCATCATCTTCTCTTTCAACGCCAACCGGTAACATCATTGGAGTAAATATTAGACCGTCTGTCTCGTATAAAAATCCATCCTGCTCCTCCTTATTTTTAATCTCGTGGCAGCAATCAAAAATGCTCTGGTGAATATTTTGAGGATAAAACGTTTTCATGTAAAAGTTCATGAACAACGGTTCACCATCTACGGCCGACTTTATGTCAATAATTTCAAAGAACTGTGTCATGAAACTGTGTCTGAATTTATTTTCATATTTCTCTTGATTTTCATAGTACTCTACATTATAAAATGGGAGTATGCGAATATCGTGGCCACCCCAAAAGTAAATATCAAAAGCGTAAAAGGCATTGAGTGGGCCATGCAATTTGTCATGTTCAACATATTCGCCGTCTAATATAGAACCAATACATTCGTCGTCATCTACAACACACCCCGTGAAAATAACTTGCAGACGATTGTTAATCATGTACAACTTTTCATTTTTTGACACGAATAAAAGACAACGCTCGCCGTCTGTTTTTTCCGTGACCGTGTATCCAGTGCGAATATTTGGCGTAACATCGTTTTCTGTTGGCTCTACAATATGCTTCAAATGCAATGTTACCGAAGAAGGGCCAATGAAATTTGAAGTATTGTACATTTTCGCGTAATCCTTTCTATCATCTGTAAGGTCGTAATATTCCTTCAAAACCTCGTTTTGCTCTTTCATGGATATTGGAAAGTTCGTAGACTGCACTCCACAAAGAACATCTTGTATTGACTGTTTGATATATTTATGCACAAGATTTTCTGGTAACTTTAGCACCTTTGTGTTTATGAGCTCAATCTCTATTTCATATGATTCGTTGCCACTAAAAATGTTGGATTGCTGAATTGTGTAACAAGGGTTGTATTGCGTTTTTATGATACTTAAATCTACCCTGCATGGATTTTCCGGATTTGAACTCACAAAAGAAACCCGATTAATTAATCGGAATGTCTTTTTGTTGTCTTTCCATTTCTCCAAAACATATTTGCCTCGCCCCGAATACTCATTCACTTTAATTTCTGCTCGCAAATCCATCTTAAAATTGTAGTCCTTATTAATTGCCGAATCATATCTTTTGTTTTTTACCCAACAAGTTTTCTCTACCAACTTAATTGGCTCATTGTCCTCAAAAAGATGTTCTATATCATTTGTTTTACAATACTCGCTAATGGTATCAATCCCATCAATTTCTGTACGAATATTTGATATCTGAATTCTCCCCGTCTTTCCATTGATTTCTTCAGGCGACATTCTTAAAAGCAGTTCGCCTTCTGAAGAAGTAATGCATTGATAACCAATTGATTTTAATTTTTTCACCACATTGTCGTAATCCATTTTCGTCAATTGGGAACGACCATTTGAGAATATCTTTGTTTCCAATTCCAGATTTACTTTTCGCCTGTCTTCGGGGTCAGGTGGAGCATTAAGCAATTTATAATAATCACTTGTTAATTCACGCATGTCAATTACCCTCCTCGCAGTCCTAGCTTTGGTATCCAACCTTGCACTTTTTTCTCCCTTTACCCCCTTTTCGCTTTTTACATTCCTTTCTCTTTTCCTTTCGCTTCCATCGCTTTTAGAGAGGTCATCTCCTTCAAGATTTACAAAATTCGGAGAATCATTTGGTCTGTAAGCAGGTGAAGTAACGGCATACGGGGGCGAATTTGGAGGAGATTTGGGCGCATAAGCAGGTGAAGTAACGGCATACGGGGGCGAATTTGGAGGAGATTTGGGCGCATAAGCAGGCGATGATGGAGCATATGGAGGAGATTTGGGTGCATAAGCAGTCTCTTCAGAACCCGAGGGTAATTTTAACGCCAATGTTTTAACAGGATTCATTTGTTATATAGTTTTTTTATTTTTATATTTTATTTCAATTTTATTATGATAATTGTATTATGTCATACAATTGTTGTTTTGTCATCTTTTTATCACTTGGAAGCATTTCTTGTAAGTCGCCTAATTTATAATAAGATATAGAATTTAATACTTTGTCTACTCTACACCGTTCTATTTTTCCTTTTTTCATATTTTCAATATCCCCCAAAGTTACTCCCGTTTGAATCGTATTATCGCATATGACACTATATAATTTATCGGAATTAGAACAAATAAAAAAACTCTTCTCAAACAAAAACAAAATATTAATATTTTCTATATAAGCCAAAACAACAAGAGACTCCAATTTCAACTTTTCAGATAAATTGGATTCAACATCGCCGATTGATTTTACTAATTTTTTCTTATTGAGCTCCGAACGTCTTTTATTTAATTTTTCTATAAATTCAATCTTTGTATTTTTTTCAGTAAACTCTATTTTATTAAACATTTTAATATGTTCGTAATCAACTTCTCCTCTATACGCAATAAAAAAACACCAAAATAATTTATCTAATTCGGAAGGACAATGTTTTTTGGGATTCAATTTTTCCCTTTCTGTTATTATCATTTTTTCTATTGTTTCGCTCTTTCCCATTTTTTCTACCCCCTTTTTAAATTGTGAAATATTTTTATCATTTAAAAAATATTCCTCGTAACCCATTTTTAATTATATATAATTAATCTTTATTATCAAAAAATGTATTTTTATATTCTTGTTTTATAGTCTCCTCGCGATTCAACTTATTTTCTTGAGAATCTATGTATTCTACAAATTTGCATATATTATTCAACGTTTCGCTATTTAATTCGGTTAAATTTACATAGACGCCATTTTTATTTTCATTCAAAATGACATCATTTTTATGTAGCAACCGCAATACTTCAATCTGATTATTTTTATCCATATTTTCAATAGATTGTTTTAGTTTTGTAAGAAGTTCTATTTTTACTACATAATCATCCATCATCTTAAATATGATTTTTATTTAAATAATTATTTATATTTATTTTTATTGACAACTTCTCCAATAACAGAGACATATTTATCATTCAATTCAAACCGCTGACCAATGATTTTTGCCACAAAATGAGCGTTTTCTTTTATTTCTGAAAACATATCATTATCAATTTGATGGTCCCTTGCTACAAATACAACAAACGGTGACGGCGATTCTCCTGCACTTTCTCCTCTAATGCCCGCCTTGGTCACATTTTTTGCGATACAATTTAAAAGCTGGCCTTCAACCGGAAAACACACCATACACTCAAAAACAACCTCAAATAAAATATTGGACCCCTTAATAACTCCCGAAGAATATGTCACTATCTTGGAAGTATTCGGCTTCACAAACCCTTCTAAAATACATTTACCTTCGTATGCGCCTTTCAGTTTTGTCTCCAATACATCTTTAATGTTTACACCAATCTCGCGCATCTCCAACATGACCGACTTCGTAATAAGAGTCCTAGAATAGATATCTTTTACATGCTTCTTATATTCTTCCTTTCGCGGTCGCCTTAATCTGCCCTTTGATTCAGCTTCTTGGTCAAATTCTACGATTTCGTTTACTGGAGAAT
>Ga0214919_10008190_pt1 | contig 13861 bp, 12 predicted proteins | sample LL1503_MetaG_FD_177994 | JGI IMG/M metagenome (GOLD analysis project Ga0214919, IMG submission 177994) | Freshwater microbial communities from Lake Lanier, Atlanta, Georgia, United States - LL-1503 | ecosystem: Environmental > Aquatic > Freshwater > Lake | place: USA: Georgia | collected...
CCGGTAATTGGATTTGCCCAGCAGCCAGGTGCCTGAGGTGCGCAGTAGTAAACCAAGCGTGGCATCAACCCGGTAGCCACCCACATCAACAGTCGGATCGCCTGCAACCAGGCTGACCCGGGTGATAGTTGTGATGGGGTATTGCCTGAGGAAAAGCGCATCCTCAGCTATGCCACTTACAATCTCATCGTGGTTGGTGAGAAGTAATTCTCTGCGGGTGTAGCTGCGGATTAAGGCACTGACCACGGTGCAAAGGGAATCGATAATTGAGTTTTCCGCATTGGAAAAAGTAGCTTGAACGATGGCTTGCTTGGCCCTGCTGCTGGAAAGTAGATTAGCCACAAATAACCTCCTTGGGAAAAAAGCAGAAGAATTAGCCACGGAATGACACGGAAAAAGACAGAAGCAGAAGCAGAAGAATTAGCCACGGACGAACACGGAAAAAGACAGAAGCAGAAGAATTAGCCACGGAATGACACGGAAAAACACAGAAGCAGAGAACTTTTACCGCAAAGACGCCAAGTACGCAAAGTAAGAAAAACAATGTTTGATGCTTCTTAGCGCTCTTCGCGTCTTCGCGGTGAGAATGGTTTTATGCTTAAGAACTTTTACCGCGAGGATGACTAAAGCGCATAAGCCAAAATCCAAAGGTTCAAATGGAGCGGTTGCAGTGGGGCTTCCTCATCGCAACCGCTCGGTCTTTAAGCATGCCCCTCTAGCTAGCGAAGCGAAGGGCCCTCTTCCCAGCGGGAAGAGGGTTGGGAGTAGGGAGAAAAGAAAGTTAACTTTTCCTCAGCTCACCACTTGGGAAACGCTTGCGAGATCATCATCGGTAGCGGGGCGGAAGCGTGGTGAAAAACCGAGTGCCACCATTCCGACTACGCAAGCGGTGCCGCTGCCCGCTGTTATCACCCCTCGCACATACCGCTTCGAACTTCCCATCTCTGAAGAATCGAGGTTGATGATCGCCTGCTTGTTATCCTCGGCTGAGGTGAAGGTGGTAACTGCTTTTCCTGAGATATCTGTAAAGCCCGAAGAGGTTGATGCAGATTCTTGAAGTTTGAAATCAACCGTTGCGTCGGTGTTACCCACCAAAAGGAGAAACATGGCCTGATGAAACTTGGCGAGATCGATTGCGGTGCCGTTGGCGGTGGTGCCCACACGGTCTGCGGGATTGATGATGCCAATGATGGAACCGTTTTCAGAAGCAAGAATAGTCATAAATAAAACTCCTTGTTAATGTATTTGGATGAAAGTTAACCCGCATCTAAAAACCCTTAGCCTGCAGCTAGGCCTACAAAAGGGGAAAGGGTGGACGAGCCATCGTTGAGGGTGATGGGGGAACGCAACCAGGGCTGGCCATCGACCCGGGCGACAAAGCGCCATGCGCCTTGGTTGGAGGTGAACGCAACATGTTCGGAGAAAGCGATTTCTACTTCGCGTCTATCGCCGATGAGGTAGTGATGCAGATCTAAAAGTAGAACATCGCCTAGGGTGTTAAGTGCGGGCAGCTTTTCGGTGATGACAACAGGGATTCCAAAAAGCACCATTGCGGGTTTATCGCGAGCGTTATCAAGATAGATTGCGCTGCTGCCTGAAGAGGTCATCTGAAAAAGCTCGCCCGCAACGGTAGGGTGCATGGCCCAAACGGTGCTTGAAGGCGCCCAGCCTGGCATTAGGCGAGCCAGCATGGTTGCTGCATCTTCGAGAGCAAAGGCACTTGCAGCACTGCGAGCCACGCTGATCAATGCGTTGGAATTAAGAATTCCAAGAGGCTTGCCCACACCATCGCCCCGCAAAAAAGCATGGTCTTCATGCCAAGCGATGGCTCTACCAAACAAGGTTATCAAAAGCTGTTCGAGCCCGATTGCGCTATCTTCCAACAACGAGTTGCTGACCCTGCTATAGCCTGAAAGTTCGTGAGCGACGAGTTCGACTTGTCGAAAGACGGGCTCGGTTTCATTAAAGGTAACGCTTTCTTCGGTCCAGCGGGCAACGATGCCACCTAGGAATGCGCTGTCGCTGGAAGCGGGAACGGTGGTGGAATCGAGGCAAGGCACCTGAACCGCACGCGAAGCCATGGGGATGAGTGTGGCTCTGGGTCTTACCACAGATTTTTCACTCGCAGTTTGCAGCAGCTTATCCGTGAACTCGGTGGGAACGAGGTAACCGCCTTGGGTTCCGACAGAGGTGTTGAGAGCGGATTTTCCATCGGAGGGGTAGGATTGATACTTGCGCTCGAGGGTGCGCCAATCGTTCTTGCGAACGCAAACAAGCCAGTCGCCAAAGGATTTGCCCTTTGGGTCTGCTTGATCATGGCCGAAAATAAGCTGTGCTGCATTCTTGCGCGAAAGCTGTTGCGATTTCGCAAAGTCGGCCAAGGCTTGCTCTGCCAATCCCGCATCAGCTTGAGAATTATGAATGGAACCGTTGGCAAGGGAATCATGTTCAAGAGGTTGCATGGTGCAATCCTTTCTAAAGGGGTGAAGGGCAAGGGAAACAGGGGAAACAAGAATCAAGCGTGCACGGTTTGCACTAAAGCGTGTGGCTGCGCGGGGAATGCACAGCAGGCGTATTCGAGCAAAAGCCATTTTTCGATAATGAGATTAACTTTAATAAGACTAGGAGTATCTCTTATTTCTTGCGAGGTTGGGCTGCGCGCAATCAGGGGCAGAAAACCAATTGATTTCCCTGCTAATAGCCCTGTTTGAACCAGGGCGAATATCTGATCGGGTATCCAAGGGAGATTTTCTGGGAATGATTCAGGCCTTGTTGGGTAGATAGTTTTCGCTTTGATTCCTTTGAAGCCTGATTCTGCGCTGGGCTTCCTCCATGCAGAAAGGCCCACCGGTGCCAACTCGTAATTGTGGTTGAGCGTCACCACGGGGTTGGCACCAAAAAGCGAATCGTCCATGCCGTTGGCGAGAACGATGTCGCCGCTCCGATCGATCGATTCTTCACTGATCCAAGAAACATCGGATCTTTGGGTGTTGGAGACATCCAATGATTGATTGGGTGAGACCTTAGTTGCAAGGGATGTGCGTTTGAGAGTGTAGATGGGATCTCTGGGCAGAGATTTTACAATAGTTTCTAATCGATAGGCGAGGTGATCGGGGAGTGGGATGTTGAAGGGGCCGTGAGCATGTGGCATTTTCGATTCCTCTGGTTGAGTAGATTTTTTTAATGTAGATCGATTAAGTGCGATGGGTGCAGGTGAGTTTTTAATAAAAGGTAAAGTTTTTGTTCAGCGTTCAAAACCTTTGCAGCCACAGGAAAATCTGGGGCCGTGCCTGCCCATGATTGCGATGAGGGGAAAACTGCAAACTGGGCAGCGAACGGTGGTCAGGGGATCGATCTCGCCCGAAAATAAATCAGTTTCTTTGGGAAGTGGTTTGGTGTTCCAGAAGATGTTGGTGTCATGATTGGAATTATCTTGGTGTGGCTTCATCATAGGTGTGGCTTTCTAAGTTGAGGATGAATCAGATGGTGAAGAGGGGCTTTTGGAGTTTTGCTTTTTGAGAAAGGAGATGAAGGTGGGCATCCCAATGGGGAGTCCAACCGCGCCTGCGGAGGTATAACCTGCGAATGCCCGCCATGGATTTGCAGCGGGTACATAAGAACGAAGAATCGTGTTTGGGTAAAAGTTCGCAATGAACGCAAAGAGTTGAATCTGAGGAAATCATGGTAAAGCTCCTTAGGTGTATTTCTGTACACTAACCGAAAGAAAGGAGGAGGTGCAGGTTGGCAGGGCGATTTTGTGGAAGAAATATTAGGTCAGAGTCGGAAGGCCATGAAAAGAAGCAGAAGAATTAGCCACGGATGAACACAGAAAAACACGGAATAGGCAGTAGAAGAAGCGGAAGAATTATTGGGTCAGAGCCGGAAGCGTGAGCGACGGACTTCCGGAGAAAAGAATAAAAAGACATGGATGTAAGTTTTAAATAATATAAATTTATCTTGATATCTGTATTGGGGAAGTATATACTTGTTTTAGTTCCACACTTTTCTTAAAGGTCATTTTCTTTTTAGGGGTATTTATCATGAGAATAAAAGTCTTGGCTGAAAATCTTGCGCGAGAATGCCTCTCCGACCTTACTGCTTCGGATTTGATGGCACAGCCCCCGATTTCCCTTTTGGCTGAAGCTTCCATCCCTGAGGCTTTAGAGTTTTTTACCCTGCGGGGTTTCCATGCAGCACCTGTGATTGATGCAGCAGGCAGGCCCGTTGGCGTGGTCAGTGTTACCGATCTTTTACGCCATGATCTTGATAAGGGTACGCATCCTTGTCATGAAAGTGGTTGCTGTTCTGGTAAATCGCTTCCCGAGGGATTTAGTGTCGAAGTTGTCGATACCGCCAAGGTGGAAGATATCATGACCAACGCAATTTTTGCTCTTTCCCCCAACACAAAGCTTCCAGTTATCATTAAAAAAATGCTCGATTTAAATGTACACCAATTGTATGTGGTTAATCACGATGGACTTTTAGTGGGTGTTATCAGCACCTCCGATATCATGCGGGTTCTTTACAACATGCTTTCTTGATAACCATTTCTTTGGCTTGTGTGCTATTAGAAAAACTCTTATTGCTTTACTTTTTTGCAAAGCGATGAGAGTTTTTTTATCTTTACCTAAATACCAATCATTAACTTGGGTTGCCTTGATAATGCGTTATGCGTTATGATTGCAACTTCTGTTCGCTCGCATTATATGAATCTTATAAATGAATAACTTTGCGAGTTATGTCTTAAAGGGATGAAATGAAAAACTTCATTGGAATTGTAATCATAATGGTATTGGGTTTAGTGGGTTGTTCTAAAGTAGACCCACAGCAATCTAAGAAGCAACCTGTAAAGATAGAAGTTACCGCCAAGGAAGCGGAAGGCGGGAAGGTTGTCATACAAGGTTCGTGTAATTGCCTTGTTAAATTAGCTTCTTAGTTCACTTTTATTCCCCATGTTCACAAACCACTTCTGGGCTTTAATCCAATCTTAAGAATCCTGCAAAGATCTTGTAAAGATGTGCCGATAGTAAGGATGGAGAAAATTGTTTTTGAATTCCCTACTGTTTTTAGCGGGAGATCGCCTTGAGTCAGACATCGAAAACCACTTCTTACAATGATATTCCCTACGAAAGTTTTCCGTTTCAACAAACGCACCCAGATAGGTTGGCAACGATCGCAAGGCTTTTTGGATTGCAATCTCCTAATGTTGAAACCTGCAAAGTTCTAGAAATAGGATGCGCTTCAGGTAACAATCTACTACCGATGGCGGAATACCTACCTAATGCCAGTTTTCTGGGGATTGATTACTCTGCAAATCAAATAGCTGAAGGCAACAAGCTGTTAAAAATTCTTGCGCTTCCCAATATTGAACTTCGTTGCCAAGATATTCTTGATTTTAACGAAGAGACAAAATTTGATTTCATCATTGTGCATGGCATTTATTCGTGGGTGCCCGCACCCGTGCAAGAAAAGATCCTTGCGATTTCCAAGAAAAATCTATCACCCGATGGCGTGGCTTACATCAGTTACAATGTTTTGCCAGGCTGGCATATGCGTGGAATGATCCGCGATATGATGCTTTATCACTCGTCCAAGTTTCCCGACAACGCTTCTAAAATCAGCCAGGCAAAAGGTCTATTGGAATTCTTATCGAAATCGGTTCAAGGCGATAAAAACCCCTATGGAATATTCCTGCAATCCGAGTTGGAGCTTCTTAAGAAACAAAACGATGGTTACTTCTTCCACGAGTTTTTAGAAGAGAATAACTTCCCTGTTTATTTTCATGAGTTTAGTGCTGCTGTGAACCGCAATGGTTTGAAATATCTGGGCGACTCTGATGTTCGAACGATGTCGACACGCGACCTAACCCCTGAAGCCCAACAATTGCTAACCACAACGCCAAGCATGATCGAGACAGAGCAATACATGGATTTTTTACGCAATCGCATGTTCCGTACTTCTCTGATCGTGCATGATGATAAAAAGCCTGTTTACAACTTAAACGCAGCAGACATTGTAAAATTTAATGTAACTTCAAATCTGACACCTGCAGAACAAAATATGGATTTGCATTCAAGCAATCCGGGCCAGTTCATTGCTCATGATGGAACCGCCATAGGCACCAGCGAACCCTTGATAAAGGCAGCGTTGGTATATTTGTATGAATCCAGCCCAAATTCAATGACTACAGGAGAAATCATTGCAGGCGCATTTAAAAAACTTGGATTAAACCCACCCTTGGCTGCAGAGGAAATTGCAAAAGTAACAGCGCAAATAGGGCAGACATTAATTACTGCTTATACTTCGTTGCCTGTAGGTTCCCTAGAACTTACCACACGACCCATAAACAGATCTTGTCTTGTTTCTTCAAAACCCAGAGCTTTCAAGTTGGCACAAATACAGGCAGTCACCATGGGCATGATAACTAACGCCAGGCATCAAATGATCAAACTCGGGGATTTCGAAAAAGTTCTTTTAACAATGTTGGATGGCAAAACAGATGTATCAGAGATAATTAGTAACTTTAAAGATATGGTAAATACAAATAAAATTATGGTAAAAGATGGCGGCACGCAAGCTAATGCAACCAGGGTTGGTGAAATCATTCAGATGCAGGTGGAAAATGCGTTGAAGACGCTTACGAAAAGCGGCATGTTGGTTGCGTAACTATTCGAGTTCGACAGTCCAATAAGCATTATCAAGGAACGTACGCCAGGATTGATACTTAGAGTTGTTAAGTTTCAAGCTAAGTGAAGGGCTGCGCTTGGGTTTCTCCGGTTTCCGGATCAAGTTCATGCTGGCTTGCTTGGGGGTTCTACCCCCTTTTCGAACATTGCAGGAAACACAGGCACAGACTATATTCTCCCAGGAGTTCTTGCCTCCTTGACTTCGAGGCAATATATGATCGAGGCTGAGTTCGGGCATCGGAAACTTTTTGCCACAATATTGGCAAGTATTGTTATCGCGGGCAAAAATGTTCTTGCGGTTAAACTTAACGGATTGTTTGGGAAACTTATCGTACTCGGTCAGACGAATAACTCTGGGAACTTGGATTTCGCAAGAAACAGTGCGAACCCAATCATCTTCTTCTTTTCGAAAAAACTTGGCACGGTACTCACTCACTTCGAGCCAACTCGAAAAATCATAAGTTGAATATTGCCCATCCTCGGTGCTAACAACCTCAGCTTGTTCTTTCACCAGAAGGATAAATGCCCTTCGAACATTGATGATCTGCACAGCCATGAACATCTTGTTCAAGACAAGTACACTGGAATCAAGAGGGCAGGCTAACGAGGAACCCATATCATTTCCTCTATCGAAGACTAGGAGACTTCAAAACCTTGATAACTTTTAAACAACTTAACCCAAGATAAGATACCATAGGTTATGATAGCAGTGATAAGTGAGAGTAAGCAAGCGTCCATTAAGGGATAAGTGCGTGATTTCTCTAAATATTCATAGAATAAAGACATGAGCGAAAAAGAAAAACTTAACAACTCTGATGCGCGACTTGATGAAGAAAAGCTGGCAAATGGCTTGGTCTCGCGTGGTTTGATGACCAACGAAGAAGTAAAAAAGCATGCACCGGATGGCACTTTGGGCGCAGAAGGATACTTAAAAAAATTAACAACAGCGGGGTTACTTACCAAGGCGCAAGCAGAGCGGGCCCAGATAGACTTAACGCTTCTTGTAGGCCAGCAAATCCCTGGGTATGTGATGCTTGAGAAATTAGGGCAGGGTGCGATGGGGGTCGTTTATAAAGCTTTACAGACCCGTTTGAACCGTCATGTTGCAATCAAGTTATTGAAGGGAAAGAAAACCAACGACAAAGAGTTCTTTGCCCAGTTGGAACGCGAAGCTAGGCTTGCTGCAAAGCTAAGCCATAACAATATTGTGCAGGCAATTGATATCGGATCAGCGGGGAAGTTTCATTATTTTGTGATGGAGCTTATTGATGGGAAAACCATTCAAGATGAAATGAAAGCTGGGAAGAAGCGCTACGAAGAAAAAGAAGCGGTGGAAATCATCTTGCAAATTGCGCAGGCGCTAGACCACGCAAGCAAGCGTGGATTGGTGCATCGTGATATCAAGCCCGCAAATATTGTGATGACATCTGATGGAATTGCGAAGCTTGCAGATCTGGGGATGGCACGCGAAAATACGGATGAAGCAACCAACGCACGCGAAAAAGGGATGATCATCGGGACTCCCAATTACATCGCACCCGAACAGGTGCAAGGCAAACCTGATATCGATACCCGGGCGGATATTTATTCGTTGGGTGGAACACTTTATCACATGGTTACAGGGCAACCGCCCTTTGTCGGCAATACAGTGATGGAAGTGCTTCGAATGCACGAGAAAGCGGAACTGGTGCCCCCAGATCATCTTAATGACAGCTTAAGCGCAGGCCTGGGCGAAGTGGTTGAAATGATGATGGCCAAGGATCGTAACAACCGCTATGGTTCACCCGAAGCTTTAATTAAAGACCTTGAATGTCTTATTAATGATATGCCACCGAAGCTTGCCAGGCAGAAAATGAGCTCTTCGCTCGCAGCACTTTCAGAGGGCGAAACGGAATACGAACAAACCCATGAAGCAGAGTTACCCCAATGGGTGATGATAACACTTGCTGTATTAGGCACCTTGCTATTTATCAGTTTGTTGGCAAACATCGTGCTTGTAATGCGCAGATAAAATCAAATTATTCGGGTGTCAGGAAAACCGCTCCCAATGGTGGTAGGGTTAGCTCCATGGAATACGGGCGGTTATGCCACGACATTTCCTGAGTTTGCTTTCGCCCTTGATTACCCTTGCCGCCACCACCATAATAGGGTGAATCAGAATTAAGGATTTCGAGCCAGGTTTCGCCAAAGGGAACTCCAACTCTATAACCATCTTTAACCAGAGGGGTGAAATTAAAGACAGCTAGAACAGGCTTAGTCCCATCGAGATCCCAGCGAAGAAAAGCAAAAACGCTACCTTCGTGATCAGAGCAATCCACCCATTCGAGGCCGGAAGGTTCACAATCTTTTTCATAAAGACCGGGTTGATTCTTATACATATGGTTGAGGTCTGCGACAAACTTTTCGATACCCTGATGCCCAGGCGAATTAAGCAGATTCCAATCCAAGCTTGAATCATGATTCCACTCTGCCCAAACGCCAAGCTCCGCGCCCATGAATATTAACTTCTTGCCAGGTTGCGAATACTGCCAAGCAAGCAACAAGCGCAAGTTCGCAAGCTTCTGCCAGTAGTCGCCAGGCATTTTGTTTAAGAGTGAGCCCTTACCATGAACGACTTCATCGTGGGAAAGAGGCAGGGTGAAGTTTTCTTGATCGCAATAAAGCATGCGGAAGCTGAGTTCATTTTGATGCCATTTTCGGTGAATCGGATCGCGTGCAGTGTAGCGAAGCGAATCATGCATCCAACCCATATCCCATTTGTATCCAAAACCTAACCCGCCAGAATGGGTAGGCCGAGAAACCATGGGCCACGAAGTCGATTCTTCAGCAAAGGTTTGAACATCAGGAAATCTAGAGTAAACCTCTTCGTTAAACTTTCGAAGAAAGCTGGTGGCTTCAATATTTTCATTCCCACCATACTTATTCGGAATCCATTCTCCTTCATTCCTGCTGTAATTAAGATAGATCATGGAAGCAACAGCATCAACGCGAATACCATCAATGTGATAGTGTTCAAGCCAGAAACAAGCACTAGAAAGTAAAAACGATCTAACTTCATGTCTGCCGAAATTGAAGATGCAGGATTTCCAATCAGGATGAAATCCCTGCTTTGGATCAGCATGCTCGAAGAGATGACTGCCATCGAAGTAGGCTAAGCCATGTTGATCATTGGGGAAGTGGGAAGGCACCCAATCGAGAATAACGCCCAAGCCATTTTGGTGAAGATAATCAATGAGATACATAAGATCTTGAGGCGAGCCATACCTGCTGGTTGGTGCAAAATAGTTGCTGGTTTGGTAACCCCACGAGCCATAAAAAGGATGCTCGGTGATAGGCAGAATCTCGAGATGGGTAAATCCGAGTTTCAACATATGCTCGGTAAGTTGCGGGGCAAGTTCGCGGTAGGTGAGCCAACGGTTGTTCTCTTCGGGAACTCTTTTCCAAGAACCTAAATGAAGTTCATAAATGGAGACCGGAGCATTATGAGCGATTTTATTTCTACGCTCATTCATCCAGGCAGAATCATTCCAAGCATAAGAAAGATTGCAAAGGGCAGAAGCAGTGCGCGGTGCGATTTCCATTGCAAAAGCAAAGGGATCAGACTTTGCAACCTGATAACCCCCATGGTTGGAAATAATATGAAACTTATAGAGATCTCCATCTTTCAAGTTGGGAACAAAAGCTGCCCAGATACCTGAACTGCCTACGAGATGCATGGGATGAACGCCGGGCTCCCAATTATTAAAACCACCAACAACACTTACAGATTGCGCAGAAGGGGCCCAAACAGAAAAATGAAACCCGGTCTGGTTATCAAGAGTGAAAGGATGAGCACCTAGTTTTTCATAAAGTCTGCTATGGTTTCCTTCATTGAAGAGATGAAGATCCAATGGGCCGAGCAGAGTTTTATCAGGCGGTATCCAAGTATTATGATTTTCCACAAGCGATCCTATCCTATGCAAGAGATCAAGCATGACTCCCATAGAAGGAGCACCATAAAATCCCTTATTGATATTGTAGCCACAGACTTCCCATCTTGCCGGATTTCCTTGGATGTTTCTCAAGGGAACCTCTGTTACAATCGATTTATTAGAACCGATCCGTTTGTTCGTACCAGAGAAAAATATGGGGCCAGGTTTTCAATTCCTTCTAATTATCTTGATCATTGCGGTGATAATCATTCTGATTACCCGGAATCTCCCAGAGTTCACCGATGTTGAAACTTGGGATGAATCAGCGCCAGAAACCGGTAAAATTCAATCCGAGCAAGAGAATATCCAAGCAGCTTGGCTAAATGCCTTGGCGAAACGAAAAGTTGAAATCCCTGCACTTTTTCTGATTGGATTAGGCGGGATCAACCTGATTATGGGTTCTGTCATCCTATTGCGCAGCATCCAGATAGCTCAAATTCCAATCGAAGATTTTGAACGCGACTACGAAGAAGCTAAAAATATCACCCGAAAGATCATGCCCGAAGCTGCAATCAACCTCGATAACCAAGAACTCTCCATCAAAGAAATTCAAAAGAAAACCATCTGGATCAACGCAGGATACTCTTGCTTCCTTCTAGGCGGAGCATACCTGATGATCATGGGAGGTTGGCGCATGCGCCAATTTAATTCCCTCGGGATGGTGATTATGGGTATTATTTATTGCGCAATGCCTTGCGTCAGCTGCGCTGGTAGTTGTGGCATAGGCCAGGTAATCGCAGCATGGTGCCTGCTGGTACTGTTTAACCCCTTGGTCAGGCAGGAGTTTGCAAGAGTCGCAAACCGAAGCACCCAGAAGCATGATTCTGATTGTTAAAATAGTTATTGAGCTTTATACATGATATTACAGATACCTTTAATACTATTTTTGGCTTTGGCCCAAACACCTATACCCTTGATATGGGCAGGTGATGAAGAAGGTGGCGCACCTTATGTGTTCCGCGATAGTAAGCTGGGCCGTGTTGGTTTTGAATTAGACATCATTAGCGCCCTTGCGGAAGAATTAAAAAGACCGATTGAGTTTAAGCAGTATGCATTTGATAGTTTGATCCCCGGATTGCTGAAAGGCGATTTCGACTTCGCAATGAATGGCCTGGAGATAAACCAAGAGCGACAGGAAAAGATACGCTTTTCAAAGCCTTACTACATTTATCGCCAGCAGTTAGTGATGCGTGCTGATGAAAAAAGATTCAACACGCTGCTCGGGTGCAAAAACTCGCAGGGCGCAATCGTTGGCACCATGGATGGCACGCAAGCAGAGCGCCTGCTAAATCAGGCTAAAATTCCAATTCGCATCTATTCCTCTGCCACAGAAGCCTACGCTGATCTGGTTTCCGCAGGCCGTATCGATGCGGTATTTCTTGATCTACCCATGGCAATTTCCTACGCACTGCCTGATAAGAGGTTGCAGTTTGCAGGCAAACCAACCGCCCGGGGATTCTACGCCATCGGGTTTAACCCGAAGAATGAAACACTTGCGAAGGAAGTCGATGCAGCGATCGATGCTCTAAAAACCAATGGCAAACTGCGATCGATTTTGGTGAAGTGGAACTTATGGGATGAATGCCAAGAGGAGTTGAGCCCCGGATTTTTATTCGAAGAAGAAGGCCGGCCCGATGCTATCACACATTCTATCCTCGAAGAAAATCAAGCTTGGACAATAAATCGCTACCTACCATTGCTGCTTGAAGGCACCTTTGTAACCATCCAACTTACGCTTTGTAGTTTTGCATTGGCATTGGTGTTAGGGCTGCCTTTATCGTTGGCTAGATTATATGGAACACCTTGGTTAAAAAGCTTAGCACTGTTGTATGTGGAATTTTTCCGAGGCATCCCGGTGCTGCTGTTGTTGTTTTTCCTTTACTTTGGATTGCCTGCAATAGCAGAGTCTTCAGGGCTGAATATATCGCTTGCATTGAGCCCATTTATTGCAGCAACCTTGGGGTTGGGATTAAACTACGCAGCGTACGAAGCGGAAAATTTCAGAGCATCAATTCAATCGGTACCCCAAGGGCAGTGGGAAGCTGCTGCATCGCTGGGCATGGGAAAAACTCTTACTTTCAGGCGCATCATATTACCCCAGGCAATGCGCATCGCTTTACCCACCACTACAAATGATCTCGTTGCGTTGTTTAAGGATACGAGCATTGCAAGCGTTGTTGCCTTGGTAGAACTCAACAAGCAGTATCAAATACTGGCAAAGTCGAGTTTAAAGTTTGTGGAGTTGGGATTGATAACTGCGGTGTTGTACCTTGCTCTTTCGGTGCCATTGGGAAGATTAGCAAGGGTATTGGAAAAGAAACTCATACCGGAGAAGCGCTAGCAATGCATATTAAAGCGCAAGAAATACGAAAAGCCTTTGGAAAACGGCTGGTGCTGGATGGGTTGACCCTGGAAGTTGCAACAGGTGAAACGGTGGTTATTATTGGGCCAAGTGGTTCTGGGAAGTCGACCTTTTTGCGCTGCCTCAACGGCTTACAAAGTATCGATTCAGGCACTATTCAGATCGGGGATCACAAACTAGAAGCTTCGAATGAAAAACGGTTCAGCCCTTTTTCTTCTGAAGTTCGAAAAGTGCAGGGGATGATATTTCAGGATTTTAATCTATTTCCCCACATGAGCGTGTTGGGAAATGTAACTGAAGCACCAGCAAGAGTGCTAAAGCAGAGCCAAACCGAGGCAAGGAATCTTGGGTTGGAATTATTAAAAAAAGTCGGTCTGGAAAGCCATGCAAATCATTATCCCTCGCAGCTTTCAGGAGGGCAGAAGCAACGGGTTGCGATAGCCCGGGCGCTTGCAATGAAACCAAAAGTTTTACTTTGTGATGAGGTAACGAGTTCTCTCGACCCGGAATTAAAGCACGAAGTCCTTGATGTGTTGGAAAAGCTGAAAAGCGAAGGAATGACTTTGCTGATGGTGACGCATGAAATCGGATTTGCAAAAAAAGCTGCAGACAAAGTGGTATTCCTTGCAGAAGGAAAAGTAGTGGAAGAGGGCCCGCCCCAGCAGATTCTCGAAAGCCCTGAAAATTCTCGCATTCGCACTTTTATCTCGAAGTTAATGAACTAATAAAAAAGGCCCCGTGAATAATTCACAGGGCCTTTCAAATCACTTAAGTTTTTTACAGTGTTACTTGCTTGAAAGCAAAAGGCTGTTGAGGCCAAGAATCAGAATCACCTGATCTAG
>Ga0214919_10008191_pt1 | contig 13858 bp, 7 predicted proteins | sample LL1503_MetaG_FD_177994 | JGI IMG/M metagenome (GOLD analysis project Ga0214919, IMG submission 177994) | Freshwater microbial communities from Lake Lanier, Atlanta, Georgia, United States - LL-1503 | ecosystem: Environmental > Aquatic > Freshwater > Lake | place: USA: Georgia | collected 2015-03-15
ACACTTAGAAAAGTTTAAAGAGTTTCTTACTACTTTAGAAGTAAAACCTCCTTCTGTACCTCCTCCACTTCCTCCTCCTCCTGGATCTCCTCCTCATGGATCTACTACTTCTGGACTTCCTTCTGGATTCACTAGAACACGTGCAAGTGAGCGAAGAGGTGGTGCTGATACTGATTTATTACAAACACAAGACCAAAGAGAGAACAAAAGAGTTTTAGAGAACATTATTAGTAGTGCATGGACTAGATTAAAAAATAAACTAGATGAAAAATTTACTGATATGGCAAAAGAGACTAAATCTCAGTTTGAAATTTACAAGAAAGAACAAAATAAGGAATGGCTACTGTTTACTACATATATGTTAAAAAAAAAATTAAAGGCTGAAGATACTGCAAAATATACCTTTATAAAGTCTGTAGATTCTATAAAGACAGCTATGTTTGAGACTGACGACAATTTAATAAATGAATTAAAAAGGAGATTAACTGAACATAAGAGGAACATGAGTAATATAATAAAAAAATATAGATACATCTTCTACTCAGAAAAATTAGATTATGAAGACAAAATATATGATGGCATAAAATCTGATGGTCGTACTAAACAGAGTGGCGATCTAGTATATAATGACACAGTACATAATGAAAGAGATGCTAAAATCATACCAATAAGAGTAATAGAAGATAAAATAAAAAGAAAAATAACATTAGTTCAAAATATAAATAAAACATTTTTAGATTTAAGTGATACCTTTTTAAATTTAAGTAATGAAGAACTATTATCACAATTTAATACTACCGAGAAACAAAGAAGGCTAGAACTGAAAATGTTTATGGAAGATATAATTAATAATTATGAATCAAATCTAATACTTCAATATGAACTTTATACTATAGATTTTAATTTTCAAATAGCAACACATAATATAGAATTATCTAAAAATAACATATCTTCACTATTAGATACCTATAGAACTAATTCCTTACTAATTGAAATGAATAACGGAGAAACCAATAAATCAATAGATACTGATAAATTCATAGAATTTATTAAAACAAATAAAGAAAAAATAAAACAAGAACATGAAAATTTAACTATTACTTATAACCAAAAAATAAAATTAGAAAACTATTTCAGTAATAAATCTTTTACAATAGAATTATTTGATAACCTGTTATCAAAGATAAAAGAATTAGTTAAACCTATATTTGAACAAGAACCCAATACTATTTTTGATATTTTTTTAAATAGTAAAATATTTGCACCATCAAATTCAAATGTTATTGATTCATCAACATTAGTAAAATCAATTAGCTATAAAAATTTATATGAATTTGAATCAAAAACTCATGACCCTAAAATTGGAGAAAAATTGTCAAATGAATGGAAAAATTTTCTAAATAAATTTGGTCACTTGCGTCCCAAAATGCCATGGGAACAAAATAGTTCATTTAATTTATTTGTAAAAAACTTATTAGATACTTATGAATCTAAAATACCAGAAATTATTTTCAATTTAATGAGATTTTTAGATACAGATAATAAAATAATAACCCTTACCAATTTACCATTTATTAAGTTTATATCTATCAATATTCATAATAAAAGTAATTTTATTAAATTTTCAGAAACTAATGTTAATAGAAATGGATTATCATATTATCCTGAAGCATTTAATATTGATAAACTAGACTTTAAGTATGAAGATGATTCAGAAGAAACGGTTATAGAGATAAAAAAACGTGAATTTAAATCAAACACCGAAATTGATTTAAGTAAATTAAAAAAACAAATATCATTTGACCAAAGACTATTAGAAGAAGAATCATCAATAAGTACGAGTGATAAAGAAAATATTTTAAAAAAATTACAATTATTAAAACAAAAACAATCATTATTAGGAGAAATCCAAGAATTAGAAAAAAAAAGTATTACTTTAATAAAAGAACAAACTACTAATTTGAAAAACAATAAAGAAATTAGAGAAAAACAAAAATTAAAAACTTCTATTGAAGAAAAAATTAGAGAGATAGAAACAAAAAAAATACATAACGGAAGAGTTAAAACTGAACTTTTTCAGTTATGTAGGACAATTGGAATTTCACAAGATGGAATTGAAATTACACAAAATGATAGTGAATTGAATGAACAATACATAGGTGCCATAATAAAAAATAAAAATGAATTTATAAAAATAAAAAATGACAATGACACTAATTGGTTTTTAAATGTAACAAATACTAAGAACCTGACCGATTTGGAAGAAAAAATAGAAGAAGCAAAAAAACTATACCCGCTACAATTAAAAGATGCCAAAGAAATCCAAACATTAAAGGAACACCTTATAGTAATAGATAAATCAATAGAAGAGGCCCTCTTACAATTGAAATATACAATTCCTAGAAACATATATAATGTAATTCAACCAGACATAGATGCTATCTATGAAAAAATCAAAAAAATTGATGAACTATTAATTACTTTACCAAGAAGTGCCATAATTATAAATATAGAGGAAAATGAGCAATTAAAAGACTCTGAGAGATTTAATGCTCTCTCAAAGTGGTATGAAAGAATATATAAAATAATTTATAAAGACAGGGATGTATTACATCTAATAAATACATATAGAAATAATACTAAAGAAATGCAGAAGATAGATATAGATGAAATTTGTCAAATTGAACAAGAATCACTTAAAGATGAAAAAAAAAATATAAAAGGAAATATATTATTAAAGTTTAAAACACTAATGAATAATTTATTTGAATCATTTAAAGAACTATTATATTTATTCTTATTTTATTATAATATAAATCGTCTTAGTGAAATGACTAAAGAAATAGCCGAAAAAATACTATTAAATATGAAAACTCTTTCTGAAGACTCACAAATAAAATATTATAATCAATTTCTAGAAAAAAAAACTTATTATGAAATTAATACATTTTATAAGTCTTTCCAAAATATAGATAATGTTCATGAGGAAGACATGATAAAAAATATAATATTAATCTGGAAATTATTAATTAATAGGTTAAATAACAAACTAGGTTTGAATCTTACTCAAAGTAAGATAGATAAAATGACTATTAAAGAAATTATTAGTGCATTTTATACGTGTTTAAAACTAATGATAATTAAGCGTATTGAAGATATAAATTCAATAACTGGAAAAATTGATAAATATTCTACGTGTCAAAAATTTTGGGAGTTGTACTTACTCAATTTCAGCATACAGCTAAGATTATATAAAATAGTTGAAGATAATACAATATCCAAAAAACTGTTGGTAGAAAAAGTACAAGTTAAAATACCACCCAGAAAACAATACCGATCTGATGTACCACCCTTTGCCCAATATAAAAAAGAGACTGACACATTCTTTAACTTAGATGAAGTAGAACCCTCGTATATGGATTTTGAAAAAAAATATTTGAAATATAAAAAAAAATATTTATCATTTAAAAATAAAAATTAATTTATATAGTATTTATTAAATAATTTTTAAATCCTTGTATAAAAACATATAGTTATTTTATTATATTTTTTAATATAATAAAATAATAAGTTATATTGTATTAAATTATTATAATTAAATTAATTTTAAATATATCTTTTAATTAATTTTAAAAAAAAATTTATATAATAAAAAAATTTTTTTTTAAAATTAATTAAATAATAATATTTTTCTTTGTTAATTTAATGAAAAAAGAAAAAATATATTTAAATAATATACTAATTCATGGTGGTGCCGTTAGTTCTAAAATAAATGATTTAGTGGTGTCAGTGGTGCCAGAATTAAATAAATTAATAGATGAATTTGAAAATATAATAAAATATCTTACTATGTATTTTAATGAATTAGATAAAACATACAAACCGACTAATACTATTCCAATTTCTATAAATTTAGATGAATTAATAAAAAATATCATTGACCATTATAATTACAATACTGATGTATGTAATGTGGATATATTAAATAAGCTAAAAGAATTATGTAGCTCACAAAATATAATAATTTATTATTTAAAAGATAAAAATATTTTATTTTATTATAAAATAATTTATAACTTATTAGAACTTAACATTAACATTAAATTTCATTATCTACTTAATTATCATGATATTTGGAAATTACATTTATTATCATTATTACATTTTAGAAAATCCAATGAATTAATTAAAGACAAAAAAATTAATGAAGAACAATTATCTAAATCATCTTGGAATCTATTATATAATAATAAATTATTTAAATTTAATCAAAATAATATATTAGAAGAATTTAGTATACAAAATCATAATGAAAATCTTAATCATAATAATAAAAATTATACAAATCTTTCAAATACTTCTTCAATAGATGATATATTTGATTATTGTTTTAATTATAATGAAAAATTACCTACATTTACAACTGAATTTAATTCAATTAAGCCAATTTCTGAAAAACTATTTACAAAAAATATATTAAAAATTTTAAATATATTAATATATTACATAATGTTAAGCAATCCATCAGATATTAATATTACAAAGGAAATTATTATTTTTTATTTATCTAAAATAATTTCTAAAAATAATGAAGATGACGCATACAATAATAATTATTTAAAATCAAATAGTAATATAAATAAAATTATTAGTCTAGCTAATAGCTATGTAGGATTATTAAAAAATATTTTTTTACATGATAATACTCATATTATTTTTGAAACTAATACTTTTTTATGTTATAGTAATGATATTACATATAATACATTTGGATTCAATAATCTTGAAGAAAGTAAATTATTGTTAAAAAATATTGAAAAAACCTTATTTAATGAAGATTTTAAAACTTTTAATATTTCTAAAGAACATCATGATAGACCATTAACTTTATTTAATATTGATATAATAAACAAATTAGATACTTCTAAAACTAAAATAGCATCAAAATATTATTTTCATAAAAATAAATATATGAAACAATATGGATATGGTCCTAATTCTGAAACATCTAACATTAATACATTTAATAAATGGTTTAAATCTTATATGAAAAAATATTTAAATTCATATGGATATCAAATAGGAAATATATATGTTTTAGAGTCTATTTGTAAATTACGAGATAATATAAAAACAACAGATAATTCAGAATCTATAAAAATTATTAATAAGGGTAGTATAATGGGGTTAGCATCATCACAGGCACCATCACAGCCAACGGCATTACTGCCAGCGACATTATCACAGGCTGCGGCATCATCACAGGCACCATCACAGCCAACGGCATTACTGCCAGCGACATCATCACAGGCTGCGGCATCATCACAGGCACCATCACAGCCAACGGCATTACTGCCAGCGGCATCATCACAGGCTGCGGCATCATCACAGGCACCATCACTGCCAGCGGCATTACTGCCAGCGGCATCATCACAGGCTGCGGCATCATCACAGGCACCATCACTGCCAACGGCATTACTGCCAGCGACATCATCACAGGCTGCGGCATCATCACAGGCACCATCACAGCCAACGGCATTACTGCCAGCGACATCATCACAGGCTGCGGCATCATCACAGGCACCATCACATGCACCATTACTTGATGCATTGTTTGAGGCTGAGACACTATCAGCACGTGTAACATCAGAAATGCCTAATGATGAATCTGTAAGAATTATTGAGATAGTAGAGCTTCCCCAATGACATGTACCCGGACTATTATTCATCTAAAAAAGAATAAAACAATACAACAAAGATATTTAAAATATATAAAAAATATTTATTATTACAAAATATTTATTAAATAATAAATTAAAATTATTAATTTTAATTTATATATTTTTTATTAATTAATTTTCATTATGTTTTTTAATAAAATTTATTAAATCATCTTTTGATCTATCACCATCATATTCTATAATTTTATTATTTTTTTCAAATATAATTGTTGGAAATCCACCAATTTTATATTTTTCAATTTGATGTTGATGTTCTTCAGAATCATAATTAATTAATTTAACTCCACCTAATTGTGTTTTAGCTAAAGCTTTTAAAGTAGGTGATAATACTTTGCAATGATGACACCATTTTGCAGTAAATGTAATAAATTTACCATTATTTTGATTACCTCCTTTTTGATATGCATCTAATAAATCTTTATTTTCATTATATAATTTTAAATATTTTTTTTTATATTTTAAATACAATTTGTCATAATTTTCTTCCGTTAAATCTACCATATATATATTAATTTAGATATTTTTTTTTATAAATAAAGTGAATCTGAAATAACGATATCTTTTATTAATTTTTCTTGATAACAATCTAATTTATTTAGTAAATTAATTTTATCAAATAATTTAAATATAATTTCTAAATTTTTTAAAATATTATTTAATCTTAAAATAGTTTTAATAAAATTTCCTGTTGCTAATGAAACATTGGATGAATTAGACATATTTATCCAATCTTTAACCTGATTAAATGTTGCATAATTTATAGTCCAATTTAATTTATATGGATATGGTAAGTCATTATTAAATTTACTTTCAATATTTAAAAATATTTCTATTTCTTTTTCAATAGAATTTAATAATGATTTACAATTATTTGAACAATTTAAATCTGACATATATAAATCTTCATCTTTATTTTCATTAATTAAAATGGAACAAATTGCACAAATTTCCGAAAAATCTAATGTATCAAATAAATCAGAAAATATTATAAATCCTAATATAAATGGGTTACATTCATTAATTTCAGATAATATTTTTCCATATTTAGTTAATTTAATTTCATCATTATTTATTAATAAATAGTTATATTTTTCTAAAAAATTAATAATTAATTTAATTTGTATATTAATTTTATCTTTTGTATATTCTAATTGCGAAATTTCATTATTTATTTTAATATAAGTCTCTATTAATGAAATATTTATTGATTCAGATAATTTATTTTTATCATCATTTAATTTTTGTTTTTGTTTATAATTTAATTTAAAATTAATAAACTTATCATTAATTTCTTGAATTTCATAATAAATATTTAAATCATTTTTATTAATATTTAATAATGATACTTTATTTTTTAATAAATTATAATAATCTTCATTATATTCTTGATAATGAAATAATGAATTAAAACATAATTCATTTAATGTACTGCTTATTTCTGTAATATTTACTGCATTACCAATTTGTTTTAAAATGAAAATTGGATCTATTGAAAATTTAGATAATAATTTTTGGGGAGGTGATAAAATCATTTTAATTGCTTTTTCTTCATCTATTAAATTTTTAAAAGGTAATATAATAACATTACCTATAATATCTTTTCCTCTTCTACCAGCACGTCCGGCCATTTGTCCATATTCTTCAGGCTTAAATATTCTATTTGATTTAATACCATCAAATTTATAAATATTACAAAATACAACAGATTTAGTTGGCATATTTACTCCCATTGCAAATGTTTCAGTAGCAATTAATATTTTAATTAAACCTTCTGAATATAATATTTCTACTATTTCTTTAAGAATTGGAATCATACCTGAATGATGAATTCCAATACCTTTACCAACTATTTTATATAAATTATTCCATTCATCTGATTTTTCATAAATTTTTTTATATTTATGTAATTTATTATCCCAAATATTATTTATAATACATGTTTCTTCTGTAGTAGTAAATACAAATGGTAATTTTTCAGCATATTTATAACATAAATCACGATTTAATAAAAATATATTTGCTGGCGTCATATTATTATCAAATAAATATTTTACACAATTAAAAAATTGATTAAGTGAAAAACTATTATTTAGATAATAATTATTTATTTTTTTTTGAAGTGATGCCCATATATTTTTTTTCCAATTTTTATCACCTATTAAAAAATAATTAATATTTTGGTCAATAGGATCCCAAATGCCATGTTGTAATGGGACGGGTCTTTTAAGTGTTGATACTAAATGGCATTTAACATTTTTTAATTTAGAAACCCATTCTGCAAATTTTTCAGAATCAGAAATTGTAGCACTTAACATTACTAATTGTATTTTTTTATCTAAATTTAAAATTATTTCTTCCCATACTTTTCCTCTATCTGGAATATTAATAGAATGCACTTCATCTAAAATAACACAACCAACTTCATTTGGATTAAAATTCCATTCATAATTAATATTTTCTTCTTTTTTTAATAATGAATTTCTTAAAATTTCAGCGGTCATTATTAATAAATCTCCTAAAGGATTTATTTTAATATCTCCAGTCATAATACCTATTGATGGAAATAATTCTGCAAATTCAGCATATTTTTGATTTGATAATGCTTTAATAGGAGATGTATAAACTACTTTTTTTTTTTCAGATAATGTTTTTGCAATTGCTTCTAATGCTAATGCTGTTTTACCTGAGCCGGTATGGGCTGTAACTAATAAATTCTCATTATTTTTAATAACTTCTGCACCTATTATTTGAAATGTATCTAAAGGATAAGAAAAATTAAAATATGTCATTGACATTAAAATTGTTATGAGTTTAAATAATTTTATTTCATTTTTTTTATTAAATTATTAAATCATTTTTCTTGACATTTAAATACACACTTACAAACATTATCAACAAAATGACCAGGACATTTCTTTCCACATCCCCAAATAGCATGAAATGGCCCATTCTTTATATTTCCAGATGAATTAATTGGCATCAATGGACATGTATATATATCTGTTTTTTTTGATATTTTTTTAATATTTTTTTTTTTTAAATTATTGAATGCTTCAGTATTATTGCAATTATAATAACCATAGATTGAATATTCGCAATTATTATCAGACATATATAATATAATTTAGATTTTTTTTTAATATAAATAAAAATGAAAAAAATAAATAATAAAAGGTATATGTTTTAAGATTATGAATAAAATAGATTTAAATATTATAGATTTATATATTTTACCATATTTAAATAACAAAAATAATATTTATTATATAAATAAAGATTTTCATAACATAAAAAAAAAACAAATGTTAAAATTAAATAGAACTTTTACAAATAAATATTTAAATAATTATAATTATAGAAATTTAATAAATAAATATGAAAAAGTGCATTTAAATATATTTAATATATATTTACCAAATTTTGTATTTTCAAATAATATATTATTAATTAAATTAGCACATTCCAAATCAAAAAATTTAAATTCAATAAAAAATGTAAAAAATATATCTTTAATTTGTTGTAATAATATAAATAGTCTTAATCAATTAATAAAAGTTGAATCAATAACAATAACATCATGTGATAATATAAAAGATTTATCTCCATTAAAAAAATGTAAGCAAGTATTTTTAAATAAATGTAATAATATATTTAATATATCTTCATTATTTAATATTGAAAGAATATTTATTTGTGAATGCCAAAATATTAATAATTTTAATTATTTGATAAATGCCAAATTATTATATATTTATAAATGCGATGGTTTAATAAATGTATCAATTTTTAAAAATATACAAAAATTACATATATCTTATTGCAATAATATAACTAATTTTAAAGACTTAAATATCAAAAATATTATTTTTTAATTAAAAAATATTTTTGTTTAACCAAAAATATAATTTTTTAAAATTATTTTATAATATAATCTAATGATAAAAATTAAAAGTCCAGAATTTGATTTACGAAATTATTATGGTGGTAAATTAAATAATAATATAAAATATATTTTAATTAATGATAAATATTTAAAATCATCATATGTATCAATATCTGTAAATGTAGGTGCTATAGCAGATCCACTAGATTGCTTAGGTCTTGCTCATTTTTTAGAACATATGTTATTTATGGGTAGTACAAAATATCCAAAAGTAGATTATTTTTTTGATAAATTACAAGAATTCGGTGGATATTCTAATGCTTATACAGAAGGTTTTCATACAGTATATTATTTTAATGTTTTTAATGAAGGTTTAAATCAAATGATTGATATTTTCAGTAGATTTTTTATTGATCCATTATTTAAAGAAGAAACTGTGAAAAAAGAAATGAATGCTGTAAATGAAGAACATTTAAAAAATATTAATAATGATGACTGGAAATTTGAATATTTTAAATATTTTTTAACAGATAAAACATCTTTTTTAAATAAGTTTTCAACTGGTTCATTAGAAACTTTAAATAAACCAGAAATACGTAAATATTTATTAGATTTTTATAATAATTATTATACGTCTGATAATATATCAATTTGTATTGCTTCATCATTATCAATAAATGAAATGAATAAAATTATACTAGATACTTTCAATATTATTGAAAAAAAAGAGTCTATAAAATTAACTATACAAAAACCATTATATAGCAACAATAAATTAAAAACTTTTCATTTATTATCTTTAGCTGATATATATAAATTAGTTTTTATGTGGGAAATACCAAATCAAAATAATTATTTATATAGTAAAGATTTTAATATTTTAAAAAATATTTTATTAAATACTTCAGAAAATTCATTATATTTTAAATTACAAAACTTGGGATATTTAATTAATATTGATATAGAAATAAATTTTGAAGGAACTTTTCTTATTCTTTTTTATCTTACAGAATTAGGTTATAATAATATTGAATATATTCAATCAACTTTACTAAACTATTTAGATGATATTTTTACAAATTATGATATTAAAAAATACTCTGAATATTATAAAAAAGTAGATAATTTAAATTTTAATCTTAATGAAAAATTAAGTTCCAAAGATTTATGTAATTTTTTATCAACACAACATTTTTATTATGATACAGAAAAAGTAATTTATAATGCATTAACTATTTCTGAAATAAAAAATAAATATAATTTTAAAGAATTTATTAATGAAAATAATTATATCAAAATATTAATAAGTAATATATGTCCAATAAAAAATAATTTAATTAAGTATTTAGATTTACCATATTATAAAGGAACTAAATATGTCGAATTAGAAAACATTAAAATTAAAACAAATTTTGAATCAAATAATATTAATAAATTAGTTCTAAACAACAATTTTTTAGATTTAGAAATAAAATTAATTAATAATTTAGATAATTTTAATATTCCTGTATTTTTAGAAAAATATAATTTATGGTATGGTGGCTGTTCAAAATTTAATGAACCAATAATAAAAATATTTTTACAATTATATAATAATAATTATTTTGATAATCCTATAAATTATCTTTTAACTAATATATCAATTAATATTATTAATTTTATTATGTCATTTAAATTTTATAATATGTTTGAATTATTTTATGGTATATATGCAAATACTGATTATAAATTATCATCAATAATATTTAATATTAATGCTCTTAATGATATTAAAAAATTACAGTTATTAATGAATCAATTATTTGATTTAATCAATAATATAGAACAATATTTTGATAAATTATCAGTTCTTTATATAAATAATTTAATAGATAGTTTTAAACATATTTATAAAAATATTGATTATTTAAATCCTTCAGAATATTCTAAATATTTAGTTAATGCATTAGTTTATAAAAATAATTATTTTAGTGATGTATTATTATATGAATTAGATAATATTAATTATAATTCTGTAAAAAAATATATTAAAAATATTTTTAAAGATTCAATATTAACTAAAATGATATATGGAAATATAGATATGAATAATATTGATAATTTATTTAATGATTATAATACATTATTTATTAATAAAAAAATACAACCAATTATTACAAATAATATATTAGATACAATTGTAATAAATCATCCTAATCAAAAAGAAGAATCAATTTCAGTATCTTATTTTTTTTATATAGGTAAATTTATACCATATAATCATTTATTAATGTTATTAACAGTTAATATATTATCCCAACCATTCTTTAATATTTTAAGAACAAAAAAACAATTAGGTTATTTAGTTAATTTATCATATATAAAATATAATGATGATTATTATATAGTTGAAAGAATTCAATCTAACAAAAAACCAAAAGAAATTAAAAAACAGATTAATAAATTTAATAGAAAGATATTGTCATTAATTGATGAAAATAAACTTAAATTATATATTACTAAATTAAAAAATGAATTAATGGAACCTGATTACAATTTAAATGATAAATATCATAAATATGTACATGAAATTTCATCTAAATCTTTTATTTTTTATAGAAAAGAAATATTAATTCAATATATTAATAATATTAATTATTTAGATTTAAAAAATTTTGTATTAAATTATTTAAATAAAGAAAATAGAATAAAAATAATTATTAAATAATTAATTATTAATTAAAATAAGTAAATTCGGATATATTATTTTAATATTTATTAAAGATATTTCTGAATTTCCTAATAATAAATTTTCTTCAAATTTTGGAAAATATATTTTTTGGTTCATTTTACTAACAGTTATATTTTTTGTTATAAACAAATAAACTATTTTATATAAATTATTAAAATATACATCATATTGTATTTTAAGTAATTTAATAAATTCATTTATATCAATATCAATTTTATTAATACATTCATTAATATTTTTATTATCATCAATTAATAATTTTTTTTGAATAATATATGCTTTTTCTTGTAGAATAAATTTAAATATTTTTTTTATTTTAAATTGTTCAATTAACTTTTCTTTTATTGTTAGATATAGTATATTATTTTTAATATATTTATTTTTAATTAATTTTTCAAATAGTGTAATTAGAGATTCAATTATATTTTGATATTTAAAGTTATCTTTTAATTTATTATGAATATCTTTTAATATTATTAAAATATTTTTATATATTAATTGGTCTTTTATATAACTATAAATATGATTTAATATTACTAAAATATTTTTATTACATGTATTATGTGAATTTAAATGTTCAATAATTAATATATATAAATAAATATCTTGATTATTTTGTTTTATAATTTTTTTATAATTTAATATTGTTTTATTAAAAATATTAAAAATTTTTTTATACCATTTATAAATATTATTTTGAAGTAAATCTATTATTTCATTTTTAATAATATCATATAATATTTTGCTATATTTAATTATAAATAGTAATTGTTCTTTTTTGAAATCTTGAACATATAATTGTAAATAATCTAAACAGTTATTACTTTTATTTCTTTTTAATTTTTGAGTAAATAATTTAGTAGAAAATAAATCATCTTGACTGTAAGTACAATTTTGATATTTAATATAGTATCCTTTATTGGCTAGTTCTTTTTCAATTAATATTTTTTTTTTTTTTAAAAATCCAATGTATTCATATGAATTTGTATACATTTCATCATCTATATTTTCAGATTGAAGTTTAATATAATTAGATTTAGAAAGATTAGTTATTTTTAATTTAATTGTATCTGTTAGTTTATCATAATTTCTACTACTAATTAAATAATAAATTATAGATTGTTCAAATTCCATTATATTTTTTGTTTTCAATCTACTTTTTAATGGTAATTTGGAAATATTAATTTAAAATTTGAAAAAAAAATCATTTTTTTATTATTATTCTTAAAGTCATTTAAATATTATAAAAAAATGAATTATAATATTTATCTTTGATTCTTAAAAATAAATTTGTTACCGTAGCCATTTTGGCTCAAGACTGGGTTTTACCCAAGGATTTTCTGCTCTTCTGTTCCGTCACCTTTGACTCTGGTTCGGGACTTGGTGTTTCCTCTGGCCAGTCGGTCATGAAAGGCCGCATGAAACCCCTTTGTCTACTGCTCTGCCTTGTCTTTGCAGTCAATGGGGTGTGGTGCATGGACACATCTGGGGATTCCTCTGGGA
>Ga0214919_10008193_pt1 | contig 13857 bp, 15 predicted proteins | sample LL1503_MetaG_FD_177994 | JGI IMG/M metagenome (GOLD analysis project Ga0214919, IMG submission 177994) | Freshwater microbial communities from Lake Lanier, Atlanta, Georgia, United States - LL-1503 | ecosystem: Environmental > Aquatic > Freshwater > Lake | place: USA: Georgia | collected...
GGTGTGCTGATCGTTGCTGGCGGCTCAGTGGGTGCGACGCTGTTCTTCACCGGATTCTTCAAGTCCAAGCCTGCTGCAGAAGCGCATGCCGAGGGTGAAGAGGGCGGCGACGCTCACGGTGCTGCTGACGCACACGGCGCTGCTGATGCCCACGGTGCAGCCGATGCCCACGGCGCTGCCGACGCTCATGGCGGTGGCGATGCTCACGGTGGTGGAGATGCCCATGGCGGTGGCGACAAAAAATCAGACAAGGAACTGCCCAAGAGCGAAAAGTTTGCTGCCACCTACAAGGCAATCGAACGTGACTTCACGATGAACGTGCCGAACTCACGCAAGTTCGTGCAGTTCAAGGTGGCGTTTAAGACCTTCTTCGGCGAACAGATTGTGGCACGTGTAACAAAGCACCAGATTGCAGTGGAGGCCGGAATCATCGCCGCTGCTGGTCAGTTCAGCGAAGAGGAAATGACTTCGCCCGAGGGTCGCGTGCGTCTGGCTGTTGCCCTGCGTGACGCCATCAACGATGTGCTGATCCGCAACGAAGATTTCGGCGGTATTGAAGAAGTGATGTTTACCAGCTTTGTTTTCCAGTAGGTCTGAACGATGAGTACGCCAAAGCCATTGCTGTCTCCCGAAGAGCTTGAAGCTCTGGTGGAGGGCATGGAGACCGGACAGGTAGATACGACTCCAGTGGCCTCGGCCAGTGGCGCGGTCAAGCCATATAGCTTGGTGTCCAACGACACGACCTCGCGCAGCCAACTGGCTGCACTTGAGATGATCAACGACAGATTCTCAAGGCAGTTCCGCGGAAGTCTGCTGACGCTGCTTCGACAGGCTGTAAAAGTAACTGTGCATCCTTTTGAGGTAATGTCATTTGGAACGTTCATTAAAAGCGTTCCATCACCCTGCAATGTAAATATCGTCAGGTATCCGCCGCTTCGTGGCTATGGGTTGATCACCATTGATCCTTCCATTGTCTATGGAGCAGTGGACAGCTTCTTTGGCGGCCGTGGCGGCGGCACGCTTGATGGGCCAGGTCTTCGGGGCTTTACCCCCACCGAAGAGCGGATTATCCAGCTTATTCTAGACGCCACCTTTAACGACTTACGCGAAGCCTGGTCGCCGGTATATGCGCTCGGTACAGAGTACGTAAGCCGAGAGATCAATCCAGCCTTTGCACAGATTGGCGAAGAGCGCGAAACAGTCGTAGTCAGTGTGTTCGAGCTGGAGTTGGCCTCGGGCGTGAATGGCAAGCTCACGATCATGTATCCATTCTCTGCACTCAAGCCGATCCGTTTGCTGCTGCGAGGTCGATTAACGGCCGGAGAGCGCGACGAAAAACAGGCGGCACAGTGGTCTCGGGAGCTGGTCGATGCAGTAATGGATGCGGAGTTGCAGATGATCGGTCAACTGACCGCATTTAGAATGTCTGCGCTTGATCTTGCATCCATCACGGCTGGTGACACCCTTTGGTTCAAGCAGCCTCAGGGGGTAAAGGTCTTCGTCCAGCAGTCGCATATTTTTGATGCCGAATATGGATCCATGGACAACGCTATGGCCATGAGAATCCAAGCCATACATACGCCAAAAGAGAAGGGCGCTGGCGCCGAAGATGGGCCTGGCGCGTCTGAAAAGAAATTGAAGGGCGCAGAAAAGTCGGCTGCAAAGCCAGCTGCTCGCGCAGCACAGTCAGCAGGAGCAAACGCAGCATGAACGAACAATCCAACGCAGAAGTGGCTGAATCAGAGGCCGGTGGCCATTCGCCCCAATTGGACCTGATCCAGAACGTTGCTGTCAGTGTGTCTGTTGAGGTCGGTCGCGCATCGCTGCGTATCCGCGACTTGCTGCGACTGAGCCAGGGCAGCGTAGTAGAGCTTGATCGAATTGCCGGCGAGCCGGTGGATGTCTGCGTCAACAACACGGTAATTGCCCGTGGTGAGGTCGTGCTGGTCAATGAGCGCTACGGCATCCGTCTCACTCAGGTGGTGGATGCTGAAGATCGCGTCAAATTGCTCTGATCGGCATGGATCCAGTTCGATACATTTCCGGGCTGCTCGTCGTTGGCTTGCTGCTAGGGTTAATGGTGTGGGTGCTGCGCAAATTGCGCAGGGGTGGCTATGGTGCGGCCAAACACCTTGAAGTGCTGTCCGTTGTGGGTCTTGGTCCCCGCGAAAAGCTTGTGGTGATCAGGTTCCGGGAGCGGGAAGTGTTGATTGGTGTCACGGCCCATTCCATAAACCGACTCGCAGTCCACGAGAACTCGACGGTCGTCCCAACTCAACTTGGGCCTCAAGAGGGTCCGAATGAAAGCTAAGAGTGTTATCTCGCTGCTGATTCTCGCGTTTGTAATGGCGTTGCTGCCGGAGTCAGCCAGCGCGGCAGCAGGCGTAGAGCTCTTGCGAACAAGCCCCACTCCAGGCGGTGGGCAGGCCTATAGCCTCACTTTGCAGGCCTTGGGCCTGATTACAGTTCTGACACTGCTGCCTGCGATCCTGTTATCGACGACTGCGTTCATCAGAATAGCAATTGTATTGGGCCTGCTCCGCCAAGCTCTCGGCGCAGCACAGACGCCGCCCAATCAGGTATTGGTGGGTCTTGCGCTATTCCTGACTTTCTTTGTCATGGGACCTACATTCAACCAGGTTCAGGCTGTGGCGGTGTCTCCCTATGTAGAGGAAAAGATTTCTTTCGAAGTAGCCATCGAAAGAGCCGTGGTCCCCATGAAAAAATTCATGTTGGCGCAGACTCGAGAATCAGACATCAAGGTTTTCATGGATCTGGCCAATACACCGCCGGTCCAAACAGCACTTGATACACCCCTAATGGTGTTGCTGCCTTCCTTTATGACCAGTGAGCTTCGCACAGCGTTCACCATTGGCTTTCTTGTCTATATCCCTTTTCTGGTCATTGATCTGATTGTCGCCAGTGTGTTGATGTCGATGGGCATGATGATGGTGTCGCCCGTCGTGATCAGCGTGCCTTTAAAATTCATGCTGTTTGTCTTGGTGGATGGTTGGGCGCTGACCATAGGCTCTTTGGCCTCCAGCTTCGCTCCGGCGCTTCCATGAATGACACCGTTGTCATTGATATCGCGCGCGACGCCATTTTTACCTGCGCGTTGGTAGCAGGCCCAATAATGTTGGTGGTTCTTCTGGTTGGTGTGCTCGTTGGCATCTTCCAGGCAGCAACTTCAATCAATGAAATGACGCTCAGCTTTGTTCCCAAGCTGATCATGGTTGTGCTCTTGCTGACGGCGATTGGCAGTTGGCAAATTCAGCTGTTAGTCGACTTTGCGACGCACGTGTTTGAGCGCATTCCACAAGTGGCACGCTAAAAATGCTGGTCCTTGGTCAGCTCATGATGACCTGGTTGGACAGCCTGTTGCTGCCGCTGACACGTCTTGGCGCCTTCTTCGCTACGGCTCCGTTGTTTCCTCAGATGGGCGGGAATGCCCGCATCCGAGTGGTGTATGCAGCGGTGCTGTGCATTCTGATGCTTCCAGTGATGCCTACCGGACTCGAAGCGCCGAAAACCGATAGCTCTGGACTGAACATTCTGTTGCTCGCGCAGGAAGCAGTCCTGGGGGCCATAATGGGCCTTGCACTGCAATGCACCTCTGCCGCAGTTGTAACTGCTGGCGAACAAATTTCGCATGCACTGGGGTTGGGGTTTGCGCAGTCGTTTGATCCAACTGTCGGCTCCACGCCAGTCATTTCGCAGTTCCTAAATGTTCTCTCCATGCTCGTGTTCCTCTCAACAGGCGGCCACCTTATTGTGGTTTCGATGGTTGCAGAGAGCATCAGAGTGATTCCGCCAGGGCAGCCGCTGGGCGAGAACATCAAGTCGCTGTTAGATTTTTCCATTGTTGTGTTCAACGGCGCCGCGCTACTCAGCGCGCCACTGGTTCTGGCGATGATCGCCGTAAATATCGGTGTGGGCGCTTTGTCTAGGGCGACACCCTCTCTCAATATTTTCTCTGTCGGGTTTGCAGTCAGTCTGATCGGTGGCGGATCGATCCTGTTCCTGCTGATCCCGGTAATGATTGATCGCGTGGCAGATCTCTGGGTGCAAAGCCTGTCTTTCATCCACGAAACGTTCCGTGTGAGTGGCTAACCATGGCTGGTGAATCAGAGTCAGGTGAGGAAAAGACAGAAGACCCTACCAGTAGGCGTCTTGAGAAGGCCCGCGAGCAGGGAGACTTTCCGCGCTCGCAAGATTTTGGTGGCGCAATGGTGGTGCTGGCTACTTGCATCGCCTTGTATATGGTCGGCGGCGCGCTCACGGCGGATATGAAGCAGATTCTGGTGACTGGTCTTACCTTTAACTCTGCAGAGTTAACCCAAGGATTTGATATGCCAGCCCGACTTGGCTCGGCAGTAGCCAGCGGATTGTGGGCGATGCGTTGGCTGGTGTTGTTGACTGTTGCTGCAGCACTAGGCGCCGCGTTGCTCAATGGTGGCATCAGCTTTTCCAGCTCTGCAGCAGGACTCAAATTCGATCGGCTCAATCCGCTCAATGGCCTCAAGCGGATGTTTGGCTCTGCTGGCTGGGTGTCGGTCGGGCGTAACACCGTTAAGTTTTTGTTAGTTGGGGCAGTTCTTGCCGCCGTTCTTTTGGGGCAGCGCGAGCAAATGCTGGCAATTTCTAGACTGCCGTTGGAATCGATGATCGCATCGGGCGCCTCGCTTGCCCTCTATGTCTTTCTTAGCATCTCTCTGGTGATTGGTGCGCTGGGTCTTGCGGATATTCCGTTACAGCGTTGGTCGTTTACGCGGCGTATGCGCATGACGCGCCAAGAGATTCGCGACGAAATGAAGGACAGTGACGGCAGACCAGAGGTCAAGCAGCGTATTCGGCGCCGACAGCGCGAGATCAGCCGGTCTCGAATGATGCAGCGTGTTAAGGATGCAGATGTTGTCATCGTTAACCCGATGGAATTCGCGGTGGCCATCGTCTATGACGAGCAGCGCAGCAGTGTTCCGATTATTTTGGCTAAGGGCCGAGGAGAAGTGGCCGCCGCTATTAAGCAGCTTGCAGCAGAGTCTGCAATTCCCTTGGTCGAGGCGCCACCGTTAGCGCGCGCCCTTTACTATTCTGGTGAAGTGAATAAGCCAATTCATGAAGGTCTCTACCGAGCGGTAGCGGCTGTTCTTGCGTACGTATATCAGGCTAGCGCTATGGCAGCAGACATGGCGCAGACCAGGCCGGCGGTTCCCAACGTGCCAGATGAGTTGCTGTTTGACGAGGAAGGCCGGCAAATGAGTAGTGCACCATGAGTACCGAAGCCCTTCAGCTTGAGCACATTGCAGGCCCGCACAGTGCAAATCAGGTGATTGCCAAGCTTATCGACGGTCCTGTCGACTCTGTTGTGATCTGGTCACGCTCAAAAGACTTGCTTGCGCAATGCAGCCGTAATTTGTTCGTGATGCTGCGAAATGAGGGTGCAAAATTTGAGTTTTATAGCCCTTCCGGAACTGATGTGCTGCTTCAAACCATCAACAAGATGGTGGCGTCGTTGCCGGTAGAAGGTCTTGCGATGTCCATGTTGACGCAGGGCTTAATGATTTTGGTCATTGAGTCCGCCGAAACAATGGACGAAGACGAAACTGCTGCACTTGGCCGCATCGTTGCAGCGATGGGTATTAGCGCGCTAAGAGTTGTGCTGATCACTCATCGTGCATTTCGTCCGGATATGACGGGCCCTTCGAGTCTGACCATAGGCAAAACCTGTCACTGGGCGCTAGATGCACCGTCGCTTGCCGAGGAGGCCCCGTCTTTCAGTGCGTCTCGCTTAGAGCCTACGGTGGGCGCGGGCTTCGACGAAGTGATTGAGACGAAATCCCATGTAGCTCGAGATGTCCAGCGTCGATCTGGTGGAGTGCTAATTGCGCTGATTCTGCTGGGTTGCACCTTGGTGTTGGGTTGGTGGATTTACTCGGCTGGATACTTCGCTGAAACCCTTAAAGACGCGAGCAATCAGCGCAACAGTGGACCGATGTATTTTCGTTGCGCAGCTCCCGGCTCTCGCGACGCCGCTGAGATGCTGCAGAAAAAGCTGGCACTGGATGTTAAGTCTCAGATCGTGCCGATGGCGGATGGCCATCAGCTCTACATAGGTCCGTTGCAGGTAGCCAAAGAGATTGAAGCCGTTCGTTCTCGGATTTGGCCGGTGGGCGCTTGTAGCATCACCCCTGTGACAACTATCGAATTGGTTAATTGAAGGAGTCACTTTTATGAGTGAGATCGGCAAGACAGATGGCATCGATAAGCCAGAAGAAAAGACCGGAATATTCAAGTCGTCCGGAGTTCCCACTCATAAGCTTGATCCGCATAGCAACTCTGCTGTGTCCAGCCATGCAGTCCAACACGACGATGAGCCGGTGGTTGGTAACAAGGTGTTTGTTGGATTCAATCCAGACGCCGGCATCAATAAGGTGCACGTTGGCAGCGCCGATGAACCAGTTCGCGGAGATGGCGAACATCTTGAAGATGTACCGCCACCGGAACCTCCAAAATCCAAGATGGACGAGCTGGAGGAGTCGGTTGCCAAGGTCGGCGAAATGATGGAAGCGGTGGAGGCGCAGCGCGCCGCCGTTGAAGCGAAGTTCATGGAAGCTGAGCAAATGCTTCAACAGGTCACTAAGGTTAAGGAGTTCCTGACTGTGGATGACCGGCTACGCGATCGCATTCGGGCAACGGTGGCCAGAACTGCGGGTCTGCGCAAAGGTCTGCCTGACAGTGACTCTGGCCACGGGGAGTAAACCATGAGCGATCCAGACACGAATCATGCTGAACAGGGTGAGGATTCAGAGCCGAGTCCTCTTGAGACGTTAACCACCTTGGTTTTGGATGCTGCTGATGCAGCCAATGACAGCGCCCAGTCTGCCAGCGAGGCCATCAGCAAACTCGGAATCGCTGTCGAGTCTAATCGAGCAGCCACTAGTGCTATTCGCACAGCACCGGCTATTTTTGGCGCCATCACGCTGGGTATCGGCGTGGTGATGGCGCTGGTTGTCGCTATTTCGGTTACCAAAGTGAATCACGAGGCTGATGCCTTGCACGATGCGCTGGGCAAGCAAACAGCCCAGTTTGTAAAAGTAGAGGAGGCGCTCAAAGAGCTTAAGACGTTCGAGGGAACGCTTGAGAAATTTAAGACCATTGCTGAAGACACCACTCAACGTGCAGTGGTTACCTTGCGAGAGCAGGTCAAGACCGATCGTCTTGCGCTTCAGCAGCTGGAAGTAAAGCGACTCAACGAAGTTGTTAAGACTATGCAGGGAGCATCGCAGGCTCCAGTGACCAAGACGCCAGATGCCGAAGCTGCTAGAGCAGCAGCGTTGACCAAGATGCTGGCGCAAATTGAGACCAAGCTGGAAGAGTTGAGCAAGGTGCAGGCCAGACCGCAGCAAGATTCAGCTGCAGCGCTTAAGAGATCTGCCGATCGCCTTGATGCGCAATCCAAAGATCTTCGCGCCTTGCAAGAAGAGCTTGGCCGTGTGCGATCTGAACTTGTTGCACTGCGCGGTGCAGTGGACCGCGCGCCTGCTCAAGTTCAGCAGGGTATCCCTGCATATCGCAAGCAATAGCCCGCTAGCAGGCTAGGGGATCCACGCCAGGCAGCCAGACTCTGCGCACTGGCGTGTGTCGCCATTGGCTGGGTCGATCAGCAGCTCAGCTTGCGTGCTGGTAAATCGCTGTGCGGCAGTAGGTCTGGCAAGCTGCCAAGTGGTTCCGGTTACATCCAAGGATTCCGGAATCAGCACCATCCAACTGCTTATTGAGATGTTCTGATAAGCCGCTGAGTTGATTTGAAGCTTGCCGTTGGAAGAGCGCTCAAGTTTCGCCAAGCGTGGGCTGTCCTGCCTCTGTTCCAGCAGCTGTTTGCTGGCGGCTTCGAGAGTCTCACCCGCCTTAAAAAACCAGTCACTGTTGCGAATGCTTGCGTTGCGCGCCCGCACTTGTGGCGACAGTTGAATGAGCATCTCTCGCCTGCTTGGCGGCGTGACGCCCAGTACATCCCGCAGCTCGAGAGTTAATTGGATCTTTTTCGGCTGATTGATCCATTGGTCTAATTGCCGATTGCCGTGGCCGGTTGACCGATAGGCGATGGTTGCAATCAGCTCATAGCGCGCTGATAGCGCCGCACTCGATGACGCAAGGGCATAGCGGGGATTGGCATTAACAGCCGAAGTCATAGCCGCTTGAGCTTGATCCTGAAAAGAGGCTCGCTCACTGGGGCTCCAGTCCTGCGTTGGCACTTGGGCAACAATTTTTGTTGTTAACAGTGTCTTGATACCGGAGTTGGCCTGAGCACGTAAATCTGCTTTCGCGGCGCAGCCTGTCAGCACTGCGGCATTGGATTCTTTGCCGCCATTTGAGGTCTGACCGGCCTCGTCGACGCAGGCTTGTATGCGCTCGATCAGCTCCACCAGGTCTTCGTCTGTCTTGGGGGCCGCTGCAAGAGCAGGTGCCGCAAGGATCGCAAAACCGCTGCACAGCAGCAGTGTTGGTGCGGCGTAGGTTTTCATCGATTCGCAATAACGGTGTCTGCGGGCAACCGGAGTGTCGTCTGGTAGGTGTCTGTGCCCAAGGGCTCGATGCTCACCACCTCAACGCCTCGCAGAGTCCCTGAGATGTTTGTTCGGATGCTCTCTTTGCGTATTGAGCGGTCATCCATCGTGCTGTTGGACCCAATGCTTACGCCGAAGACCTGTTCATACAGATTGCGGTAGGCGTCGAGCTTGGATGCACGGGCAGCCATCAGGCGTTGTTGCGCTGGGTCGTTGCTGGGCTGGGCCGCAATCGATGCATAGCCGACGGCAATAACGTCCGAAGTGGGCCGATAGGCAACCGGGTTGCTGCCCGAACCCTGCGAGGCAGCAGGCTTAGCGGCCACTTCCCGGCACGGCAGTTTACAGAACCGAAATGGAAGCATTTCCTTGATGGTCAGCTGGGGTTTTTTCTGTGCGACCACCGAAGGGTCCTTAACAGAAATCGTTGCGCAGCCGCCAAGGGCGATGCAGCAGATGAGCAAGGTTGTTTTGAACTGGCGTTCCATGTGGGTTTCGTCGACACCACCGGCCAGTACTTTAGCGCCGCCATCGGATATCAGATGGCATACATATTGCTTTAACACCTCGTGGATGCACGTGTAGCCCTAAGCGGCCAGGCATCCGGCGACTAAGCCATTGTTTTTTATATGGAAGTAAATCGAACATGCGTCTGGTGATGGCATCGAAACTCCGAGATCTGGGAAACCTGTTTCCGATGGAAGCCGTGGCTATCCCTCTCGGATTCCTCGTGCTCATGGGGATGCTGTTGCTGCCCATGCCGACCCTGCTGCTGGATCTGTTCTTTACCTTCAACATTGCTCTCTCGCTGATCATTATTTTTCTGGCCATTTCGGCGGCTAGACCCTTGTCGTTTTCGGTATTCCCGACGGTGTTGTTGTTTGCAACGCTGCTGCGCCTCTCGCTCAACGTAGCCTCCACCCGCGTCGTGCTCAGTGCAGGCCATGAAGGGCCGGAAGCGGCGGGTCAGGTCATCGAGGCCTTCGGTTCGGTTCTTGTTGGCGGCAACTACGTCGTCGGCATCGTGGTCTTCGCGATCCTAGTAATCATCAACTTCGTGGTGGTGACTAAGGGTGCGGGCCGTGTGTCTGAGGTTACGGCGCGCTTTACCCTCGACGCGATGCCAGGCAAGCAGATGGCTGTCGATGCGGATTTGGCGGCAGGACTGATTACCCAAGATCAGGCTCGCGCAAGGCGCCGTGAGATCGCTGCCGAAGCAGAGTTTTACGGCTCAATGGATGGCGCTAGCAAGTTCGTTCGCGGCGATGCCGTCGCCGGCTTGCTGGTGCTGCTAATCAATGTGGTCGGTGGCGTTGTGGTCGGCGCAGTACAACACGGCATGACCCTGGCCGAAGCGGGCCAGCGCTATACGATGCTGGCCATTGGTGACGGCTTGGTAGCCCAGGTTCCGTCGCTGCTGTTGTCTATCGCGACAGCCATCATTGTGACGCGTGTGTCCGGTGAGGAGTCGCTGCATGCGCAAACCACAAATCAATTCAATAACGTTCAAGCCTGGTGGCTGACCGCAGCCATTCTGGCTCTGCTGGGTGTCATACCCGGCATGCCGCATCTGGCGTTTTTGCTGCTGGCAATTATGACGGCGGCCGGCGCGCACCTGATTGGCTCGAAACGCGCCAAGACACAGGCTGACGCTAAGAAGGAGCAGGACAAACCCGCTGCGCCTCAAGAGCTTTCTTGGTCCGATGTGCAACAAGCCGACAGCATTGGATTGGAAGTGGGCTATGTATTGGTTGCGCTGATTGATGCCAACCAAGGCGGCTCCTTGGTGACTCGCGTCAGGGGCATCCGCAAGAAGCTGACGTACGAACTGGGCTTTCTGATTCCCCAGGTTCATATCCGCGACAATCTGGATCTTCGTCCCGAAAGCTATCAAATATTAATTAACGGAGTCGTCGTGGGGCGCGGTGAGGTGAAGCCTTCCCGCGAGCTGGCCATTCACTCTGGAATGGTTCACGGTGAGCTGCAGGGTCAACGTACAAAAGATCCGACCTTCGGGTTGGACGCAGTCTGGATTGACCCCGCACAGCGCGACTACGCCCGATCGCTAGGCTATACAGTCGTTGATTCAAGCACTGCCATTGCGACTCATCTTAATAAGGTTCTGCAGGATCAATCGCACCTCCTGTTGGGCCACGATGAGACTCAGCAATTGGTAGACAAACTTGCTGGCTCTGCGCCGAAACTAGTTGAAGAGCTGATTCCCAAGAAACTTAGCATTGGCACTTTGACGCAGGTTCTGCAGAACCTACTGGCTGAAGGCGTCGCGATCCGTGACTTGCGTGGTGTCGTGATGGCGCTGTCACCAGTGGTCGAGAAAATCCAAGACATAGATGAACTGACGTCGATCGCCAGAGTGGCGATGGGCAGAATGATTGCCCAAAACTACGCGCCACACGGTGAAGAGTTGGCTGTGCTTACGCTGGCCTCAGAGCTTGAGCAAATGCTGCATGCCACAGTCAGGCGCGGCCAAGGCGGTAACGTACCCATTGAGCCTGAGCTTGCAGAGATGCTGCTCAGAACGCTCAACGAGGCAGCGCAGAACCAGTCCGATGCTGGCCACGCCGCGGTGCTTGTCACGTCCCCGCTGCTGCGGCCTTGGCTCTCCAGGGTACTGCGCGCACGAATTCCAGGGTTGGCAGTGCTCTCTTACGCTGAATTACCCGAAGACATGAACTTGAGAGTCGCGCGCAGCATCACGTTGCAACAGCGCGCGGCGGCGGCATAAGGAGCCGACATGCGAATAGAACGAGTCATTGGCCGAAACTTTCAGGAAGCCAGCGAGATAACCAAGCGCAAGTACGGTATCGATTGCATGGTGCTGTCTACCAACAAGGTTGGTGGATCTACTGAAATGTTGGTTGCGGTGGACAGCCGCTCTGCGACAGACGACATGTCGTCTGTGATGTCCGATGCAGCCGCTGCCAAGGTGGCTACTGCCGGCTTTCGCAGTGCGGTCGATTTCACGCCTGCCGCTGCCGCTATGCAAGCTGCGCCAAAAGCGTCAACGACAGATCCGACAGCCAGTGTTGAGGGCTCACGGATGGTGGAAGCCATTCGTACAGAGTTGGTGGCCCTCGAGCGACGTCTTGCTCAGATCGGCGAGGCAGGTGATGCCGTTGCTCTGAAGATGTCTATCGTCGGGTTGGGCGTCTCTGCATCCTATGCAAATAGCGTCACTGGCGAGGGTGCTAGCGCCAATACGATTGCCAAAAAAATCGCCGACGAAATCTGTGTTGGCTCCCTGCATGAGCTAGATGGCCAAAGGCAGATACTTTTTGTGGGCCCGTCCGGCTCTGGCAAAACCACAGTAGTCATGCAGGCTGCCGCGACACTTGTCAGCGCAGGCGCCAAGGACGCCGCTGCGGTTTCAAGCCTGCGCGACACGCGCGTGGGATCGAGAGAGCGGTTTTTTACACTCGCAGATGCCGCGGGTCTGGAAGCACATTGGGGCTCCGCACACTCCGAGGTCCGGGTAATTGATTCAGGCGGTATGGATCTGTCGCGAATTCAGGCTGGGGAAGCTGCTACAGAGAATCGCGATGTTGTGGTCTGCCTGCCGTCTTATATGAACCGCGCTACTGCTCAGCAATGGATCAATGCGACCACGCAAGCAGCCGGCGTTGTGATATCCCATTGGGACCAAAGCACGTTGCCTCTGGGTTTGCTGGCGATGCTGGCAGAACTGAAGGTTCCGTTGCTGGCGGTATCGACTGGCGCAGCACCGGCAACGCCACTTGAAAGCCTGACTAACGAGTCTATTCGTATTGGCCTTGAGCACGTAATGCAGCTTGCGGTTTCGCAAAGCCAGACCAAAGTTGCCTGAGATAAAGACAATGCAAACTATTGCGATTTCAAGCGGCAAAGGCGGTGTCGGCAAGACATTCGTCTCCTTGCAGTTGGCCGGTTGGCTAGCGAGCTTGGGCAAGAGCGTGGTGTTGTTTGACGGCGACTTGGGCCTGGCAAATTTGCATGTTCTTTTGGGACTTGTACCTGAAGCAGATTTGTCTTCGGTGCTCTCTGGCGAAAAATCACTCAAGGACATTTGCATTACCGGCCCGCTGGGCATTCAGATCATTCCCGGTGCCTCTGGCGTCAGGGAAATGGCCGAATTGACTCAGGCAGAGGTCGCCCGACTGTTTCGCGATTTATACGAATCTTTTCCGCAGGCTGATTACCTGCTCATTGACACCGGAGCTGGCATCGGCTCGCATGTGACATCGATGGCTAATATTGCCGATGAAATTCTGGTTGTGGTGCGTGATGAGCCTGCATCGTTGGCCGACGCATATGGCCTGATAAAGGTGCTTCACACGGACTTCGTAAAGCAGAATATCAAGGTTGTCATGAACGATTGCGGCGATGATAAGCGAGCAAAAGACGTGTTCATGAGACTTGATGGTGTTTCGACACGATTCATAGGCTTGCCGCTTTCTTTGGCCGGCATCGTCCCCCACGACCCTGTCGTCAAGGCAGCCACTCGTAAGCGCCAGTTGTTGGTGGAGTTCTCCAAAGAATCTCCGGCATCGCGTGCTATCGAAGCCCTCGCCGCGCAGCTCATCAAATCCGCAGCTGTGCCTCGGCCTCCTGTTGCGGCCTATACCTGAGCCAACCAGAGATCATGAGCAACATGAAACCAGGTCGCGACTCCTACTCTGCAGTTGCCAAATGGAGCGACGCCGGAACCTCTGGCTCGGGTCTTGCGGCACATCTGCATTTGGTCAAGCGCGTTGCCTCGCATTTTCGCGGGCGGTTGCCACCTTCCATTGAGCAGGGCGACCTGGTTCAGGCTGGAACCGTGGGCCTGCTTGAGGCGATCAATTCTTTCGAGCCTGACAGGGGCACGGATTTTGAGACGTTCGCCAAACCGCGTATTCGCGGAGCGATGCTGGATGAGATACGCCGGGCCTCATGGGCGCCGCGGAGCACTGCAAAACTAGCTATAGAGGCCAAGTCTGCAGAGCAGCGCATCGCCAATCGCACGGGGTCAGCGCCCACCAATCGCCAAGTGGCCGATGAGCTGGGGCTGTCGGTAGAACGTTATGAGACCTTGCGTGGGCGCAATCAGGGATTGGCCGACTCTGCGATTGAAGAGGGTGATTTCGCCAGCGAGTTTGCTGAGGCTGAGCAAGTTCTGGAGCAAGAGTCTTCGTTAAAAGCACTCAAGAACTCTATCGAGTCGCTGCAGGAGCGGGATCGATTGATCATTGAGCTCTACTATCACGAAGAGCTAACGCTTAAAGAGATAGGCGCCGTGCTGTCAATCAGCGAA
>Ga0214919_10008194_pt1 | contig 13854 bp, 16 predicted proteins | sample LL1503_MetaG_FD_177994 | JGI IMG/M metagenome (GOLD analysis project Ga0214919, IMG submission 177994) | Freshwater microbial communities from Lake Lanier, Atlanta, Georgia, United States - LL-1503 | ecosystem: Environmental > Aquatic > Freshwater > Lake | place: USA: Georgia | collected...
ATTCCCAAAACCTATTCATCTATCTTCAACTATTAAAGTTTGGAGACTAGAAGATGTCGTGGTTTGGATTAATTCACAAATTAAAGGAGAAACAAATGAATACTAGTAAATCAATTTGGCAAGATCATAAATATAGTAATTTAATTTTAGATGAAATTAGTTTTGTAGAAGACCCGGTGCCTGGTTTACATAACAAACCTATGGAAGTTTTTAAGTGGATATGTGAAAACAAAGCTAAAGCCCTTCTTTTTAAATCTTTAACTGAATTTGCACCTCTTTTTCCAGTAGTAAGTTACAACGGGGAAATAAGTTCTTGGCATTCTCCTCCGCCTTCGGGTTCTGGTAATGCAGTTTTTATAATTATTGGCAAAGACTCGTCAGGAAAGCTTAGATCTGTTGGTGGAAATTATTTTAACAGTGATGTTACTTCAGCGAGTTGTAGTGCTGATTTTTGGACAGATTACGATAACTCTGAAAATGAATTATCAAGATTTTCACTTCTTTCGGAAATGCTTGGTTATTACAAGCAATATTATCCATACGAAAATATTAGAGAAATTGAACGTTGCGGAGACTTCTCTTGCTCCATGCCAATATATCTTCTTGTGTTAGACGGCAATATCGGTCATATGGCTCTTGCTCCAGCTATTGTAAGAGGACATGGTCCAGCTGACTTCTCATATGAAAAAATTAAAGAGGTAAAAGCATGAGCCTGTTATCAGAATATTGTAAAAATGGATTCGCATTAATCCCAATACCTCAAGGAAGCAAAGGCCCCATAAATAAAGGTTGGAACGAAAAAGAAAACGTCATTACAAGCCCTGAAGATGCTGTAAATATAAAACATAATGTAGGCCTTGCACACTTGTATTGCTCGACATATACAACTGCAACGTTAGATATTGATGATTACGAGCTTTCAAAAAAATGGCTTAAAGATTATGACGTTAATTTAGATGATCTATTAAATGCTGATGATGCGGTACAGATCATTTCAGGAAAGCCAGGTCGTTGCAAACTTTTGTACAAACTTCCAGAGGGATCTCCTCAAATGCTTACTCAGCAAATTACAGATCAAAACACTAAAGCTATGGTTCTTGAATTCAGGTGCGCGTCAGCTAATGGAAAAACGGTCCAAGATTTACTTCCTCCATCAATTCATCCTGATACCCAAAAACCATATTCATGGGGTGGTAAGGGTGACTGGAGAAATATTCCAACCATGCCATTTAATTTATATATGATTTGGAAAAAGAAAATAAACAAAATTTCAGAGATTTTTCCATCAAACATTGCTGATAAACCACTCATAGGCCATGTGAAAGAAACTACAATTCAGCACTTAAGAAGTGCGCTGAACCACTTGCGATCAGATGATAGAGAGGACTGGATTAAAACTGGTATGGCTTTAAAAAGTCTGGGCGATATAGGCCGAGGCTTATGGTTAAACTGGTCAATGTCTTCTGACAAATATGAACCTCATAATGCCTCTAAAACGTGGGATTCCTTTGCGCCAGAAAAATTAGACTATCGCTTTGTCTTTGCAGAAGCGCAACGTCAAGGATGGGTTAACCCTACTAAGAAAATCGATCCTCCCAATATTGAAGATAATAATCTTAGCCTTCCTAAAAAACTACCTGGCCAATTAAAGCCAGTTATTAAATTAAACCCTCAACATCTACCCTATTCTATTAGAGACGCGGTTGTAGATATTGCCGAGCGATTATCATGCCCAATAGATTATGTCGCTATATCTGTGATTGTCGGCGCTGGTGCTGTTCTCGGAAATAGTACGGGTATTTTGCCTAAGGAATTTGATTCAACCTGGATCGTACACTCAGGCTTCTGGGGCGGCATTGTAGGATTACCAGGCTCTATGAAAACACCTTCTTTGAATGCCTCCCTGAAGCCTATTTATTATTTAGAAGAACAAGCGGCTTTGCAATATTCACAAGACTTAATTCAATATAAAAAAGATAAAACAAAGTTCGATAAAGATTTAGCTAATTTTAAGTCTGGAAAATCAACAGTATTTCCAGTTGAACCTTCAGAACCAATTAAAAAAAGATATATCGTCAATGACACAACTTACCAAGCACTAGGCGAGATCATTTCCAAAAATCCAGAAGGAGTATTGGCATTATCAGATGAGCTCTCTGGGTTATTGCAAAGCTTAGATACCGCAGGTCAAGAAGCAGCAAGAGGATTCTATTTAAGTGGCTGGGGTGGAAATTCTAATTACACATTTGATCGTGTCTCACGAGGCTCTATTACTTTAACTCGGTATCTTTTGTCAGTATTTGGTGGATTTCAGCCCGATCGCATTAAAGCTTATGTTCGTTTTGCACAAAGTGGTAACTCTAAAAATGATGGGCTATTACAACGTTTTCAATTACTAGCATGGCCAGACTTAGACGAAGATTTTAAATTAGTCGATCGGGTTGAGAATAAAGAAGCTTTACAAAGAATGCATCAAGCAATTGTAACTTTGAGACCTAATAGCAAATCTAACGGTCCTGATTTTGTGCATTTTGATAAAGACGCTCAGATGCTCTTTAATCAGTGGTATGTTCAAAATGAAAAATTCTTACGTGACGAAAAGCTAACCTCTTCTGAACATAGTCACTTTGCCAAATATCGAAGTTTGATCCCAGGGTTGGCATTGTTATTTCATAAGCTAGATAAACATCAAGGAGATGTCTGTATAGAATGCTTAAAATCATCGCTAAATTTTGCTTATTATCTTAAATCTCATGCTGAAAGAATTTACGCATCCGTCTACGGCCATGATTTTGGCCCAGCAAGGGCTCTAGCACGCAAATTGTTAAATAAAGATCTTCAAGATGGATTTACCGCAAGAACTGTATATCTTAAAGGATGGTCTAATTTAAGCCGAGATGAGACTTACTCAGCACTAAATGTTTTAGTTGAGTATGGATGGTTAAAAGAATTAATCACTGACACCATAGGAAGAAAAACTATTAGATATTATGTTCATCCAAATATTTCGGAGAAGCTAATATGATTTTGTTAGTTTTGATGGTGACACCCCCTTATATATTCTCGAAATAAGGATAAAGCTATATTAAAAATATTTCAGGGGGTAACCTACATAACCAACAAAAGTAATTCTTAAGCGATTAATACATTTTTCATCCTCGCTCGACTGGAGAAACTCGATGCAAAGCCAAAAAGTTAAAAAAGCCAGACCTGGCTCAACAGGATCTAAACATTGGAATTTCAAATCTGGCAATGAAACGCTAGCTGCAAAGAAAAAACGAAGTGAACAAAGCTTACGTTTACACTATTTATCTCAAATAGGTCACGAGCTAGGCTTTATGAATGGGAGACGTATTTCTGGCAGAAAACCAAATAATTATTTACATTTAGATTTAAAGAACAAAGACGAACTAGTTATAGCATTAAAAAAAATAAGTGCAAATTAATCATTTTTTTGATTTTTACTAGCATTGGAAATAGCTTCCTCATATAAATTATGCAGCGAATCAAATCTAGTCGGATGAGTTAGTTGTCTAGAATGTTGATCTATAAGCTCAATAACCCGTTCTCTAGATAGACCGATCAACTCTGAAATTTCATCGATACTAAATTTTGGGGGAAATCCTAAAAACAATCTCATTAAAAAATTACCTTGCTTGGGAAGAGAATCAAGATTTTGATCAAGAACAAAAGTAGCTCTTGGGTCTTTCGCCAATAGTAGATGTGCAACATAACACATTTTGGATTGCGGGCTAAGATCATCAAAATCATCTGTTTTGCCATTAAGATTAGAAGCCATATTTATTCCTTTCCGATAAAAGTTTTAATTCCAAAAATCCCAACACATGAAATTTATATCAAGAATCATTTTTTGAAAATCTTTAGAATACAAAACTGTAATTGGGACTGGTTGATCACTTACTATTTGGTATTTATTATTTTTATAAGCTAACAAATACTGAACTGTCTCATAAGCACCATACCTATGCCAATGAGTTAGGGTGCTATATCTAGTCTCATAGCCTTTAGGAGTAGTAAGATTATTTATGATAAAGCCACCACTTGCCTGAAGTATTTCTTTCCAGCGACCGTTTTGTTTTTCTAATATTGAAAATCCCTGCCCTCCTGAGCCACTATGATCCGAATTTTTAAATATAATTTCATCGATACCATCACTATTTAAATCAAAAAATGCGTAAGAAGTAGACTCGGCATAAGGGAAGAATTTTTTTATAGCTTTAATTGCATCTTTAGGAATCTCGGTGTGATCTTGCCAAACCAAATCCGAGAGTTTTACTTCATCTTCTGGACCTTGAATTTGCGGTCTTACCGTTGCTTGAGGAATATCAAGGGCCCTGCATTTTGCAGAAACATCAGAAGCTATAAATAAATAAAGAAATGTAAAGAATAACTTTTTAAGTTTCATAGATCATTTATCTTTATTTTTAGTAAAAGTTAATAAAGTGCCAATAATAAAGATAACCCAGACCCACCACTTAGCTCTAAATCGAACAAGGATGAGAAAAATTACAAACCATAGTAAAAATTTAATCATTTTTCGTTTTTCACTTTAATTCTATTGTATTCATCTGGAGGCCTAACGCTGCCTACATAAATTTTTAAAGGTTCTTTAGCAAGAGCAACGCATTGATTAAGTTTAATAGCCTCTGCTAACCTTTTGTCAGTTTCAACAAAATAAACGTATTCACTACAAACATTACATCGCCTAGTAGTTTTTATGTCTGTTCTCTCTAGCCCCTCCCAAGTTTGAGTACATTTAAACTTAAAAGTACAATTTCTGAGGGTTAATTTTGAATCGGGAACTTGTTTCTTTGGGCTTTCGTAGGACATAAGCCTCTCAAACCAAGTTACGGCTTTATCTGCTAATTGATAGAGTTTCGAGGTCATAGGTACCCTTCAAGCGAATAATCTTGCTCATACAATAACATCGAAATTAAACAATTTTAATCGGGCCTTCTAAAAATTCTTCAAATCTAATTGTTTCCTTAAACTCTATAGGAGCTCTCCCAAGATCTACATTGTTTTCTATGTAGAAACCATACAAGGAAGATCTAAAAGCCCCTCTTAATTTCATCGGAAAAGAATCCTGGCTAATCCACAAGGAAATACCTGCTCCTATATAGCTATTCTCAAAGTCGTAAAAAGGCATAGCAATTTTGAAATCACTCAGGAGAGATTTAATACGTTCTAAAATTTGAACTGAATTCAAACCTGACCTTTTAACAGATTTTATAATTGCATCGAAGCTCTTAAGAAAATCATTTCTACGATCAACATCCTCAGCATCAAAATAGATCTTGCAATAATTCTCGACAAGATCTTCATATAGCAAAACCTCGGAATCGTACCAAAAAAATGAATTGGGCTCTCTTGAGGATGTATCACCTAAAAAAAAACCAAACTTCTTTGTTTTTGTTGCCATAGATATTAGTCTGATACATCATTGTTATTGTATGGGTCGATAGAACTTTTATATTCCCAAGAGTCATTCATCCAATTGTGTTCCAACTTAGCTGGTTCATTCACAAACTCATATTTTGTAGAGATATAATTATATTTAAGCTTTGCTGATGGAGTTGCAAAGTGCCACTCTTTATTTACCCAGTTATATCTCAACTTAGGTGTATTGTCTTTTGCATAAGAAATATTGAATAAACTAAAACACAAAATAATTAAAAGAGTTTGCATACACTATCCCTTTAAAATAAATAAATATTCTTAAACATGTCTTGAAGCCAGACGCGAACGTTGGGATCTAATCTCTCCGGGAATCTGCGAGTCATACTGCCAACACCACCAAGAGCTTTTTTGGCGATTTCCCTATTGCCATCTTCAGATGCAATTTTGTCTATAGCAAGCATTAGAAGTGTTGCCCAGGTGTCGTAATTACAAAACATGACTGACCTATTACTTACCTGAATATAAGTTTCTTTTGCAATACTATGTAATATATCTTTGTAACTAAAATGCATCGCATCAATATCAATATCGGTCATATGCTTTACCAAAAGAATTGCGCTTTCTTCTGTGGTCTCATCCAATGCTTCAAACATATTGGCGTGATTCCATTCATGTATTCGATCTAGAGTTGGTTTAATCATTATTAGTCCACTAAGTTAAATAAGTGCCGGTTACGATCATCCGGCTCGACCTTGTCGACGTTAGGTAGTTTCAGCTCTACCTATTAAATTCTGAGAGTAAAAAATTTTCTTGGTCAATTTTTATTTGTTTTTTTGAAATGCTAGATTTGTAAAAGTATTCTTTTTGGGGAAAATCACGCTTAAACATATAACCTATAATCGAAGCCAATATTAAGATATTGACCATCAAAGCAAGATTTACTTTTTTCTTTGGCTGTTTTTTACTTTTATCTAGCGTGACAAGAAAACGATTTAAATGACCGTTAGCTTTCATGAGGGCCAATAAAGATAGAACTGGTATCAAATAAATAAATAGCTCGAGTAAATTTACGTGTACTAGGTAATGAATTATGCTAACTTTAGACATCGAATAAGGATAATATGTGGCAGGCTCAAATTCTGAGCCACCCTTCATGTATATTTAAAAAATGTCTAATATGTCAAAAACATGCCCCTTCTGCACTTCTCTTGAATCTAGAGTCTTTTTGGAGAATGATTTAGCATTAGCAATTCTAGATGGCTTTCCCATAAGCGAAGGACATTCCTTAATTATTCCTAAGAGACATGTCAGCTCAATATTTGAAATTCATAAGAATGAGTTATTAGGCTTGTTTAACCTACTTGCTGATGCAAGAAATAAGCTAACAGAACAATTTAGTCCTGATGGTTTTAATATAGGAATTAATGATAACGAAGCTGCTGGTCAAACTATTAACCATGTTCATATTCACTTAATACCTAGATACAAAGGCGATCAAAAAGATCCTAGAGGTGGGATCAGATGGATCTTTCCAGACAAAGCAAAGTACTGGTAATAATTAATGTCTTCTAAAACTGAGCAGTCTATCAATCTAGGAGCACTAACATCTATATTTGATGATGTAGCTACATCGTATAAATTTCTTTTTTTTAAAGGGCTTTTAAATCAATTAAGAAATAATGAATTTAAGTCAAAGCCTATAGATTTAGATGAAGTGATGATTGATATGATTTCATTTGCTTGGTATCCATCTGCGTATTTCAAAATCTCTCTTGGAAATAGAGACCAAATCGTGAATGTTTTAAATAAAGTTAAAATACCTAAAAGCTCAAAAAGTAATTTTTCATCACTTAGAAGTCATATAAAAAAGCAAATTTCATTTCTAGACCTGCCAGATCTATTAAAGCATGTACCCTATAGGCTCCTTACATCATTTTATATTGAAGAGCTAAGAGGTATATCTGATCCAAAAAGAAACAGGGCGTTATATGAAATTTCAATTAATACATTTGATTTAAAGAAACCACTTTATAAATTTATTGATAACACAAAAGTTTTAGTTCATCCAACATGGGCAGAATATCTAAAAAATAATATTACACTTGTTGAGGCATGGCTCTCTTGGAACTGGCTTCAATATCTTCAAAAAAATAATTCTAATGTCCCAAATCTATCAGAAAAAATATCTCCAACGATAAATCGCAAACCCATCACAAAACAAACTGATTTCTGGGGTCATATTATTAAAAATTTTGATGTTAAATGTATTTATACAAACAAAAAGCTTACCTTGGATAATTATGAGTTAGATCACTATTTACCATGGAGTTTTGTGGCTCATGATAAGTTATGGAATTTAGTTCCTGTTACAAAAAATGCAAATAGAGATAAATCTGATCGTCTCCCTCAGGACTCTACACTCGACGCGTTTATTAAGCTTCAGCATTTAGCTCTAACAAATTCAAAAACATTTTATGAGGCTAAAGCTTGGCAGCGCTTAATTGAAAGCTACAAATTTGACCTTAAGATTGAGAATGAAAATCTTGAGAATATTGACTTAAAAGAATTAGAAAAAGCTTTAAAAAATATTATTAACCCATTGAAATCATTAGCAAAATCTATGGGATTTGGTAGTTATAAACATGGCAAGATATAGTCGGCATAATAACTAGGGGTTCATCTGGTAATACCAAGGTAATATTTAATATAAAAATTCGGATGTAAACATACATGATAAGTTTAAAGAGAAATACAAAAGGTGAATTAGTTGTTGCAACTGGCAAAAGAAGCACTGAAAGAAGCATCTATAAACCAAAACAAACTGATGACTTTAAAATAAGCAGAAGTAAATTTAGCGATTTTCTGACATGTCCTCGCTGTTTTTATATGGATCGCGTTTTAGGGCTTGCGGAACCTGGTATGCCAGGTTGGGCATTAAACTCAGCAACAGATGAGTTATTAAAAAAGGAATTTGATATATGTCGGGAACAACAAATACCACATCGGCTATTCAATAAATATAATCTTGATCATGTAGTTCCATTTAAACACGATGAAATAGACGCATGGAGAGATGCGTTAAGGGGTGGCGTAATTCAAAAATTCGAAAATTCAAATATTATTTTAACTGGAGGTGTCGATGACATTTGGTTAGATAAAATAACCCAAGAACTTATTGTTGTAGATTACAAATCCCAGGCAAGCTTGAATACAGTTGAACCCGTGAGTTATTTAAATAACGTTTATCACGAAGGATACAAGCGTCAAATGGACTTTTATAACTACTTACTCAACTGTAGGGGGTATAAAACTTCCTCTATATCTTATTTTCTAGTTGTAAATGCAGATAAAAGTGTAGACGGATTCCACGGAAACATGAAATTCTCTGAAACACTTATTCCATATAAAAATGATACCTCATGGATTCCAGACAAAATTAAAGAAATGATTAATGTTTTGAATTCTTCAGAACTCCCGGACAGCCATGAAAGTTGTGAAAATTGCGCATATGCAAAACAAAGAGCATCTCACGAATAAAATAAATTAAAAATCTTGTTTGTTATTCTTGACACGATTTACCTTGTTTGTTAATATTTTAACAAACATCAATTCTAGGTTTATATTATGGAAAGCAGATTCAAGATATCTTTCCCTGCTATCAGGGGCATTCAAGCTGGTCGTGAGTACTATGTTGCCATGGTCCCTCTTCATCTTATAGCCGATATATTTCGTTTTGATGATGATACGGAGCTCCCTGCAGAACTAAGAGCTCAAAGAACTCTTAATAAAGCTCGAATCCCTCAAATAGCTCGCTATATCACTGAAAATAAAAATAACTACGTATTTTCAGCATTAACAGCGTCTATTAATGGCAATGTTAAATTTGAAGAAGTTGGTAACGAAGCTGACAACACAAAATTTGGCATGCTAAGTAGCACCATGAGCTCTAAATTTATTATTAATGACGGTCAGCATAGGCGTGAAGCTATCAAAAGAGCCATTCAAGAAGAACCGGATCTGAAAGACGAAACCATCGCAGTGGTTTTCTTTATTGATAAAGGCCTTGAACGAAGCCAACAAATGTTCACCGATTTGAATCGCTATAGTATTAGACCTAATAGATCACTGGGCCTTTTATACGACCATAGAAATGATCTTGCTGGTATTTCTAAAATGCTATGTATCGATTCTGGACCATTTAGCTCATTGGTTGAAATGGAAAAAAGTAGCGTCTCTCCAAGATCGAAAAAATTATTTACATTAAGTGCAATACACACGGCATGTCGAGCATTACTAGATCAATCTGAAATTAAAGATTTTGATGAAGCTAGTGGGTTATGCAAGGAATATTGGCATGAAATTGAAAAACATTTCCCTGAGTGGAAAATGGTTAGAAAAAATGAGCTTTCCGCAGGTGAAATACGTTCAGATAAAATTCATACGCATGGCATTGTTCTTCAAGCTCTAGGTAATGTTGGTTGCCAATTGCTTAGAGAGAATCCAAAAGACTGGAAAAAGAAACTAGCACCTTTAAGAGAAATTGATTGGTCTAGAAATAATAAAACGCAATGGGAAGGCCGGGCCTTAACAGGTGGAACCGTTTCAAAAACATCTAACCATGTCACTTTAACAACTAACCTTATAAAAAAGAGATTGGGCTTAACACTTTCACCTGAAGAAAAACGCGTAGAGGAAGCATATACAAGGGGGCAAAGTGGAAGAAAAACCAATTAAATTTGGCGTAAGTCAAAAATCAGCATTCACAGATGGTATGGATGCTGAAATAACGCGTCTTAAAGAAGAGATAAAAATACTTTATAAGAGCGACACAATTCCATGGGTCGTCGGCTATAGCGGCGGCAAAGACTCCACCGCCTCACTACAAATTATATGGACAGCTGTGAGCGAGCTTCCTGAAGAAGAACGTTCAAAACCTATTTATGTAATTAGCACTGATACTTTAGTAGAAAATCCTGTGGTTTCAATGTGGGTTGGCTTTTCTCTAGATGAAATGCGTATTCAAGCAGCCCAGCAAAAAATACCAATTATCCCTCAGAAATTGACTCCAGCTATTGAAGACAGCTTTTGGGTAAACTTAATTGGAAAAGGCTACCCTGCTCCACGCCCACAATTTAGATGGTGCACAGAGCGCTTAAAAATAAAACCTTCCAATAAATTCATTCTTGATGTGGTTGATAAAAATAATGAAGTGATTTTAGTGTTAGGAACGCGCAAAGCAGAGAGTGGTCCTCGAAAAAAATCAATTGAATTACGTGAAGGTTCAACAAGAGATCTGTTAAGTAGAAATGCAAATCCAAAACTAGATCGCGTATGGATTTATCCACCTATTGTGAATTGGTCAAATGATGATGTATGGGAATACCTAGTTTCCTTCCCGAATCCATGGGGCTATGACAATAGTGAGCTATTAACAATGTATCGCGGAGCCACTATTGATAATGAATGTCCGTTAGTTGTAGATACCTCGACTCCGAGCTGTGGCGATAGTCGCTTTGGATGTTTTGTATGCACATTGGTTGATAAAGACAAGTCCATGGAAGCCATGATTAAAAATATCGAAGAAAAGAAATGGATGACTCCTCTTTCTGAATATAGAAATACGTACTTGGAAATTACAGATGATTTTAAAAAAAGAGACTTTAGAAGAATGAGTGGTCGTCTAACGCTCATGACTGATAAGTTTACAGGAAAGAAGAAGCTTGTACATGGCCCTTATCTTCAGAGCTATCGCAGAGTCTTATTACTAGAATTGTTAAAAGCTCAAGAACAAGTGAGAAGTTCAGGTGTTAAAGGCACAGAAAAATTTGAGCTCATTAGAGATGATGAAATCGAGGAGATTCGACGCATTTGGGTTAAAGAAAAAAATGAAATTGAAGATTTAGTGCCGGAGATCTATAAAGAAGCAACCGGAAAAGATTATGGCAAAGGTCCAATTGATGAGGGCTACTTATTCAAAAAAGATGATATTGAGCTTCTTAAATCTGTCGCTGCCGAGGATGGATCAATAGACAACCTTCACTACCAATTAACTCGAGACCTTTTAAATATTGAAAAAAGTTATTCAGCGGCCTCAAGAAGAACTGGTATCTACGAAAATCTAGAAAAAGCCTTAATTAAGGGTGGATTTGACAATGAAGATGATGCACTTAAATTTGCAATGGAGCATTCAGAGCGTCAAGAAGATATCGATATTGAAACAAATAAAATTATAGACCCGTCAGGATTTTTTGAAATTGTAGAAACAACTGATGACGAAAACGAGGCTTCAGTGTGATACTAGACCAAATTACTTTATCAAACTTTGGTATTTACAAAGGAGACCATACCGTAGAGTTGAAACCAACTCCAGGAAAACCAATAATCCTTTTTGGAGCTTACAATGGATCTGGTAAGACGACTTTACTTGAAGGCATTCAGCTAGCTTTGTATGGAAAAGCTGCTAAAACTTCTGGACGCGGAAAATTATCCTATGACGAATACTTAGGCAATCTTATCAATAGAAACGTATCAAGAAAGACTGGCGCTGGATTAAGTCTAATATTTAGAAGTATAAATAATAGCAAAGAAGAGAAGATCGAAATTAAGCGGACTTGGTTTGAGATAAATGACTCAATCAAGGAAACGTGTGAGGTGCTTAGGAATGATGAGGTTGATGCTATTAGCTCTGAAAGATGGCATGAATTTATTGAAGAATTTATCCCATCACAAATATCAGAATTATTTTTCTTTGATGGAGAAAAGATAGAGGGGTTGGCTGATCCTTCACAATCCTCAGCAATACTTAGAACTGGTATCTACTCGCTATTAGGTATTAATGCTATTGATAACCTAATTAAAAGCCTTCAGCAAGTTGAAAAAAAACGAGCTATTGATCTAGCAAACAACGAAGATAAAACCTCGCTAAATAAAGAACAAGAATATGCGCAAAGTCTTGCAAAAAACAAAGATCAAACTAATCAAAATATTAGTTCACTAAATAATGAAATAGATAAGATAAATTTAAAAATAAACACGCTGGAAAAAGATCTTAAAAACTCTGGCGCGGATCTATACGAAAACCGTCACGAAATTAAACAAAAACTTTTAGAATTAAATGCGGAAAAGCAATTGTTAAGTAGAGAAATGATAGAGATTGCATCTGGACTTGCTCCCCTTGCCTTGGTATTGCCCCTTCTTAACGATCTTAAAGAACAGCTTAAGCAAGGCAACGGTCACAGTAAAAAAACTTTTTCCTTACTCAGTAAGGAATTAGAAAATTTATTAGTCGAAATTAAACAAAGCAATCTACCTTCGGAGTCTATAAGTACAATTTCAACAATCACACAAAAAAGATTAGATGGAATATCTAAATTAACCCAAGATATTTTAATTGAAATTGATGTATCTGAAATTCCTGAATTATCTGAGCTGAGTGATATAAAGGAATCATCTAAAGCAATAATTCAAAAATTTGAAAAAAATCAGTTCGAAATTGATCAGTTATCAAAGAACTTAGATGCTGTTCCAGATGAAGGTAAGCTCAGAGAATTAATTTCAGCATTAAAAGAACGGCAAGAAGAACTGATAAAAATCCAATCTAAAATTGAACTCCTCCAATCTCAAAAAAAAGAGATTGAATATAAACTTGATCTTGAAACTTCCAAGATCTCTAAAAAACTAAAAGAAATAGCTGAGCGCGATAACCAAGAAGATATCTCAAAAAGAATTCTTAAAAACTCAGAAAAGTCTAGAACTACATTACAAAGGTTTAAAGAAGCTCTTATTGACAAATATATCAGCTCAATAGAAATTGGAATAACAGAATGCTTTGGGCAATTACTTCGTAAAGAGAATACTCACCATCATTTTAAAATAGACAAGGCAACGTTCAAATTAAGCTTGCAGTTGGATAACAATGAAGTTATACCAGCGACTTCATTATCAGCAGGAGAAAGACAGATTTTGGCTGTTTCAATCTTATGGGCTCTAGCAAGAGCATCTGGGAAAATATTGCCAACGGTCATTGATACTCCCTTAGCAAGATTAGATGGCCCACATAGAACTAAATTTGTTGAGAATTATTTCCCGCATGCTAGCAAGCAAGTTTTAATCTTCTCAACCGATGAAGAAGTCAATGGCAAGCATTATGAAACCTTAAAGCCTTTTATTTCTGAAGAATATAAAATAAATTATGATGAAATTAACAAGACCTCATCATTTGAAAAAGGTTATTTCGACCAGGGGGTAGTTTCATGATTGAAACTGTAAAAGTATCAGACAAGGCAAGACAACAGTTGATTAATATAAAAAAGAGAACAGGTATTCAGAATTGGAATGTTATCTGTAGATGGGCCTTTACTGCATCACTAGCTGAAAACTCAAAAGTTTTAGATGAAAATATTATTGCAAATAGTGCTGTTGAAATGACTTGGA
>Ga0214919_10008198_pt1 | contig 13847 bp, 15 predicted proteins | sample LL1503_MetaG_FD_177994 | JGI IMG/M metagenome (GOLD analysis project Ga0214919, IMG submission 177994) | Freshwater microbial communities from Lake Lanier, Atlanta, Georgia, United States - LL-1503 | ecosystem: Environmental > Aquatic > Freshwater > Lake | place: USA: Georgia | collected...
ACTAAATCTAGGACTAAATCTAGGACTAAATCTAGAAGTAAATCTAGAAGATATAATAAAATTAAAGGTGGGAATAAATTAAAAGTTGCTATATTTTTTTCTGGAAGAATTAAATCTTTTGAAGATTCTTTAGAAAATTTAAAAGCTATTCAAAATAAATATGATACTGTATTTTTTGCTTCATTAAATAGTGAGACAAAAACAGAAAATATTACAAAATTTTGTGAAACATTTAATATTACAGAAGATCAATTAAATATAGAACCTACAAAAGAACCTACTTTTTTACATAAATATCCTAAAAAAGAAGAAACAAAATATTATCCAATATATTCTATGTGGTACCACTATTATAAAAATTATGAAAAAATAAAACAATATTCTTTAAAACATAATATTGTATTTGATATTATATTAAATTATCGCGCGGATATTAATAGTAATGATGGGATTATAGAATTACAAAAACCAGAAAATAATGAAATATACATTCCGGATGGCGATGATTGGGGTGGAATAAATGCATTAATTGCATACGGTAATCCAGAAATAATGAGTATATATTGTAATATTGTTAATGATCTTGAACAATTATGTAAAGATGGAATAATTTTTCATCCAGAAACCTTATTGAAAGCGTATTTAGAAAAGAATAAAATAAACGTTAAAAGATTTAAATATGATATTATAAGAAACAATTCTAGACTAAATAATAATATTCAATTCAAATATAAATAAATATTCTAATATATAGTATGAATTCTTCTTATTTAAATATACATAATAATAACGAAATACCAACACAAAATACATATGATGCATTTAATAATTTTATTTTTTCAAATGATATAAAATTATTTGGTAAAATGATGTATAAATTACATTTTTTTAAATTAACACAGCATTTACCCGGCGATATTGTTGAAATCGGAGTATTTAAAGGTTCTGGAGTAGCTATATGGTTAAAAATTTTAAAAGTGTTTTCTCATAATACAAATAAAAAAGTAATTGGTTTTGATTTCTTTTCAAGAGAAAATGTAGAAAATTTTACAAATAATATTGAAGTAGGTAATAATCTTTTAGATGTAATAAAACGTATTGATACAAATGATTTAACTATAGAAAATGTTAATAATAATATTATTAATTCTGGAATAGATGAATCAAAATTTATCTTGATTAAAGGTGATATTCAACATACTACAAAAAAATTTGTTGATTCAAATCCAGGATTTCGTATATCATTATTATATTTAGATGCTGATTTATTAGAACCAACTTATTATTCTTTATTACATTTCTGGGATCGTATTTTGCCAGGTGGTTATATTATATTTGATGAATATGAATATCATAATTTTAATGAATCGAGTGGTGTTGAAAAGTTTCTAAAAGAAAAGAATCTAGAATATACAATTACAACTACTGATTTTTTTCAACCTACTGCTTTTATGATTAAAAAGAATCTATAAATAAACTATATAAAAACAAAAAATACCAATAAATAGATGTCAAATATTAAGTTATTAATTTTTGACTTAGATGGTGTATTACTTGATTGTAAACATATTCATGAAAATGCTTTTTTAAATACATGGAACAATTTGTATGAATGGAGTCCTATAACACATACATTTCATGACAAACATTTGGATGGAAGAAATACGTATGGAAAGATAGAATATTTAGAAAAACACTTTAATATTAAAGTAGATAGTAAGAAAATTTATACAGAAAAACAAAGATATACTAAAGAGGAACTATTATCTTATAATTATCCTACAAAATTTAAGGAAATATTTGAATCTTTAAAACAACAGAATATACTACTCGCATGCGCATCAAATAGTATTCGAGAGACTGTAGAATTAGTATTAAATAAATTAAATATATATAAATATTTTGATTTAATTCTAACGAATGAAGATGTAGTAAAACCAAAACCATTTCCAGAAATTTATAATAGAGTTATGTCTACCTTGGATATATTGCCAGAAAATACAATAATATTTGAAGATAGTCCTATAGGTTTAGAAGCTGCAAACAAATCTGGAGCAAATGTTATAAAGGTGAAAGATTCGGTAGATTTAAACCTTTTATTTATATTAAATTCTATAGAGCAAAAGATGCAATTTAGACCATATGAAGTTGACCCAAACTGGAAATTAAGAATTGTAGTGCCGATGGCGGGAGAAGGTTCTCGTTTTAGAGTTGAAGGATATACTATATCAAAACCGTTTATTCCTATTAAGAATAAACCTATGATACTATGGGTTCTTGATAATTTTAAAAGTAAATATCCAGAACTACAATCGAGAATAGAATACCATTTATGTGTAAGGTCTGAATACGCAAATCAGTTTAATGATTTAAGTGGTCTTATAATTCATTCAATTCCAAATTTAACAGAAGGACCCGCATGTACGGTGTTACATATAAAGGATTATATAAATGATGAATATCCTATATTAATGGCAAATTCGGATCAGTATTTAGAATGGGATTTTGATGAATTTATTGAAGCAAGTTTAAACCCATATTATGATGGATGTATATCAACATTTTATCAACCAGACTCAAATGATTTAAAATGGAGTTATGCAAAAATAAATGAAAATGGTATTGTAACAAAGGTAGCAGAAAAAGAATATATCAGCTCTAATGCTACAACTGGTATATACTTTTGGAAATCTGCTAGAAATTTTATTAAACATGCAGAAACAATGATTCATAAGAATGATAGGGTTAAAAATGAATTTTATGTCGGTCCTGTATATAATTATGCTATACAAGATAATAATAATATTAGAATTTTAGATTGTAAAAAAATGTGGGGTCTGGGAGTTCCAGCTGATTTAAAAAAATTTATAAGTGATTATCTAAAAGAATAAATTTATATATATTAATTAAATGAATGAACAAAGGTATAATTGTATTGTACTTGAAAATATATATAAATTAATGAATATTAAAAATAAATCATCTACATTAAATGATATAATATATGATTCTACATTAAACAATAATGATTCATATAAAGATATATATTGTTATGCAATTTACAGTTTAAATAATTGGTATTTAAATAATTCTTGGAGAAGATTAAATGATTGGTTAAATAAAATAGTACCAAAAGATAATGTAGTATTTTATAATGTACATCCAATAAATAATGAAGGAAGATTACATCAAACATTATTACAAATAATAGATTTTAAAAATTCTAATAAATATACAAAAGAAGATATAAATAAAAGTTTAGAAATTTGTAAAAATATTATAGAAAATAATGGATTTTACATGAGAATTATTTATAGAGGCCTAGTATTTACAAAAACAGGAATTGCATTAGCGGGGTATCCATATGATTCTAGAGATTATGATAAACTTATGACATTAAGACATACTATTGAAAGCAAATTATTCTCTTTAAATTTGCCTTGCAGTATCCCATATAAAAATGATATTTTACATTCAACATTGTTACGTTGGAAATCTCCTATATCGCAAGATATATTAGACTTATTAAATAATTCTATACATCGCTGGGATGAATGTGTATTTGGAGAATTACGCATATCAAATTATTTAATAGGCAAAGCAAGCTGGAAAATGTTAGATCATGAAAGAGAAGTTCAATATAATATTCATATGCCTAATATTATATTACATAGAGGTAATAATGGAAATGATACATTGCATGAGAATTGTCCTAATACATTAGAAAAAAGAGATAATGATGGTTATAGTGTTGAATGTGATATATGGCTAAAAGATGATATATGGTACTTAGGTCATGATTATCCAGAATATAAAATTGAGAATTTAGATAAATTTTTATCAATACCTTCTAGATTAATCCATGCCAAAGATGGCAACACATTTTCTAAACTAATGCGTTATTGTAGAGAAAACGGTTATAATAATGAAATATTTTACCATACAAACGAAGATTATGTCCTTACAACATCTCTTAATATAGTAACATATCCTGGCAAGTACATATTAGAAAATTCTATATTAATGATGCCAGAAAATATGAATAGAGATTTTTTAAGTGAAGAAATAGAAAATTATTCTTCAATATGTTCTGATTTTAAATAGAAAGTATTCTGCTAAAAATAAAGCATATTTAAAACTAATAAATATAGTATTATTATATGAGTAGTATTCCAATTATTATTATCGCGTATAATAATTTAACATTTGTTCAGAATTTTATAAGACAAATATATAATTTAACAAATTCAATTATAGTTATAGATAATTGTTCTACTTATAAAAAACAACATGAGTGGTATGATTCATTAAATGACCCTAAGATTACACTCCATAGACTTGATAAAAATTATAGTCATAAAGTTGTATATGAATTAAAAAAAGAATTAAATATTCCTGATATATTTGTATTATCAGACCCAGATTTGGAATTAAATCCAAATATGCCAGATAATGTAATAGAAATATTAGAAGAATTATCTGAGAAATACAAAGTTAGACGTGTTGGATTATCTATTAGCGTTGATTCATATGAAGAGTTCATAGAAGGTGAATATAGAGATGTAATATTATATCATGGATATAAATATAGGTCAAAACCAACATTTGAAAATGAAAAATATATTATTAAAGAAGCTCCTACTGATACAACATTTGCATTACATAATTTTAAATATCATGATGATTTTAATAAAAATTTATGGATATTTGGTGATTTTGAATGTAAACATTTACCATGGTATAAAAATTATTTAATTAATAATATACCTAAAGATGAACTGAGAGAATGGCTAAATAATAATGTATCATCATCTATATTACAATATATTAGAAATGATATTATAAATTATATTAATAGTTGAACTTATATATATGTATAATTATTTTCATTATTTATATTTGTAAATATTCCTAGACTATCAAGAAAAACAATATTGTTTATTTTTAATAATTCATGTAACTTTACTGAAAAATGATATTCAAGATTATTTCCAGATAAAGAAGATACATCATCTTCTAATAACCTTTTTAACAACCCAAAGCGCATTGCATAAAAATAAGTTATTATATTATTTTTAGAAATATTGTAAATGAATGCTTGTGTTTCAGAATTAGATTTTTTTACTTCGTTTATTAATGTATCATTCACTATCAAATATCTTCCCGTTACTTTTATTACCCATTCATCATCGTTACAATTCATTTTATTAATTAATGTTTTTAAAGCAATATATTCTTTTTCTGATTTTGTATTTGCGCCTAATTCTTTAGAATTAGAAATATTAGAAATTAATTTAAATGGAAAATATTTATATGGTATAAAATCTGTTCCATTTGTTTCCGATACAACTCCATATACAGGTAATCTATATGAAAAAACTTTAGATAAAGAATATATATATTCAGTTTCTCTTATTTTTAATAATATATCATTTTTATTATCAATATTGTATGCAGCGGTTGTAATAAAATTAATTAACATATAATATACTATATTATATATTATTTAAATCCTAGATAAATAAATTAACGTCTACATTGTACTTTTATTAAAGGAGATACTGATTTAAAATTATGTAAATTATCAATATCTGATATTATTGCCATATTTTCAGAATATAAATCTCCAAATAAACTAGGCTTTATTTTAATGGTATCTGATAGATTCCAGCATAATACAGCAAATGCTCTTTCAAATGAATGACGATATTCTCTTTTAATATTAAGATAATTAACATATTTTAAAAAATTAAATGTATCTTGAAGTAATTTTACAAAATCATATGTAATAAATGAAGTAGCCCCAAGACTTCCTACCCAATCTTTAGTATCATATAGTTCTATAATATCATTACTATTACATAATAGTAGTAATTCTTTTTCTTCTTTTATAAAATGGTTCTTATCTTTAGAAAAATGCCATAAAAAAATTACATCAGTTAATTTATAATTATTATAATCAAATATATTATTTACCATCATAGAATCATGAAGTATAACTGCTTTATCAAATGGTTTTAATTTATAAAAATAATAATATGGAAGAATTTCAGCAGAGCCATTAAATTCTGAATCAATTACTTGTGTATTTATTAATTCTATATCTATTATTACATCTTTATTACAATTATCATTTATAATAATAATTTGTTCACTATAAAATTTTCTAATACTATTATAACAATTTACCCAAATTGTATTATCTTTAATTGTTTTAACACATCTTGTAAAAATAAAACCAAATCTCATAATTATAAGTATTTATATTTTTTTATACTGCTTTTTATCTCTATTTAAATATATATTATTATTATTAATAATGACAGTTATTAGTTTAGGAGGTGTTGGTGGATGCCAAATAGCAGGAATATTAAGAAAACTAAATTATTTAACATACCCATATGATTGGCTGATTAGTACACAAAGTTTTGTAATAGATTCATTTTTAGATATACACAATTTTTTTACTTATGATAATGTATATGTATATGACACAACGAAATTAATATCTCCTAAATTCAATTCTATAATGCTTCATGATTTTAATAATTATTTATTAGAAGAAAAAAATATAATTAATAAATATAATAGAAGATTTAAAAGACTACATGATTCTTTGGAAAATAAAGAACCTATATTATTTATTAGAGCGATTGATAATTTATCAATTCCATTAGTCCCAGAAAATTATTATAACAATATTTTTAAAAGAGAATATGAATCGATTGACAAATGGGAAGATTTTATAAATATCTTATCTATAAAATATAAAAAAAATATATATCTATTACTAATAATATCTGATAAAGAATTAATATATAATAATTTAAATAGTAAAATATTTATTACATATAATCTATCAGACGCTGATATTACTGATGAAATTAATAGAATAATTAAAATAATGATTTAGATATTAAAAATTTTAGTATTTCTTCTTTATTAAGAGGATTTAATTTACTATTATAATTTATTATTGGCTCAGTTGTTTCTATACTTTTATATGATGGCTTTATATAATAATAATTATCAGTATTTTTAACTAAACGGTACGCTTGTGTTTCACTAATAAGTGATTCTAACATTTTTTCACCAGATCTTAGTTCTGTAACTTTTATTGGCTTATTATATTTTTCACTAAATAATTCTATTAAATCTTTTACTTTCATTGAAATTAATTTCGGTATAACAATATCACCACTTTCAGCAAAAAGAATTGCATGTTCAATCAGATTTACACTATCTTCAAGTGTCATTATAAATCTTGTCATATCTAGATGTGTAAGAGTAAAGTATTCTCTCTCTTTATTATTACCAATATCATCTAAAAGTGGGAGAATACTCCCTCTAGAATTTAATACATTACCATAACGAACACTTACAAATTTAATATTTTTAACATAAAGAGACTTCTCAACCATAGCACTCTCACTTAATGCCTTGCACATTCCATAAACATTTGTTGGTTCACATGCTTTATCTGTACTTACAAATAATACACATTCTAAATTAGTTAATACATTTTCATATTTTTCAACAGTATCAATTACATTCATAGTCCCTTTAAAATTAGTTAAATAAGATTCATGAACGGCAAATTCACATCTATCAATATGTTTTAAAGCAGAAGCAATAATAATAATATTAGGATTTTCTCTTACAATACTAACTTCAACGCGTTCTTTATCACGAATATCACCAATAATAAATTTCAAATTATTTGTATTATATTTTAATCCCATTGACCAGTGTTTACTCTCATCACGTGAATAATTTACTATTGTATTATTTGAAATATATTTTTCTATAAAGCAATTGCCTAATGAACCACTACCACCAAAAAATAATATTTTTTTATTATGTATCATTTATAATAATATATAATATTCTTTTTTTAAACCTAATATATTAAGTCATCCAATCAACAGTTCTATTTGCAGTCCCAGAAATCCCTTCGATACCCATTCTATTAATCTGTAAGACATTTTCTAAAGGAATATTTTTTATTGTATTCTCTAAACCGTGCTCGAAATATACTCCACCAATATCATTCACTATAAAATTTCTCATATATTTTTCATATATATCTTTTTTAAGATAAAAAAATACACAAGAAGCTCCAAGTGGATGCCTTTCTGTAGAATATATTACTGCTTTTATAGTATCCTCTATTTGTTTGTTAAATACATCTGCAAGTTCAGTTAAATAATATCTTCCACTACATTTGAATATATAATCAACCTCTGATATAAATTTTGAATTATCAATTGCATAATTAATAGTAAGCATTTCTCCATAACCTTTTCCAAAATGGCGTGGATAAGTATTTCCATTAAAACTAAAATATTCTATTCTATTTGGATAACTTTCATTTATAATATTAAGAAAACTTAAGTCAACATTAGAATTTTCAACAATAACTAAACGGAAATTAGTCTTATCTAACCATTTTAACAAACTTGATATAAAATCTCTATATCTTTCATTAGGATCACTTCTTTCTAGAGCATAACAATTATTTACATGAATAGTAACTGGTAATAATAATGTATATACCATTTATATAAGTATATATAAATATTATTTCTTTATATTATATATTATTTAATATAAAATATTTTTGCTCGTATATTTGTTGATATATTGATGGGATTTTATATATAGTATTAAAATTACTATTTAATGTTCTATAATTTGATTCTGTATGTTCTATTTTATTAACTACAATATCTAAATTATATATTTCAATAATTTGTTTAATTAAATCATATTTGGATACTATATTTTCTGATTGTATATGTCTAACACCTATCCAATACATGTTTCTTTCTATAATTGTTTTAATATATTTTGATAGCTCTAAACATGTTACACCATTCCAATAATGATTTGTATATCCATCTATATGTTTATTATTGTTTTTTAAAACCCATGATAGTAATGAGATACTTGTTTTTAATTCTTCTCCTATAATTGATGTTCTTATAATTGTTGCTCTACTTGTTTCTCCTAGATATTTACTTAATCCATATATATCTGACGGATCTGGAAAATTTGACTCGTTCGAAAGAGGATTTTTTCCTGAAAAAACACAATTTGTACTAATTTGTATATACTTACAAGAATATTTTTCAGATATTTGATCTAATATTCTAGGAAAATAAGAATTAATTAATACGTAATTTTCAATATTATTATCTTTACGTTGTGGTATAAGACCAATTGAATTAATTATTAGACAATCACTGTTAATATTGTTTTTTTCTAATAATTTCTCTAAAAATATTCTATCATTTTTTAATACATCAAAATCATTTCTATTAAATGAAACAATCTCATAGTATTGTTTTAAATATACATTTATATATGTACCTAACATACCATCTTTTCCAAATAAAAATATTTTCATTCTTATTATATATATATATAATTCTTTTAATCCCCATATAAATAAGAATATATTATATATAAATATAAAAAATACAATGAATCAAGAAAAATATCTTGAATTTATTGATACAGCAGAAAAATTAAAATCGATTGTTGAAACATTAAATACAGAATATTTTACACATACTGTTATAAATAATAATAATATTAATAATTGTAAAATATCAATTATAATGACATGTAGCAATAGGTCCAAACAAACATATTTTACTTTAAAAACAATATCAGATAGTAAAAATAAAGATATTCATATAATATTAGTAGATGATTCAGATAATGATAAAATAGATATACAAATGTTAAATAAGTATAATTTTTATATTGATTTTATAGAAATAAATAAAAGTAAAAAATGTTGGATAAATCCTTGTATAAATTATAATATAGGATTTAAATATATAAAATGTGATAAAATAATATTACAAAACGCGGAAGTATGTCATATAGGAGATATATGTAAATATATAAATGATGAATTAAATAGTGATAAATATATTGTATTTGATGTTATAACAACTAATTCATACGATCAAAATGAATTAGTTTATACAAATTATTGTGTAAATAATTTTGATATAATATCTAAATTATCAAATAATCAATGGTATCAACATTATAACAATATTAATAGAAAGTTTCATTTTTTAGTATCTTTTACACGTAATGTATTTAATAAATTTAATAATTTTAGTTATGATTATTTTAGTGAAGCAGCATATGATGACAATGATTTAGTATTAAAACTAGAAAGTTTATCAATAGAAATTAACAATATTAAAAATGATGAAACCAAATTATGTGGCGTACATTTATATCATGTATTAGCAAATCAAACTTGGGAATCATCTACCATTACTAATTCATATATATATAATAAAAAATTAGAATATTATAATATGCATAATAAATATATTGATATTATAGATAAATATATTTAAAGAACTGAATGATTACATATATATTATAATATGAAAAAAACAATTATTACAATTACTGGTATTCGTCCAGATTTTATCCGCATGTCAGAAATATTTAAAAAATTAGATAATAATTACAATCACATATTAATACATACTGGGCAACATTATGATACCACATTATCTGATGTATTTTTTAAAGAACTTAATATACGCGAACCAGATTATATATTAAATACAGGGAAAAATTCAACAAATCATTATGAACAATTAGCTTATTTATCTATTAATATTCCTAAATTATTAATAGATAATAATATTATACCAGATTTAATTATATTTCTTGGAGATTCTAATAGTGCCGCTGTATCTCTTCCTTTAAAAAAAGAAGGCTATAAAATAGCTCATATAGAGGCAGGTATGCGGTCATATGATAAAAGAATGCTTGAAGAAATAAATAGAACAGTATGTGACCATTGCAGCGACATATTATTTGTATATCATGAAGATTATAAAAATCAATTATATAAAGAAAATATTATATCAAATGTACATGTTGTTGGAAATACAATTGTAGAACCATTAACAAAATTTAAAAAAAAAATAACAAATAATATTAAAAAGAATAATATAATATTAATGGATATTCATCGTCCTGAAAATTTCAATTATAGAGAACGTTTAGAAAGTATTATTAAATTTGGAAATGAATGTTATCTTAAATATGGTATACCAGTAAAACTTCTTTATTTTAAAAGATTAGAAGATTCAATTAATAAATGGGATATAGATTTAGGAATAATTGAAATTATTCCTTTAATGCCATACTTTGAATATTTAACAACAATATATAATTCAAAATTTATAATTAGTGATAGTGGCACCGGTCAAGAAGAACCAGCTTTATTACAAACCCCTGTAATTGTGCCGCGTAATTATACTGAAAGGCCTCAAAGTTATAAATACAATTGTAGTAAGCAATATGATTGCCTTAAATCCAATAATAATGAAATATTTGAATGGTTATATAATATTGAAAATAAAAATATAACAATGGATGTATCTTGGTTAGGAAATGGTGATACAAGTGAACTGATAATAGAACATATAAATAATTATTTAAACATAACTTAGTATAATATATTATATTAAATGATTAATAATATTAATATAACAGAAAAGGACTTTAACATTATAAAACCATTTCCATATTATTATCAAGATAATTACCTTGATATTTCATTTGCAAGAAATATACAAAATGAAATATTAAATATAAATAAAAGTGAATTTGATAGATATTCAAATCCATTTGAATCAAAAAATACATTACGAGATAAAAATAAGATGCCTAGATATTTAAATGAACTTTTTACATATTGGACATCAGAAATATTTATAAAACAATTATCGGAGATTGTAGGGCATAATCTATTTTTAGATAATGAAAGAAACTTCTGGGGAGTACACACTTATGAAAATAATGATAAATTAGATATCCATATGGATGCGGGCTTACATCCAAATAATAAAATGAAAAAACAAGTAACAATAGGATTATATTTAAGTTTGAATTATTCAGATAAAAATGGATGTAATTTTGAAGTATGGAATGGTTCAGATATAGGAGAAAATAATCCTCAATTATATAATAAAGTAGATTCTATTAGTCCATTATTTAATAGATTTATTATGTTTTTATGTAACGATTATGCATGGCATGGAAATCCAGAACCACTAATAGCTGATAATAGTTGTAAAAGAATATTTATTACAATTTCATATCTAAGTGAAAACTATTCTGATAAAAATAAAAGAGTTAAAGCATATTTTATTAAAAGGCCTGAAGATCCTGAAGATTCTGAAAAAGATAAATTACGTATATTACGTAGCGACCCGTTAAGATATAATCAAGTCTATAGATTATAGTATATTATAACCTTACAAGCCTATACACAAATAATCGTTCATCATAATGTGTAGATGTTTCCAAAATATTATAATATTTTGAAAATTTTTCATTCCACCAATTTATATCTTTTTGAATTGTATGTAATTCGACTCCATTAAGTATATCACTATGATTTGCTACTGTAATAAAAGCTTTATTTGAAATCATAGATAAACTATTAATTACATTATCAATACATGCTTCATCTAAATGTTCTAGTACACCTAATGATACTAAACAATCATAAGATTTATTTTGTAATACCTCACGATCTTTTTCTTTAGATAAATCACCTTGTATAAATTCTACATCTATATCATGAAATTTTTCTAAATCATAAGATGTTATTATACAATTTAGTTGTTCTTTTGCAAGTGATAAAAATTGCCCCCTTCCACTACCAACGTCAATAACACTTGAGCCGCTTGATATATTTTTTTTTAAATAATCTATAGATGCTTGATAATGATAATTATTAGATTCTACTGAATAATTTTTATCCTTAAATGCAGTAGTATAAACATCTTTGTAGTCCATATATTATATAGTTATATTAAAATAAATTTACCATTTACACAGATCAATTTTGTTATTTGCATTAATCCATGAACATATAACTTGGAATATTCAATTAATTTATTAATATCATTATCAACAATGTTATATTCTAAAGAATGAAATTCTCCAACTATATTTTTTATAATATGTTGTTTAAATATTTCAGATCCGTATATAATATTATATTCAGCACCTTCACAATCTATTTTTAATAACTCTATTATATCAATATTATTATCTTTAATAATATTATCAAGACTAGTGCATGGTACATTAATATTAGTTATTTCACTATGATTATTAAATTGTGATTTAAATATATTAATATCAGCATGTGTCGTATTCCCTCCAGAATATCCAGGGGTTGTTGTCAAAATAATATTTTTTGTATTATTATCAGATACTGCCATATTAAATATTTTAACATTTGATAGATTATTTATACTAACATTATTTTTAAGAAGTAGAAAAGTTTCATAATGCGGCTCATATGATAATATAATTGATTCCGGATTTTGTTTAGCTAATATTATTGTTACTAATCCACAATTCGCTCCAATATCTATAAAAAATTTATTTTTTACATCTATAAATTTTTCTAATTTATATTCATTATTAGTAATAATTTCACGAATACATCCTAAACCTGAAGCATCATATTGATAATAAGAAAATAAATAATTATTATTATTATATTCTATATTTATTTGTTTCATATATATGTATAGTATAATATACATAATTATTATTTACGCAAATATTATAGAATCTTTACATATTAATAATATGAAATAAAATAAACTATATTTATTAACACATAATGATATTATAAAATAGTAGTTTTTAATTTTTCAAGATAGAGAATTGCATCCATAAGTTCATCTTGAGCATGTGTAATCCAGTCGGTGACATGTAAGTCAGTTCTATCGAGGTCAGTATTATACTTCTTCTTTCCTATTATACTTCTCTGA
>Ga0214919_10008199_pt1 | contig 13846 bp, 12 predicted proteins | sample LL1503_MetaG_FD_177994 | JGI IMG/M metagenome (GOLD analysis project Ga0214919, IMG submission 177994) | Freshwater microbial communities from Lake Lanier, Atlanta, Georgia, United States - LL-1503 | ecosystem: Environmental > Aquatic > Freshwater > Lake | place: USA: Georgia | collected...
GTAGTCCTTTTTCACCTCACCCAAGATGCGCACACCCAAGCCTGGGCCGGGGAAAGGGTGACGATAAACCATGTCATAGGGCAGTCCCAAGGCCACGCCCAATTCACGTACCTCGTCTTTGAATAAATCACGTAATGGCTCAAGCAACTTCAACCCTAGTTGCTCTGGCAGTCCACCCACGTTGTGGTGACTTTTGATGGTGACAGCTTTTTTGCTTTTGGCGCCACCACTTTCAATCACATCGGGATAAATGGTGCCTTGGGCCAAGAAGGTAGCGCCTTTGTGTCCACCCGAACCTGCTTTGAGTTTGGCCGCTTCTTGCTTGAACACCGTCACAAACTCCGCACCGATGATTTTGCGTTTGGCTTCGGGGTCTGACACGCCAGCCAATTTACCCAAAAACACATCACTGGCGTCCACACGAATCACTTTGGCGTGCAACTTCCCCGCAAACATGTCCATGACCGCGTCGCCTTCGTTTAAACGCAGTAAGCCATGGTCTACAAATACACAGGTCAATTGATCGCCGATGGCCCTGTGAATCAGTGCTGCAGCAACTGAAGAGTCCACACCGCCCGAAAGACCTAAGATGACTTCTTCATCACCAACTTGCTTGCGGATACTTGCAACAGCTTCATCCACATAGTTGCCCATCACCCAATCCGGTGAGGCTTTGCAAATACCAAGCACGAAGCGGTTAAGCATGGCTCTGCCCTGCACCGTGTGTGTGACTTCAGGGTGGAATTGCACACCATAAAAATGGCGTGATTCATCCGCAAAACCAGCGATGGGGCAACTGTCGGTGCTGGCCATCAACTTAAAACCCGATGGCAATTCGGTAACTTTGTCCCCATGGCTCATCCACACTTTCAGCATGCCACGGCCTTCTGGTGTCGTGAAGTCAGCCAAGTCTTTTAAAAGCGCTGTGTGTCCTCTGGCCCGCACTTCGGCATAGCCAAATTCGCGGGTATGGCCCGCTTCGACTTTGCCACCCAGCTGCTGTGCCATGGTTTGCATGCCATAACAAATACCCAATACAGGAATGCCCAATGCAAATACAGCATCCGGTGCGCGATCGTCTACCTCGTACACACTGGCGTGACTGCCAGAGAGGATGATGCCTTTCAGATTTCCATCTTTGGCGTAGTCGCGCACCCAGTCGTTGGTGACATCACAAGGATGCACTTCGCAATACACATGGGCTTCGCGAACGCGGCGCGCAATCAGTTGGGTAACTTGCGAACCGAAATCAAGAATCAGAATTTTGGAATGGGACATGGTGTTGGACTGGTAGCAGTCGCATGAGCAAGTTATTCAGCCCTGTAATTAGGTGCTTCTTTGGTGATTTGCACATCATGCACATGGCTTTCGCGCATGCCCGCTGTTGATATCTCAACAAACTCTGCACGGTTACGCATGTCTTCAATGCTGGCACAACCGCAATAGCCCATGGCCGCACGAACGCCGCCGGCCATTTGGTAAACAATGCTCACCATGGAACCTTTGTAAGGCACACGACCCTCAATGCCCTCGGGCACCAATTTGTCTGCGTTGGGGTTACCTGTGGTGGCTTCTTGGAAATAACGGTCAGCGCTGCCTTGCTGCATAGCCCCAATACTGCCCATACCGCGATAGCTTTTATAGCTGCGACCTTGGTACAAAATGACTTCGCCAGGTGCTTCTTCGGTACCCGCAAACATCCCGCCCATCATGACGCAAGAAGCACCTGCAGCAATGGCTTTGGCAATATCGCCGCTGTAACGGATACCGCCATCTGCAATCAATGGCACACCGGTGCCGTGCAAAGCGATGGCCACATTATCAATGGCGGTGATTTGCGGCACACCCACACCAGCGACGATGCGAGTGGTGCAAATAGAGCCTGGGCCGATACCTACTTTGACGCCATCAGCACCGGCTTCTACCAGCGCTAGAGCTGCAGCGCCAGTCGCAATATTGCCACCCACCACATCGACATCAGGGTAGTTTTGCTTGACCCAGCGAACACGCTCAATCACACCTTGACTGTGTCCATGAGCTGTATCCACCACGATAGCGTCTACGCCTGCTTTGACCAAAGCCGCCACACGCTCTTCGGTACCAGGGCCTACACCCACAGCCGCACCCACGCGTAAGCGCCCTGCGCTGTCTCTTGCCGCATTGGGGAAGCTGGTTTGTTTGGTAATGTCTTTGACGGTGATAAGGCCTTTCAGCTCAAACGCATCATTCACCACCAGCAATCGCTCTAATTTGTGTTTGTTCAATAGCGCTTTGGCTTGCTCGGGTGTTGTACCCTCAGGAACGGTAATGAGGCGTTCACGCGGCGTCATGATGTCTTTGACTTGAACGTCATATCGGGTTTCAAAACGCAAATCACGTCCAGACACAATCCCCACTACTTTGCCAGCATCGCAAACTGGAAAACCAGAGATGCCCATTTGGTCCGACATAGCCATGACTTGTCGTACGGTGTGTTGAGGGGTGATGACCACAGGGTCTAACAAAACCCCGCTTTCGTAGCGCTTGACTTTGGCTACTTCCGCGGCTTGCTGCTCCGCAGTCAAGTTTTTATGCACGATACCCATACCACCCTCTTGGGCAATGGCAATAGCCAGTCTTGCCTCGGTCACTGTGTCCATGGCTGCAGATACCAAAGGCAGGTTCAAAGCGATATGACGCGAAAACTGTGTTGAGAGGTGGGTGTCCTTGGGCAGGACCTGTGAGTAGGCTGGGACCAACAACACATCGTCGAAGGTCAGCGCTTTGCCGAGCAGGCGCATGGTATGTCTCCAAAAATGCGATCATACCGGCATGCAAACCGACTAACTGTTACTAGCGACTTCCCCACCTTTTCTTATGTCCAAGTTGTTGCTCAACCCCTTTCTTCACCTATTGGATAAAAAAAGTCATACTGAAGAAGCTTGGAAGCATGTTTTTATAGAACTTTTTTCGCTGATTGGGGCCTTGGTGTGCTTCACCACGGGTTGGATACCTAACAGCCACTACCAAGCATCTGTACTTTTTTCGGGTGCAGCATGCTTTGCGGCTTTATGGATGGCATTCAAACGTGGATTGGGTTTTGTTTGGGTAGTCAACTTGTTGATGTTGATTGCCAGCCTGTTGCTGATTTACTTGATCATCGTCACGGGTGGCACGGTATCGGTGATCATGATTTGGATTACCGGTATCTCATTGATGCCCTTTATGCTACTCAGTACCAAAGCAGCTGTGACATGGTTGATTTTGCAGACCAATGCTTTGTTTCTCATTTTGCTGGCTTCCCAAGCGGGGTGGATAGATACCCAAACCATAGCCTCCGAAGACATGGTGTTCTGGGCTTTCGCCAACAAAATGCTTGCCGCATTGGCATTGATTATCATTTTGGATTTTCTGGATCGCAGCCAACAGAAACAGTTGCAGAATTTGCAAACTCGCGGTCATGATTTACGCAATCTTCACCAAGAATTGATACGCGCCCAAAGCCATAAAGATGAATTCATTGCATCTGTTGGCCATGAATTGCGCACACCTATGAATGCAATCCTTGGATTGAACACCGTTTTGCGTGACCAAGTCGCGTCAAGTCCGCAAGATATCGAACGGGTTGACATGATCCGAGAGTCAACGCAACACCTGCTGGCATTGGTCAACGATATTTTGGATTTCTCTCAGTTGCAAGCTCAACGCATGGCCTTGGGATCCCAAGCCTACCCCTTGCGGCAAAGGTTTTCCGACATAGCTCAACAACTTCACCAAACAGCTGCGGCCAAAGGCCTGCAAAGCCAAATTTATTTTGATCATCACTTACCGGATTGGGTACTTATAGACAGCAAACGGTTTGAACAACTCATCCACAACTTGCTGGAAAACGCGCTGAAGTTCACCCACAAAGGTTTCGTTGCCATACGCTTTCAAAGCTGTGAAATGGGCCTACGAATTGAAGTTCAAGACAGCGGCATTGGTATGACCCCAGAGCAGCAATCGCATATTTTTGGACGGTTTGAGAAAGCAGACTCTGGCCCAGTCAATTTATATGGCGGCACAGGACTGGGTTTATCGATATGTGAAAAATTGGTTCAATTACAAAACGGTGCAATGGGTGTGCAAAGTGCCTGCAACCAAGGCTCCTTGTTTTGGATTGAACTTCCGCTGGTCGTTACCCAAGCGCCTCAGCAGTCCTCACACACCAGCGTTGAAGGGATTGCTGCTGAGGTACAACCCCGCATCTTTTTGGTGGTGGATGATCAAGCGGTAAATCTGCTGGTCGCGCAACGCTTGCTTCAAAAAATATGGCCTCTTGCGCGGGTACATACCGCTACCAGTGGTAACGAGGCTTTGCATTGGCTAGCCGCCAATACTGTGGATATGGTGTTGATGGACATGTTCATGCCTGAGATGGATGGCTTGCAAACCACTCAAAGCATTCGCGCATTGCAAAATGACATTCGCCATGTCAAAGTCATTGGTCTGACCGCCAGCAGCAACGCCAATGACCACGCCCAATGCCTGGAAGCAGGAATGAATGCCATCACCTTTAAGCCATTGGAAGAGCAAGCACTGAGAGATTGTGTTTTGCGCTGTTGGCGAGGTGAAACATGAGCGTTTTGCAACAACGCGCTCGCGGCATCTCCAATGTGACGTATTGGTTACGACAATTCACACCCGTTCGATTACGTGAAGGGCGCATGCCTTTTGTTTTTTACTCGGGGGTGATACTCATCATTGTGATTGCTTTGATTGCTGTGCTTACCCCAAAGATTGGCAGCCAAGAAGGTCGATATGCCTTTATGGGGGTCATTGCCATCAGTCTGGCCATGCTCAATGCGGGTATCTCTACCCAAAAAACACTGGGCTTTGTTTGCCTGTATGCGGCCCTGCACATCAGCTTGGCGGCTTGGTTTAGCCAAGGTATTTTTTCGCCACGTATCAACTGGCTGTATCTCATTCCCATATTGATGATTCACATGGTCAGTCGAAGAGCAGGATGGCTATGGACTGGCGTCATCATCGTTCTGCAACTGCTGATTTCCTTGCTCACGTATTACCAACTGTTACCAGAAAATACGCCCCTGACCAAAACCCATGAGGTCTATGCGTTTTTTGTCTACTTTGTGACGGCGAGCAGCTTGATTGCCTTGACGCTCATCTACCAAGGCTTCACCAAAAAAGCCATTAATGAAATAAAACTTCGTAATGAAGAACTCGAGCTCAAAAGGCAAGAATTGCAATCCATACTTGACATTCGGGATCAATTCATTGCCTCGGTCAGCCATGAACTACGTACCCCCATGAATGCCATCATGGGTTTTAATGATTTGATTCAAGAATCCCAAGCACACAACCCCAAGGCTATTGAAATACTGCAACTCACCAAGCAGTCAGGTGAGCATTTGCTAACGGTTATCAATGATGTACTGGATTACTCGCAATTTCAGACCGGTAAATTGGGTATACACCCAGAGGCTTTCGAATTGCGTCAAACCGTCAACCATGCCATGGACTTATTTTCCAACCGCGTCAAAAGCATGCGCTTGGTATTTGAAAGTCATGTCTCTGAGGATCTGCCCGAATGGGTGATGGCAGATCGGCATCGATTGATGCAAATTTTGGTCAATTTACTGGGTAACGCTCTGAAATTCACGCAACTTGGCCATGTTCATTTGCGTGTGTCCCAAGACCTGGACATGGTCAAGTTTGAAGTGGAAGACACAGGTATTGGTATTTCAGACGAACAACTCTCCCGAGTCTTTGAACGCTTTTCTCAAGCCACCGCTCAAACCCAAGCCATATACGGTGGCAATGGCTTAGGCTTGGCCATTTCCAAACGTTTGGTGGAGCTCATGGGTGGCAGCATTGGGGTCACCAGTAAACTGGGACAAGGCAGTTTGTTTTGGTTCAAGATTCCTTTGGTGGCCACCCAACCCCAACGACCAGCGCTTGCCAACGCCCAGCGCTCACTGGATTTACAACAAGGCGCATGGCAATTTTTGATTGTTGACGATGTGGCAATGAACCGCTTGTTATTGCGGCAAATTTTGACACTTGAATTCCCTAAAGCATCGATGACAGAAGCGTCCGATGGTGTACAAGCTTTAGAGGCGCTGCAATCTCAACACTTTGATGTGGTTTTCATGGACATGATCATGCCTCACATGGATGGCATTGAAACTTCACAGCATATACGCCAAGAACTGTCTAAAGAGGAGTCAAACACCCCTATTCTTGGCTTATCGGCCAACGTCAACGCCGTTGACAGAGAACGATTTATTCAAGCAGGTGCCAATGACTTTTTGCTCAAGCCCTATGACAGACAAGCTTTGATGGAAGTCATTGAAAAATTGCTTTTTAACAAACATCACAACTGATCAATAGCCGGCTTTAGCCCCTTGACGACGTTTGGCGAACAGTCCCGCAGCACGGCTTCCTTGTTGGTTAAAACGCAATCGCCGGGCTTCTTTGGGGTCGACCAGCAAAGCACGCAATATCTCCAACCGATCTCCTTCAACCATCACGTAGTCTGGTTTCACTGACTTACCCCACACAGCGCAGCGCCATGAAGCATAAAGGCTTGTATCCAATGCCAGTTGTTGCAACGCCAGGTTTTTTGCTTGCACTGCGCTGGTTGCGCTACTGCAATCCACTTGCGTGGTACTCACGCGACGCGGTCCAGTGGAAACCACTACTTCAATCCTCATGAGGGGTAAACCATTTCAGCGCGTTTCACAAAAGCATCGACCAAGGTGGCCGCAATGCGATCAAACACAGGCCCGACCAAAGCACCGAACACAGAGTCAAAACTGTACGAGAGCTTGAGTTCAACGCGGCAGGCACGCTCTTCTCCCAAAGGAACAAAATTCCATTCGCCTTGCAAATATTTAAACGGCCCATCTACCAAGTGAAGCTGGACCTGGCGTGCCATTACGTGGGTGTTATGGGTGGTAAAGCTTTTGTGCAAGCCACCTAAAGCCATGCCTATGCGTGCAGTCATGCCATCAGGTGTTTCTTCTAGTACCTCGGTCTTGTCGCACCAAGGCAAAAATGCAGGATAGCTCCTGACATCGACGACCAAATTGAACATCTCTTGTGCGCTAAACCAGATGAGTACAGACTTCTCGATGGTTTTCATAGAATGGGGGCTCTGCCAAGTTGGCGGTGGTGGCGATTGTAAAGACCTCGCCTTTCTCCTTTTACCCTGTTATGGCCAGCAAAACCGCTCCTCCTACCCGCATTGCCGACAATAAAAAAGCAGCGTTTAACTACTTTTTTGAAGAACGTCTCGAGGCTGGGATGGTCTTGGAAGGGTGGGAGGTGAAAGCTGCACGCGAAGGCAAGGTGCAACTGACCGATGGCTATGTGGTTATTCGCGATGGCGAAATGTTTGTGATTGGTTGCCAAATCAATCCCCTTAAAACGGCTTCCACCCATGTCAATCCAGACGCGATTCGTTCACGCAAACTGCTGCTGCACAAAGATGAAATTCGCCGTTTGATTGGCAAGGTTGAGCAAAAAGGCTATACCTTGGTGCCTTTGAATTTGCATTGGAAAAACGGACGCATCAAATGCGAAATAGCCTTGGCCAAAGGAAAAGCAGAACACGATAAGCGCGATAACATCAAAGACCGCGAAGGCAAACGTGAGGTTGAGCGCGCCATGAAAAATCGCACGCGCTGATGCTTGCTACACCTGCATATGGGCACGTCCCGCTTCAATAGACAAGCGTTGATCGCATCGCTGACTGAGTGCAACATCGTGGGTTACCAGTACCAAGGTGGTGCCCAATTCTTGATTGAGTTCCAGCATCAAGGCCATGATTTTTTCACCCGTTGCATGGTCAAGGCTACCCGTAGGCTCGTCGGCAAGTAAGACATCAGGTTTCACCACGAATGCGCGTGCTAAAGCCACACGTTGTTGCTCGCCACCACTCATGACTTTGGGGTAGTGGTTTAGTCGATCCGCTAAACCTACGCGGGCTAGCATGTCTTTGGCAACGGGCTTGGGATCGGGGTGGCCAGATAACTCCAGTGGCAACATCACATTTTCCAAAGCCGTGAGTGGAGCTAACAGCTGAAAACTTTGGAAAACAAAACCAATGTGTTTGGCACGCAAGGCAGCACGTTGGTCCTCGTTCAAAGCAAACAAGTCAGCGCCGGCTATATGCACCGTGCCCTGTGTAGGCGTGTCCAAACCCGCCATGATGGCCAGCAAGGTGCTTTTGCCTGAGCCAGATGCCCCGACAATCGCCAGCGTTTGTTTGGTTTTTAATGAAAAATCGATATCGCGGAGAATGTCCAAGGTGCCAGTGGCATCCGTGACAGACTTGTAAACATGAGAGACAGCAATCAGGCTGGAGGACATAAACAGTGCCATTGTGGAAACGACGTGACTTTAACTTGCTAGGCATAAGCCTATGGGTTCAAGGTGTTTGCCAGCCTTTGGCCCATGCCGCCGATCCGACAGTGATGGTATTGGGTGACTCACTCAGCGCTGAATACGGCTTGGCACGTGGCACCGGTTGGGTTGCATTGCTAGAACAACAACTCTTGAAGGACAAGTTGGCTTGGCGTGTGGTCAATGCCAGCATCAGTGGCGAAACCACCGCTGGTGGCCGTGCCCGTTTACCAGCCCTGCTAAAGCAACACCAACCCCAAATTGTCGTCATTGAACTGGGAGGCAATGATGCCTTAAGGGGGTTTTCCATGGCCATGACGGAAGACAATTTGCAAGAGATGGTTCAGGCCTGCCAAGCTATCCATGCCAAAGTATTGTTGCTTGGTATGCAAGTTCCGCCGAATTACGGCGCCGACTATGCCCAACAATTTTCCCAAGTCTTTTTGCGGTTGAGCAAAAAGCATAAAACAGCTTTGGTACCGTTCTTTTTGAAAGGGATAGCCGATGCCCCCAACCCGACCGAATGGTTCCAAGCAGACCGTATTCACCCTAAATCTGAAGCGCATCCACGTTTATTGGCCAATGTGTGGCCCGTCTTGAAAAAGTTACTCTGATGCCTGTCGAACTTGTCAGCGCTGAACAAGCCATGGCAAGCATGGGCAATGCTAATCACTACAGCTGCATCATCGATGCACGCAGTGAAGATGAATTTGCGCTCGACCATTTGCCACAGGCACAAAACTGGCCTTCTTTGTCAAACGAAGAAAGAGTTCGTGTCGGAACGCTGTACAAGCAAGTAGGTGCGTTTGAAGCCAATAAATTAGGTGCTGCATTGGTAGCCGCCAATATTGCCAAACACATTGAAACCCGTGTCATGGATTTGCCCAAAAACTGGCGCCCTTTGGTGTATTGCTGGCGTGGAGGCAAACGCAGCGGCTCGCTTGCATTGGTTTTGGGACAAATAGGTTTCAAGGTCAGCGTGATTGAAGGGGGTTACAAGGCTTTTCGTGCTGCTGTCGTGCAGCACACCAGTCAGTTGGTACTGGGTTTGCATTTCAAAGTCATCACAGGACCTACAGGCTCGGGCAAAACACGTTTACTGCATGCTTTGGCAGCCCAAGGCGCACAAGTCTTAGACCTCGAAGCACTGGCGGTACACCGCAGCTCTGTTTTGGGCCGTATTCCGGGTCAAGCGCAGCCCAGCCAAAAGCATTTTGATATGCGAGTCTGGAATGCATTACGGCAGCTTGATGCCAACAAAGTGGTTTACGTCGAAGCTGAAAGCAAAAAAGTAGGCAATGTCAGCGTTCCCGATAGCTTGATAGAGACCATGCGTGCCAGCGAGTGCATTGATCTGTCGCTTGAATTGCCAGAGAGGGTCGCCTTGCTCATGGAAGACTATGCGTTTTTTGCACAAGATCCAGCGCTTTTTTGTGACCGTTTACAAACCTTGGTACAAGCCTGCGGTAAACCAACCATAGCGCAGTGGCAGCAAATGGTGCACGCAGGAAAAACCCAGGAGGTGGTGGAAGCTTTGTTGCAACAGCATTACGACCCCACCTATGCACGGTCTGTCGAGCGCAACTTTCGTCGTTGGCCTCAAGCCCATTCAGCTTATTTGAAAGACCGTCATCCTCATTCGCTGCAAGACTTGGCCCAGCAGTTGATACAAACCCATCACATACCGGCTTGAGCCATGGCTTGCGCCAAATCATCGATGAGGTCGCTGGCTGCCTCTAAGCCCACCGATAAACGCACAAAACCACCTTGCACCAAAGACGGGCTTGCCATTTGCCGCAACTCTTGCAAGCGGTATGGCACCACCAAACTCATAGGTCCGCCCCAGCTGTAGCCCAGTTTAAATAAGCGCAAGCCATTACAAAATTGGTCGATTTGCGATGGACTGTATTGGGGAGAAAAACGCAAGCTCAACAAGCCCGCTGCCAATCCTTGGGTATGCACTGCACTGCTTGAAGGCATATCTTTTGCACACAAGCGCCGCCAGTGTTCATGGCCCGGCGAGCCCACCACAGCAGGATGCAAGACCTGTGCAAATGCGGTTTGTTGCAAGCACCAAGCAGCCAGCGTTCGCGTTGTTGCATCGTGTTGCCTGTAGCGTAAGTCCATGCTGGGTAAAGAACGCAACACCAATTCAACATCATTGGCACCGACGCCCAAACCCAAGCGCATATGACAGAGTTTGAGTTGCTTGGCCAAATCGTCATCACACGCAGTGACACTGCCCATCAATACATCGCCGCCGCCACTGGGGTATTTGGTTAAAGCATGCACACTGATGTCTACCCCCAAACGGGTATCGCCTAGGCCAGGCCTTAGATCAAAAGGGGCAAAGGCCAAACCTGCACCCCAGGTGTTATCTAGCGCGGTCAAAACACTTTTGCTTTTGGCCAAACCAACCAAAGCCACGACATCGGGAAACTCCAGTGTCACAGAGCCAGCAGCTTCTATCCACAACAACCGGGTATGCGCATTGATACGAGAAGCCACATCCTCGATATTCATCGGGTCGTAAAGCTGGTAACGAATGCCCCATTGCTTTAATTCAGACTCCGCAAACGCTTTGTGTGGTCCGTAAACGTTATCGGGCAGTAAAACTTCATCGCCATGCTCGAGAAATGTCATATTGGCCAAGGCGATTGCCGCCAGGCCGCTGGGCACCAAAACCGCATGTTGGGCACCTTCCACATGACAAAGACGCTCTTCTAAGGTGAAAGTGGTGGGTGTGCCATGCAGGCCATAGGTATAGCTTTTTTTGTCCAACCATGTGCGCGCACGCATGGCTTGCACGTTGGGAAAAATAACCGTAGAAGCTTTATGAACAGCAATTTGAGGCGCTGAAAATTCTGCGGGCGCTTGGTAGCCGTGGTGTATAAGCGCAGTGACAGGCTTCATGGATTAAACCCGCCATTTCTCCAGCAACTTGGCAGGACGGGTGGTGTCGTATGCCTCAAAGGGCTGGTGAATCCAAGGGTTGGTTGGCAAATATTCGACAGAAAAATCGGGGGTAAAGCTGGACACACCTTTGGTCCAAATCACTGCGCTGCGTAACTCGGTGATCGGTGAGTAGTTGTTACGCAACATATCCAATACAGCGTTCAAGGTGTGACCCGAATCAGCCAAATCATCGACCAACAACACGCGGCCCGCGATTTCGCCTTTGGGTGTGGTGATATAGCGTGCAATGTCTAAATGTCCTTGAACCGTACCGCCTTCAGAGCGGTAGGAACTGGTAGACATGATGGCCAATGGTTTGTCAAAAATACGTGACAAAACATCACCTGGTCGCATGCCGCCGCGTGCCAAACACAAAATCGTATCGAACTCCCACCCCGATTGGTGAATCTTGATGGCAAGCTTCTCGATGAGGTTATGGTATTCGTCGTAGGACACGTACAGATGCTTGCCGTCTTCAGTCAACATGGTGGTGCTTTCCTGCGAAGGTTCAATCGTGAAAGGGATGTTTAACCATGATGGTATGGTCACGGTCCGGACTGGTGGAAATCAAATGGATAGGAACGCCAGTGACTTGGGCAATACGCTCCAAATAAGCACGCGCTTGAAGCGGGAGTTTGGCGTAATCGGTGATGCCCACCGTGCTGTCTGACCAACCAGGTAAAGTTTCGTAAATAGGCGTGCAGCGGGCGATGTCATCCGCACCCATAGGCAATATATCGATGGTGGTGCCATCCAATGCATAAGCAGTACAGAGCTTAAGTTCTTTTAAACCATCCAGCACATCCAGTTTGGTGATACACAAACCGCTCAAACCATTGACTTGGGCACTGCGTTTGAGCAGTGCAGCATCAAACCAGCCGCAACGACGAAAACGCCCTGTGGTGGTTCCTTTTTCTGCGCCAACAGTGCTCATATGCCAGCCGGGCGTTCCCTCAACATCCCAGTCAAGTTCTGTAGGGAAAGGCCCCCCACCCACACGGGTGCAATAGGCTTTGGTGATGCCTAAGATGTAGTGCAAAAAACCGGGTCCGACTCCCGAACCCGCCGCTGCATTGCCAGCCACACAGTTGCTAGAAGTGACGAATGGATAAGTACCGTGGTCAATATCGAGCAAAGTGCCCTGGGCACCTTCAAACAGCAAGTTGGCGCCCGCATGATGGGCGTCATTGAGTTCACGCGACACATCGGCCACCATGGGCAAGATTTGTGCAGCATGTGCCATGGCCTCATCCAAGACAGGCTGGAATTGCACTTCGCCGTTGGCAATAAAGGGCTTTAGCGCATCAGGAAAAACGAATGCTTCAGAGCCCAACCAAGTTCTTAAAACATGGTTGTGTAAGTCCAAAAGTTCGCGTAGCTTGCTGGCAAAACGTTGAGGGTGCTTAAGGTCTTGAACACGAAGCGCACGTCGCGCAATTTTATCTTCGTAGGCGGGACCAATGCCACGCCCAGTGGTGCCAATTTTTTCAGTTCCACCTTGTTCACGGGCAGCCTCACGCGCAATATCCAATGCCGCATGAAAAGGCAATATCAGCGGACAAGCTTCGCTGATGCGCAAACGCGAGCGAACCTCAATGCCAGCTTTTTCCAAGCCTTGAATTTCTTCCAACAATTTGCCACAAGACAAAACCACTCCGTTACCGATGTAGCACTTCACCCCTGCGCGCATGATGCCGCTTGGAATAAGGTGCAAAGCGGTTTTCACGCCATTGATAACCAGTGTATGGCCAGCGTTGTGACCGCCTTGGAAACGCACCACGCCTTGCGAAAACTCGGTCAACCAATCAACCAATTTGCCTTTGCCTTCATCGCCCCATTGGGTGCCAACGACGACGACATGACGACCGTGCTGTTTACTCATGTGATGTATTCAAGTTGAAGCTAAGGGTAAAAGCGTCCATTGGCCTTGGGTTAGCACAAGTTCGCGATCGCAATGAAATTCATCGACTTCACTCTCGTGCCCAGGCAACATACAGACCACCGTATGGCCTTGTTCACGAAGCAGTGAAATGGTTTTTTGCAAGCTCGCGTCTTCTCCCCAAGGGGCTCGAATCGCTGCTTGCGGTGCAGGCCTTGCCAGCAGACTGACCAAAGCTTTGATATCAAGGCTGAAACCTGCGGCAGGACGTTTACGTCCAAACAGTGCCCCTACTTCGTCATAGCGTCCGCCGCGCACCAGTGCATCACTGCCCTCAGGTGCAAACATAGAAAACCGAGGACCGCTGTAATAAGCCGCACCTCGCAAATCGGCTAAATCAATGCTGACAGGATGACCCGCATGCGTGGCCAACCAACGCAACTGTGACAAGGCATGCAAAACCGCAGGCCAGGCTTTAAACAAGCCCTCTGCACGGTCAAGAACACCCCCATCGCCGTAAAGCTGGACCAAAGCAACCAAGGCGTCTTTCAAGGCTTTTGGCAAAGATACGCCAATGGCGCGCATGGCGCTGATGTCTTTGTGGGCTAAAGCTTGAGAGATCGC
>Ga0214919_10008200_pt1 | contig 13845 bp, 10 predicted proteins | sample LL1503_MetaG_FD_177994 | JGI IMG/M metagenome (GOLD analysis project Ga0214919, IMG submission 177994) | Freshwater microbial communities from Lake Lanier, Atlanta, Georgia, United States - LL-1503 | ecosystem: Environmental > Aquatic > Freshwater > Lake | place: USA: Georgia | collected...
GAGTGCTCTGCGAAAGCCAAAGACTTACGCCTGCAACAAGACCGCCTTCGCGTCCTACAAGTCGCCTTCTCGCGTCACGGTCAACCCGATGCCGCTACGGCGGTAAAACTTGGTAAAGAATTCGCCAGTCGCCTGCCTTCGGGAGATAACTCGCTCGACCGTCAGTTAGCGCTGGTCTCCATCTTCCTCGGCGAACCCACCGCGCCTGCTCGCGTCCTCTATGCGATGAAGATCGCTCAGGCCGGCCCAGCCGTCATCGCCGATCCAGAAATCATCGCCCGCAGCCCCGGTTATTCGACTGCGGTACGCGCATCCATGGCGGTCACGCCTGCCTCCACCCGCATCGGCTTGGCCGTCTACCTGGCCCGTGCCACCCATGGCTGGACGCCCGATCTACGTAAGCAATTCTTTGGCTACCTCGATGAACTCGGCCAGGCCGAAGGCGGTCATTCGCTGAAAGGCTTCGTTCGCAACATCCGCAAAGAAGCCCTCGCCGAAGCGCCGGAAGCCGAACGCGCCGAACTGGAAAAGATCGCACCGACCACCGCACGAAAGCCGGCTGCACCGATTCCGACCGCCGCCGGTCCCGGTCGCCTTTGGACCCACGCTGAAGCGCTTAAGGCCTGGGATGGCGCCAAAGCCAGCAAGTCGCTTGATTTCGAGAACGGTCAGAAAATGTTTGCTGCTGCCCTTTGTTCCCAATGCCACCGCGTCGGCGCGAATGGCGGAGCCCAAGGCCCCGACCTCAGCGGCGTTGGCTCGCGGATGGCGCCAGCTGATATCTTGACAAGCGTCACCGACCCCAGCGCCGTCGTTTCAGATCAGTATAGCAACTCGGTCATCACGCGCGTCGATGGCGGGAAAATCATCGGGCGTATTTTAAATGAAGAAGGAGATAAACTTCAACTCGCCGTCAATCCCTTCGACCCCTCGGTTCAGATTTCGATCAACCGATCGGACATCCAGGCTATCGATCGCTCGAACGTCAGCCCCATGCCCGTTGGGCTCATCAACTCCTTGAATGCAGCAGAAGTCGCCGACCTCATGGCCTACCTCATCTCCGGCGCCAATCCGAAGGATAAGATGTACGCGAAGTAAGCGCGAGCTCATGGGTAGGGATAGCACCACGTGCTATCCTATGAGGGTGGCTTCGGCCGCCCTTTTTGTGCCCATAGATTCAGACTGAATCGGGTGACAGGTAAAAGTCATCGGGACATCGGGTGTTCGGGTGTCGGCCTTTCGGCCACCGGCCGCCGGCTTCGGGTTCCCGCGGCTGACTCCCGCACGGCCGTAGCCTGAACTCCCGGAGCCCGTGCCCGTCACCCGTCACCTGAGAATGATTTGCCTCTTCCTGGCAGAGTCGAGACCGCGTCACGACATAGCCTACCTTTGGCGCTTCAGAGGGCGGAAATACCCCCGTTCCGAAGGCGCCAACCCGCCCCAGAGCGTTTAATTCTTGCCCGCCCGCTATCCAGAGACTTCCTCAACAGTCCTGGATAGGAGAGGTGGCAGAGTGGTCGATTGCGTCTGATTCGAAATCAGATGTACCGCAAGGTACCGGGGGTTCGAATCCCTTCCTCTCCGCCAGGACACTTTTATCAACCCCAAACAAAAGAGTCACAATGGTATCCTTTAAATGTAGCCCCGTGAAATTCCTTCGGTTCCTCTGCCTGCAGGCGGCCATGGCGGTCGCCGCGGCCGGAACCTTGGTCGCCGCCGATGAAGCACGGCAGAAGGCAGCCGAATATCAAAGCAAGGGGTACAACGTCCTATTCATCGCCGTCGATGATATGAACGACTGGGTGGGCTGCATGGGCGGCAATCCGCAGGCCATCACCCCCAACATGGACCGACTGGCTAAGGAAAAAGGGGTCGTCCTGAACAAGGCCTATTGCCCCTCCACGGTCTGCTGCCCAAGCCGATCGGCTATCCTGACCGGCAAGCAGCCGGCTACGACCGGCGTCTACGGCAATCGGCAGAACCTGAAGAACGCCCCGAAGGCGAAGGATGTCGTGACGCTGCCGGAATACTTCGCCAAGCATGGCTATTACACCCTCTCCACGGGGAAAATCTTCCATAAGCACCCGACCGCGAAAGGGATGGACGAAGGACAGTGGGCGTTCAAAGAGTTCGTGGACGCCGGCGGCAACAACGGCGGTATGCTCTGGTCAGAATCTCCCGCCGCCCTGAAGGAATCGGCAAGCGGGAATGCCACGAAAGAAAAAGGGGAGGAATTCCGGTGGGGGGCGGTCGCCGCTCCCATCGAACAGACCAAAGATTATGTCTCCAGCAAATGGGCCGCCGATCAACTCAAGCGCGACTTCGACGGCAAGCCCTTTTTCCTGGCCCTCGGCATCTCCAAGCCTCATTTGCCCTGGGAAGTCCCGCAGCAGTTTTTCGACCTCTATCCCTTGGATAAATTCAAGACCGTCGAGATCTTCCGCGACGACTTGAAGGACATCACGAACAAGGAGGGCAAGGAGCTATTCTCGGCTGATCCGCGCTTCCTGGCTGCCGACAAGGCGAACATGCACAAGCAGGCCCAGCGCGCCTACCTCGCGAACATCAGTTACGCCGACCACTGCCTCGGCCTCGTCTTCGACGCGCTGGCCAAGAGCAAATACGCCGATAATACCATCATCATGGTCTGGGGTGACCACGGCTGGTACCTCAGCGAGAAGCTGAGGTACGGCAAGACCGAGCTCTGGGAAGAGTCGGACCGGGTTCCCTTTATCGTAAGCGTGCCGGGCGTGACCAAGGCGGGACTGAAGAGCGAAGCGGTGGTCAACCTGCTCGATATGTACCCGACACTGATCGAGCTTTGCGGTCTTCCCGCCAACCCCGAAAACGAGGGGCGTAGTTTCGCGCCCGTGCTGAAGGATCCGACCCTGGCTTGGAACCACCCCACGCTGACGACTTACAACTGCGGGAACCATTCCGTCACGGACGGAAGATACCGCTTCACGTATTACGGCGCGAAAGGCGGCGCCGAGGAACTGTACGACCATTCGACCGACCCGCTCGAGCATCGGAACTTGGCCGCCCAGCCGGAATATAACCAGCCGGAATATAAGGAGATTGTCGAGCGGCTGCGCCTGGTGATGCCGAAGCTCAATGAACCAGATTCGCCAGTCAATAATCTGAGCCCCGAGGAGAAGAAGGAGATCGCGAAAGGGGCGCGGAAGGGGAAAAAGGCGGAAGCGAATGCCGTCAAATAAAGCCGCCGCGGCGGAAGTCGGCAAAGCCTCCGCTCAATCCAAGCCGCGCACACGCCTTGCTTGGGCCTCCCCGCGCTTAGCCCCCACCCTCTGCCTGCTCCTGCTCACCGCGCTCGGACTGCGGGCCGCGGAGCGCCCGAACATCCTCTTCATCCTGGGCGACAACTGGCGCTACCCTAACGCCGGCGTCCTCGGCGATCCGCACGCGCGCACGCCGGCCTTCGACCGCGTCGCCAAGGAAGGTGTGCTCTTCACGCATACGTTCAATCCGGCGCCGTCTTGTTCTCCCTGTCGCTCGAGCCTGCTCACAGGTCGGGCGATCCACGAGCTCGGCGAACGCGCTTCGCTCTGGAGCGGCTTCCCGCAGGACACCCCGGTAGTCACGCAGCTACTCCGCGACTCGGGCTACGCCATCGGCTACCAAGGTAAGCCTTGGGCGCCCGGCAATGCCGAGATCTCTGGTTGGAAAGAAAATCCAGTCGGGCCAAAGTTCGCGGGACTCGACGCCTTTCTGAAAGCCCGCCGCCCGGGTCAGCCGTTCTTCTTCTGGCTCGGCAATACCGACACGGCGACGAAAGCCGGTAAGCGACCCTATCTCGATGACGCCAAGCAGGCCGGCATCGATCCCGCGAAACTTCCGATTCCGCCCGAGCTACCTGATTGCGAAGAGGTCCGGCTCGACCTGCTCAACTATTATGGCGGCATCATCCGCATGGACCGAGAAGCGGCCGCCGCCCTCGCGACCCTCGAAACCGCGGGCGAACTCGAACATACGCTGATTGTCTATTGTTCCGACAATGGCTGGCAGATGCCCCGCGGCCTCGGCAATTGCTACGACCAAGGATCGCGCGTCCCGCTCGCGATTCGCTGGGGTAAAGAAGCCAAAGCCGGCCTGAAGGTCGATGCGTTCGTCAACCTCGGCGACCTCGCCCCGACCTTCCTCGAAGCCGCCGGCCTGACTCCTCCCAAGGTGATGACGATGCGTAGCCTGAATGGCTTGCTCCGTGGCGAAGCGGCGACGAACCGCGATGCGGTCTTCATCGAACGTGAACGCCACGCCGACGTCCGCAATGGCCACCTGAGCTACCCGATGCGTGCGGTCCGCACCCGCGACTTCCTTTACGTCCGCAACCTCCGCCCAGATCGCTGGCCCGCCGGCGATCCCGATAATCTCTTCCTCCACGGCCGGCCCTTCGGTGATGTCGACACCATCGCAACTAAGGACTTTCTGCTGGCGCACCAGAACGACGACCTCGGCCGGCCGTTCTTCGCCCGTATCTTCGGCCAGCGCCCACTCGAAGAACTCTACGACCTCCGCAAGGATCCACATCAACTCACCAACGTCGCCGCCGACCCAAATTACTTCACCGACCTCGCGGCTCAGCGCGCACGCGTCGACGCCTGGATGCGCGAGACCCACGATCCTCGCCTTGATCTGACTTACGACGCCTGGGACAAATTCCCCTACTACGGCAAAGCATCGAAGTGAGGAGATAAGGATGCGATTCCTCTAGGTGGGGGCAGCACCGCTTGCTGCCCTAGCTGCTTCAACGTTAGTTAAGGACGTGATTACCATCACGTCCATTCGCCGACAGAAATACGACATCATCGGGCCTAGCCAAGGCCTGATATAAAGGTGACAGGTGACGGCCATCGGGGCATCGGGCATTTAGGTATCTGCTTTTCAGCCACCGGCCGCCGGCTTCGGGTTCCCGCGCTGAATCCCTTCCTCTCCGCCAGGACACTTTACTCGGGCTAAGCTATCGTGTGGCTCGGACGGTACCTGGAACAGTTGAACCCGTAGCGCCTTTCACGACCATCGGCTTACCGATGGTGAGTTCATCGGCGTCAGGCGGCGGATTCCCGCCGCTCCGCAGCCACTCGACCATCTTGGACTGCCCGCCTGAAGCGGTTACGCAACGGGCAAAGATCGGCTGCGGCTCGACTTCGGTGGAGAACAAATAAAGCCGGGGTCCATGGCCGGACTTCGCCGCCGCGAACGCATTGACCAATTCATCTTCCCAATGCTTCTCAGCGGGTTTTCGGTCGTCGGTCGGCAGACGAGAGCGGACACTATCACAGTAAATAATCGTGGCGTCTCGCGTGGAGTAGCTGGTGGACTTATCGCCCTTCGGGCTACGGTATTGGGTCACGCCATCTTGGAAGTCTGAGAAGATAACCAAGCCGTCGTAAGCACGCTCGTTGCGCATGATGTCAATCCACGCGCCCACGCACCCCGTCTTGAAATTATCATCGTATTGCTTGAAGATTCGCTTGCCGTTGGCGGTGAGCTTTTCCGGGTCCGTGGTCTTGGCAGGGGGCGCGCCGGTCCGGCCGGTCGTGCCTTTGTAGCGAGAACCGCCGATAATCACATCGTCTTTCACATTGGTCCAGACTCCGGAATACATGAAGATATCCGCCGTGGGAAACTGCTTACGGATTTCGGATTCAACCCGGTCAAGATAACGGGCCATCGACTTCGAGGCGTCCATGAAGACTGCCACTTTAGTTGCGACGATATGGGCGCCCATCACGGGCTTACCGACGAAATTACGCGTACTACCGACACCCAGCCCCTTCCCGGAGCCGATGCCCCCGCCCGAACCTCCGCCAAAGCCCTTCGAGGATGTGCCCGAGAGTTTTGAGGATAGGGCATCAGGCAAGACCGCACTCACACGTAAGTCGGGGAGCGCAATTTTGGCGTCAGTGCTCTTGGAGGTAATCCGCGCGACTTTTTTTGCGTGCGTCTTTTCTTTTTTTACCTGCAAGTTATGTTCGACGATCTTGGCCCGTTCGCCGGCAGCTCCGCCGCCCGCGCCAGTAGCCATAAATACGGGCTGACTGGCCGCCTTATCCGTGAATGCGGAGATCACCCAGAGGAAAGCGACAATCAGCAGGAAGAAATGGATCGCGACGGAAATGATGAATCCCCGACTGCTGATTACTCGGTTCAGCCAATAGCGCAAAGTCCCAGCCACGCCCAGTTTCCGCAACGGGGGGCGGGCAGGCTCGTCCGTCGGGCGGGCTCGTAACAGACTATTTTCTTCGACACTCATCGCGTTGGCTTGGACTTTTGCACGAGGGTGAAATCCCCTCAATCTCCATAGCCGGTCGATGCAAAACCGTCACCTGCCCGTAACTTATGAGGCGTTAACTTTGTCTTTTTATGAATGTTGTACGCAACTCCTTTGGCACGACCCGATTGTGCACGGAGACCAAGCAATAGCGCACGGACCAAACCTCGAAGCCGCTCTTTTATCTTCTGGCCGATATCTCAATCTTGACGGTCCTTTGCGTCGTTCGGATTTGGCTCCACGATCACGACTTGGCAATTCCATCCCAATTCTTTCAGGACGTGCTGCAATGCTGCCAACGTCGCGTAATCGGGAGCGGTCGCCGCGACATAGGTATCATTCCCCGGGCAAGCGCCGTCGTAAAAATCAATCGATCCGACTTCGCTGACGTCCGCGAGGCTTACTTGCGACCCTTGTTCGTCAAGCGCATCAAAGAGCCCCTGCAGATAAGGCACGGCCTGAGCGCCCGGGCAGCTGTGGCGATACCAGTCGAGCTCGTGCTCTTCTTCCCTCTCTCGCCGTTCTGAGGCACGCTCCTCGTCCCATTCCTCCCTGGCGGTTTCAAGTCTCTCCTTAAAATCTGCCTCCGACTCGTCGTCATCCTGTTCGTACTCCGATTCGTCAAAGGATTCATCATCGTCATCTTCGAACTTCGGAACCTCATCATACTTCGTGCCATTCAGGCAGAGCTCAAAATAGCCTGCCCCTTCCACCCAGAAAGCGTTCAGAGCCTGGGCGCCCTTTTTTCTCTTTTTACCCGATACATCGGGCAACTGCTTACCGTCCGTCGCCGCTTTCGTCTCCGCCACCCGCTTAAACCAGTCATCGGCGAAGAGGGCGAGACCGCCTAGGGTGATGTTCTTGAGGAATTCACGTCGATTGTAACTCATAGTAGAATTATTCTACTATTTTAGCCTGGTTTGTCTAGGGGGCCACCTGTCATAGTCTGACATAGGGGCACCCGGATCTGCCGCCCCCGAAGTAGGGTAAAATATTACCAGCCTACCGCCCGGCCTTCGCGCGAACGCGGGTCGTGGGCGCCGATAAAGGGACCGCCGGCCTCAGGCTGGCCTACCGCTTGAGTCGAACCGATGAATTCAACTTCGTTAAGTACATGCCCTCGCCGGCGGAGATCTGCCTTCATCGCTTCTGGCATCGCTTTTTCGATACGAAGTTCATCGGGACTCCACTGCTGATGGAAACGTGGACGGGCCAAAGCCTGCGCCGGGGTATCACTTTCATCCAAGATATGCAGGATCGATAGTAACGTCTGTGAAATAATTGTTGGGCCGCCGGCCGCGCCGATGGCCAAGATCGGACGCTGCCCTTCGAAGACGATCGTAGGCGACATACTGGAGAGCGGCCGCTTACCTGGCGCCGGCAGATTGGCCTCGGCTCCGACCAGACCAAAGGCGTTGGGCGCGCCAGGCTCGGCGGCGAAATCGTCCATTTCATTATTCAACACGACACCCATCCCTGGCACGACGACCTTGGAGCCGTAGGAAGTATTGATGGTCGAAGTGCACGCTACCCAATTGCCCGCCGCATCGGCCGAGGAAAAATGCGTGGTATGTTTTTCAAAAACATGCTCGTCCGCACGCGGCGGAGTGCCGTGATCTTTGACCGGCGTGACCATGGTAACATTAATCTTAGCGGCGAGCGACCGACCGTATTCTTTGTCCACCAGCCCACGCGGCACCTTGGTGAACGCGGGATCGCCCAGCCAGAAGGCCCGATCAGCAAAGGCGAGCTTCATAGCCTCGGCGACGGTATGCGTAAAATCCTCCGGCTTCCCCGCACCCTTGGCTTCGAGAATATTCAAGATCTGCGCGATATGCACGCCGCCGGAGCTGGGCGGAGGCATGCCGATGATGCGGTGGCCGTGGTAAGTCGTCTCCAGCGGAGTCCGACGCTGGAAAGCATACGCCGCGAAATCTGCCTCCGTGATGAGTCCGCCATTCTCACGCATCCATTTGGCCGTGGCCTGGGCGAACGGGCCGCGATAAAACCAATCGGCTCCGCCAGCACCGAGCGAACGCAACGCTTTCGCCAACTCGGGCTGCTTGTGCATTTCGCCTTCTTGCAGAGGCGTCCCGTCGGCATGCAGAAAAATCGCCCGCGAAGAGGGGAACTTGGCGAGATCGCCGGCGACGCTCGCGAGCCGGCTCGCATAGGCTCGCGGGACGGGGAAGCCGTCTTCGGCGATCTTGGCGGCCATCTCGCAATGAACCTTCCACGGCAGCTTTCCATAACGCGTCACGGCCTCGTAGAAGACGGCCACCTGACCAGGTACCGCCACGGCCAAGGCGCCGGTGCGACTCAGCTCATCCACCGCATGGCCATTGCGTACAAACATATCGGCGGTCGCGGCCGCCGGGGCAGTCTCCCTCCCGTCGAGGGCGACGATTTCACCATCCGGCCGTCGGATCAGCATGAAGCATCCGCCGCCAATACCGGAATTATGACTGTCGACGACGCCAAGCACCAAGCCTGTCACCACGGCCGCATCTACCGCGTTGCCACCCTGCCGCATCGCCTCGACGCCAGCCTCGCTGGCCAGGTGATGCACCGCGGCGACCATGCCTTGGCGGTATTCATCTGCCGCCTGGACGCCGAGGGCCAGCAGCATGAGTACGAATAGGAGCAGACGCTTCATCCGCTCATCTTAGTCCGCCCCACCACTTCTGCAATACTGAGGCTGAGGCTTCTCACCCCTCACTGCCGGTGCCTCGGCGTGGCTGATTGGTCGCTATGCCATCGTGCAAATGGACCCTGAGCCGAGATGGAAGCAAACCTTGTGAATCCGGCGACGGCTGATACGCCTATCGGCTCGCCTTGAAAACCACCCTCATCCTTTTCTCCGCCCTGTCCTTTCTGGGCTATGGCTTGGGCTGTTTCTTTTCGGACTACCTGAAGGGCGAATTTCGACGTTACCATCTCGGCGCGCAATGCCGGCTGGTCGGCATCCTGCAATGCGCGGCGGCCATGGGTCTGGTCGCAGGCATCTTCATTCCTGGAATCGGCCAAGCCGCCGCAGCCGGATTGGCCTTGATGATGCTGGTCGCCCTCGGCGTCCGCATCCGGATCGACGACAGCATCGTCCAGATGCTGCCGGCAATCGGCTACCTGCTGCTCAACGGCTATCTCGGCGTCGCCGGCTTCTGAGCCGAGCTCAGAGCAGCACGATGCCCACGCACATAGCCAGGACGGCGAGCGAAGGCGCGGACTTGATCGCCGTATCCTTGACCTTCAGGTGCATGACGAAGGCCACGACCATCAGGGCGCCGAGCGCGTAGGCCACCAGGTGGCCGATGCCGGGGAGCCAGAGCGAGACCAGCAGCGCCAACGCCAGCCCGACCTTGCAGACGCCCACCAGTCCGTAGACGAAGGAGGACAGGCCGTAGACGGCGAACTCCTCGCGGAGCGTCTGCGCAGCCTGTCCGCGGTAGGCCGTGCGCTTATCGCGTCGCAGCACCCAGACATTGAGGATGCCGAGCGCGACGACGAGTTTGAGCGCGATGAGGAGATATTCCATGAAAGATGGTCGGCGAACCGACGAGTTGATTGATACGCCAGCTCCGCTCCCACCGCCACCTTAATCCCCACACCTATCCTCGCAGCCAACCGCCACCCGAAACACTGCCTCCGCTTCGTAGCCGTTCACCCTACCAGCAGTTACCCGTTATTTTACAACTCAAGGGGAGACCGGAAACCGGAATAAATGCTTTGGTCCCATGTCCCTTACTCAGGTCCCAATACTGCTCCCTTTGAGTGCTGACTCGTTCTGGTCCACTGAGCCTCTGGGCCTCCGAGCCTCTGCCTCCGGCTCCCTGGCCAACCAGCCCACCGGTCAACGGATCAAGTAACGCCGCACCTTTACACCCATTTGCGCTTTCTCCCTTCCGACTTAGATTCTGACTCATGCCCAAGCCGGACAAGAACGACATCGACCGTCTCAGCCGCGGCGAATCGACCCGCGGGAAGATCGGTAACCGCGGCGTCGGGCATCGGTTGACCCAGAAAGAGCGGATCCTCTTCGAAGCCGCCAAGCGACAAGGCTTCCTCAAGATCCCCGTCGCCGGCATCCGCAAGAACGTCATCAACATCTACCGACTCTGGTGCCAAGCCTCGGATCGCGAGTTCATCACCCGCTGAGCGGCATAATGGGGTCAGACCCCATTAATAGGGTCTGACCCTATTATGATTCCCCCCCGCCTTCGCAGCTCTCCTGATATGACATCGCATCCCTACCTTATTTCTTCTTTTTGCCGCCGCCTTGGCCGCCTTTGCCGCCGCCGCGTTGTTCCTTGGCGTTGGGGTCGTAGGCTTCGTTCTTCTTGTCGGCGAGGAAGGCGCCGGTGTCCTTCTGCCAGGCGAGGAGGAGCTTCTTGAGTTCCTCGACCTTGGCGGGATCGCTCTTGGCGAGGTCGTGCTCTTCGCTGGGGTCCTTCTTCACGTTATAGAGCTCGAAGGTGGGGCCGGCGAACTTCTGGATGAGCTTGTAGTCGCCCGCGCGCAGGAGGCTCATGGGCTCGCCCTTGCCGATGTAGCACGGAAAGTGCCAATAGATAGCCGGGCGATTGAGTGCGGCGCCGGTGGTAACCTGCTTGAAGAGGCTGATGCCGTCCATGGGCTGATCCTTCGGTAACGGCACGTGCAGCGCCTCGTGGATGGTGGCTGCGAAGTCCATGCTCAACACCGGCTCGTCGTAGGTCTTGCCGGCGGGGATCACACCAGGCCAACGGATCGCGCCGGGGACGCGAAGTCCGCCTTCATAAAGGAGCCCCTTGCTGCCACGGAGAGGATTGACGACGTACGGCAGGCCGCCGTTGTCGGACGTGAAGATGACGAGGGTGTCGTTGTCGAGATTGAGGCGCTTGAGGGTGGCCATGATGCGGCCCACGCTGACATCGGCGGCCTCGCAGGTCGCGGCATACTCAGGCGTGATGCCCTTATCGAGACCAGTGGGGATCTTCTTCTTATACTTGGCGAGGAGCTCGGGCTTCGGGTCGAACGGCTCGTGCACGGAGTGATCGGGGAAGTAGAGGAAGAAGGGTTTGTCCTTGTTCTTCTCGATCCAGGCGACGGCGTCGTCGCACAGCGCGTCGGAGAGATATTTGCCCTTGGCGTTACGGTAGGCATCCTTTTCGAAATCGAAATCATCGGGGCGGTGGTAGATGTCGAACCCCTGGCCGGTCGGATTCCCGGGGGCGCCGTTGCGGCCGCGGCCGAGATTCCACATCCCGATGAGCGCCGTAGCGTAGCCCTTGGCCTTAAGCGATTCGGCGATCGTGACGGTCTTATCCGGGATCTCATCATTACCCTTCGTGGACATCACCTTCATGTGCGCCTGGCCCGGGGCGTAGCGGTCGTCGACGACCGTATAGACGCCATGACGCGACGTGTATTGTCCCGTGAGGAGACATGCGCGGGTCGGCGCGCAGTTCGGGGCGCTGGCGTAGCACTGCGAGAAGATCGCGCCTTCGCGGGCGAGCTTGTCGATGTTCGGCGTCTCGATGTATTTGTTGCCGACGAAGCCGGGGTCACGCCAGCCCATGTCATCGATGAGGATGAGGACGACGTTGGGTTGTTTCGCGCCGAGGTATGAAGGCGCGAAACAAAGAGTCAGCGCAAAGGCGCAAAGGTGCAAACCGGCGCGGAGCGCCTGTGCGAAAGTGGAGCGAAGGAGAGGCATGGGGAATGAATTTCGTTTCGGGTGGCGGGTGGCGGGCTCAGGTGGCGGGTAGCGGGAGTTAAGGTGGGTGGGGTTATGAGGTAGGGTCAGGCGGTGCGGGCCTTCACTTCGTAGGCGTGCGCGATCATGCCGTGCTTGGTGGCGGAGGTCTCGTCCTTGGGGAGGAAGCAGCGGACGTATTCGACCTTGGCGGACGCGGGGGTGACGCTGACACGCATGTAGCCGGCGCTCGGCAACTTCTTGCCGGAGGCATAGCGATCTTCGTTATAGGCGATGTAGCCGTGGTCCGAAGGCATCGGGAGTTCCTGATAGATGATTCCGTCCTTCTCCTGCTGGCAGTAGAGGTGGTCGTGGCCTTGGAAGAAGACGCTGACCTTGTGCTTCACCATCAGCTGATGGATCGGGAGTTCCCAGCCCGGGCGCTTCTCCTTGAAGGTGCCTTCGCCCTTCTTGCCTTGGCCGCCCCATTCGTAGAGATCCGCCTCGTCGACACCGCCGCGGCCGGAGCCGAGCACGTGGTGGGCGAAGACGAACTTATGCTTCGCCTTGCTGGTCTCGAGCGTGTGCTTGAGCCACTTATACTGGGCGTCGCCGATGGTGATGCCCCACCAGTCGCGGTTCTTCTTGTCGTCGCCGCCCTTCTCGCCCTTGCCGCCCTTTCCGCCGAAGCCGCTGTCGACGAGCGCCGGCGAGTGCCAGTAGTTGTCGAGCAGGACGAAGAGCGCGTCGCCCCAGGTCCAGGAGGTATAGCTCTTCAGCGGGCCGATGTCCTTGAAGGGCTCGACCGGGCCGGTGTAGATGCCTTCGTTGCCCGGGGTCGGGTAGAGCGAGTTGCGGGCCTTCTGCACGCCGATGGCGACGTCGCGACGTTCGTCCTTCTGCGAGAAGTTGAAGAGCGAACCCTGTTCGTGGTTGCCGTTCATCAGGAAGACCTGGCCGACCGAACCGACGAGGCCGAGGAACGGCCGCTGCAAAAGGTACGGGATCTGGCAGTTGGCATCCGAAATCGTCCGCACTTTCTCGATGGAAAAATCGTCGCCGATGCAGATATGGAAGTCGGGCTTATCAGCCGCCGCGGTGACGAGCGTCCGCGCGTAGAGGTCCGGATGACTCGACTGCGGCCGCTCCGGGTGAGAGTCGCCTTGGATCGTGAAGACGAAGGAAGAGCCCGGGGTGCGCTGCGTCGCAAAGCGGGCCTCGGTCCGCTGGGTAAAACTGCCAGCTCCGGGCTTGCGATGGTTTAATCGGTAAAAATATTCCGTGTTCGGAGCCAAGCCATCGATCACGATTTCCGTAGCCTTACCGGCGGCGAGTAACGTCACCGCCGTTTTCTTCACGTACTTGCCCTTCGCCGTCCCGATTTCGAGAAAAGCTTCGGTTGCCTCTTTGGGCACTAAACTCGCCGTGATGGCTTTGTCCGTGGCACGCCCGAAGATCAGTGAGACCTTCGCGAATTCGGCCAGTGACTCTGGCAACACGTACTCCCCTTGGAACGAAGGTCCACGGGCTTTCGACGAATCGTCGCCGCCGCCCTTGCCCCCTTTGCCGCCTTTACCCTTCTTCTCCTGCGCCGAAAGCGGCGAAGACAAAAGCGTCCAGCCAAACGTCGCCGCCATCAGGCCGAGAAACTCGCGCCGCACGAGACCGGAAAATTCTACAACGGGTCGGTAGAACGGATTAAGGCGTTCGCCTTTGGTTTCGGAAGATGATTCGGTCAGGCTCATGGGGTTATTCATAGATGCAACCCCACGGCTCAAAGACAAGTTTCACGCATCGTGATTCTAGGCGTTTTATTTTCTTAATCTCATCTTAAGATTAGCTCGATACGGTGCGCTTTCGCCAGCGTATCGGTTTTATT
>Ga0214919_10008202_pt1 | contig 13844 bp, 13 predicted proteins | sample LL1503_MetaG_FD_177994 | JGI IMG/M metagenome (GOLD analysis project Ga0214919, IMG submission 177994) | Freshwater microbial communities from Lake Lanier, Atlanta, Georgia, United States - LL-1503 | ecosystem: Environmental > Aquatic > Freshwater > Lake | place: USA: Georgia | collected...
ACTTCATGCGCCAAATAATCTTCAGCTGCAGCAAATTGAACTGGATGGGTAGCAACTACCGCGACTGAACACTCTGTTGCTAATTCTAAACAGGCATTAAAAAAATCATCAGTATAATGTTTTTCGGTTCGTTGCAATTCAATGAAATAATCATCAGCAAAAATTTCTTTCCAACGTAAAACCTGTGCTTTAGCAGCAGCATAATTGCGTTGTTTGATAAATTCGGCTAAATCACCAAATGTACCACCCGAGAGCAGAACTACATCATTCTGCACTAATTCTTGCAGCCATTCTTCTTTGATATAAGGAACATCCAAAATCTTATTTTGCACATACGAGCGACTAATCCAGTCACAGATTTGCCGATATCCGGCTAAATTTTTCGCCAGCAAGATTAATTGATAATTAAAATCTTTACCCTGAACATTAACCTCACTACCAATGATCGGCTTAATACCTTTTTCACGGCAAAACTTATAAAATTTTACCAGCCCAAACATATTGTGATGATCAGTTAACGCCAAAGCTGGCATCTGATTAGCATCAGCCAGTTTGATTAAATTTTTAATTCTCAGGATACCTTCGGTAACTGAAAATTCACTATGAATCCGTAAATGAACAAAGTCATGCATATAGTTTACAACGCCAAAAATAAGGTCTTAAAATTATTGCGTAAATTCGCCGCCGCGCTGATTAATTCAGAAGAAGGTTGATAGTCTGGGTGGATAATTTCACCCCAAGTAGGATTAGGAAAATGTTTATCGTTACTAAAGCGCGGAATGATATGCCAATGAATATGCGGAGTAACATTACCAAAACTAGCGATATTAATCTTTTCTGGGTTCAGAGTTTGACGCAGAATTTGCTCGCACTTAATTACTGCTTGGTATAAATTTATATTCTCGTCAAAGCTTAAATCAGTAAGTTCCCTGAGGTGAGGATTTAACACTACTCGTAAATATCCGGGATAATCATCATCCGCAACTAGAATAATCCGATATGCATCACAGTTATACAAGACTTTACCGCCGCTATTTTGGCAAAAGAAACATTCACTCATTATAGTTCCTTATTATCATTAAGTCAAAATTTTAACAGACTCTGAGTTATAGCGTAGGTAAAAACTGCAGCATATCACAAAACTTCTTCGCTCAAGACATTGCTGCCACAAGTTTTGTTAACTCAAGCAATAGTTAAGATTACCTCCTCGGTCTATATACGTATCTTTTAGCTGGAGTTTTTTGACGCTTAATTCGCTAAAATACATTCCTCTATCTGATTATTTTCTGCCACATAGCGTGCTAATGTAAATAACCAATCTGATAAACGATTTAAGTAGTGTAACGAGCTTGGATGAAATTTAAACTCTAAGCCAGCTGCAACTAATTTACGTTCTGCGCGCCGACAGATCGTCCGCGCAATATGGATAGTGGCGATAGTTTGACTACCTAGCGGATAAATAAAATTAACTAAAGGTGGCAGTGACAAGACCATCTCATCAATAGATGATTCAAGATTAACCACCTCTGCACTCAAATCAAGACTAGCGTATTTAACTGCACCAGCCAAATGAGCATTGAGATGAAATAAATTATGGATAATCTTTACAATAAACTCATTAGTTTTGGCATCATCTAATAAACTGTGCACTAAGCCTAGATGTGCGCTAAGTTCATCAATGTCTCCAATCAACTCGATGCGTAAATCATCTTTACTAGTGCGACTACCATCGAAAAGGCAAGTTTCGCCTTGATCACCAGTTTTAGTGTAAATCTTCATGTATAGTCTTATCCTTATGCAAAAAATACATTATTGCTGCGAAAACACAAATTATAATCAGCGCAGCTAAAAAAATTAAACTAGTCATTACATCCGCAAGTAACATTAAGCCACAAATAAGCACGGCTAATAATAGCGTAACAATAGGCAATAGTGGAAAAAATGGCGTTTTGAAGGAGTGCTCATGTGCATCTTTTTTAGCTAATTTAAGCTTAATAAAAGCAGCTAATGACAAGGCATAAACAAACACTGCGCCTAAACCTGAAATACTTACCAACACTGCAGTTTGATTACTTAATGCACAAATAATCCCAATCGCACAGCACAGAATAATTGAATTTACCGGAGTTAACAACTTAGGTGCTATATAACTTAAACCGTGGGGTAATAATCTCGCTCGCGATAACGCAAACACCTGACGCGATGCACCAAAGATAATGCCGTGAAAGGATGCAATCAGTCCGAATATTCCCAGATAAATCATCATTAACGTCAGCCAACTATCGCTAGAACTAATTACAGCTAATACTTTGGGTAATGCATCATTCCCACTAACTAAAACCGAGCTGGGTAGTATACCAGTTGAACAAATAATCACAGTCAGCGCAAACACTAACAAAGTAATAATAGCGGTTATTAAACCCCGTGGAATCGCTTTCTCTGGATTTTTTACTTCTTCAACACACATTGCCACGCCCTCAATTCCCAAAAAAAACCAAATCGCAAAAGGTAATGCTGAGTAGATTTGACTAAAGACACTGCTTTCGAGCGCTGGACTAGACAAAATATTAGCGATATTAACATGTGGCAAAGTCGCGCCAAAGAAAATCACTAAAACCAAACTCGCAATCAACGTCACGATTAGCTCCAATGTCGCAGCGAAAGCAACTCCGGTACAATTCAAAATCCCGAAGATAATAAAAAATGCTACCGTGACATGTACCGCATTAAAAACCGGAAATACATAGTGAACAAAAGAACCAATCGCCAAACCAATCGCCGGTGGAGCAAATAAAAATTCAATTAAGGTAACTGCCCCAGCAACAACACCTAATTTATGCCCAAACGCCGCTGAGACAAATGAAAATGGTCCACCGCTATTTGGTACCATTGCGACTAATTCAGTATAGCAAAAAATAAAGCTCAAATAAAACAATCCCACCGCAGCGACAACTAGCAGCATAATTACTGGAGAAGCCGTTATCAAACCATAGTTCCAGCCAAAATAATCACCGCTGATTACCAGTCCAACTCCCATTGCCCAAATATGCAAGGCCGTCAATGTCTTTTTTAAATGTGTTTTATGAGACATAATTAGCTCCACCTAGAATCTGTTGTAATGCCGCGGGTGAAAAATCATCTTTTAGTTGGACACCAGAATATCCCAATTCGAAAGCGCGATGAAGCAGATAAGTTAGTTTCTCAGCAGCCTGAATATAACTAAGACCATTGCAATGAATATTAGAAATACAATTACGTTGTTCATCGGTACTATTTATTTTAGAGTTATAGGTAAAATAGATACTCATGCTATCATTGGAACTAAGTCCCGGACGCTCACCAATTAAATTAAGCACTACTTTTGCTTTAAAAATATCATTAACTTTATCCGCAAAAGCTACCCTCGTCTGTTTAGAGATTATGATTGGTGCAACTGACCAACCCATCTTAGCAAATAGCGGCAATAATTGATTAAGCAGTGCCACAGCATGATTTTCAATTGCTAGCGATGACAAACCCGATGAAATCACAACTAATATATCCTGTGCAATGTATTCTGGGTGCGCTGTACATAATTGCATTAGTTGCTCGTGAGATTCTGAATTAATTGAACGCCCCAAATCCGGACGAGTTAAAAACTGATCCAATGAGGTGACTAATGAATTTGCCAGATAAATTTCGCGATCGGTAATTTGCTGGATATTATCCGCTAGTTTCGTTAAATCAAGCTCATTATAAACGGCATCTTTAGCTGCAGCAAAATCCAGTTGAAAATCCAGCCAATTTTTGGTACGGGTATGGCCACCACTATGACCGATGGCAATCCGTGCATTGGTAAACTTAGTCAAATCAGGTGCAACACGGTCATTTTGCTGGGCAATAAGCTGTTCTTTAACTGATAGGTTTTTCATCTTATACCTCGTTACGCTTGGAGTAAGTAATTTAACTGCGCAAATTGAGTTTTATTAATCAATTTACCATCCCAAATCTGCTGCTGTTTAAGCCAGCTTTCAAATTCAGGCGCTGGGCGAAGTCCCAATAAATTACGCAAATAGATCGCATCGTGAAATGATGTACTTTGATAATTGAGCATAATATCATCCGAACCAGGAATTCCCATTATGAAGCTACATCCGGCAACGCCTAATAAAGTCAGTAGATTATCCATATCATTTTGATCTGCATCAGCATGATTGGTATAGCAGACATCACACCCCATCGGTAAACCAAGTAATTTGCCACAAAATTGATCTTCCAGCCCGGCACGAATAATCTGTTTACCATTATACAGATATTCAGGTCCGATAAAGCCGACTACCGTATTTACCAGTAAAGGGTTATACTCGCGCGCAACTGCATAGGCACGAGTTTCAATCGTCTGTTGATCTACCCCATGATTAGCATTAGCCGATAATGCACTGCCCTGCCCAGTTTCAAAATACATATAGTTTTGCCCGCGATTGAGTTCTTTGCCTAGCTCAAATGCCTCCTGCAAAACCTCAAGGGAAACGCCAAAGCTAGTATTTACGCCCTCTGTACCGCCAATCGACTGAAAAAATAAATCAACAGGTAGCTTCCGTTTGGCAAGGAGAATACTATTACTAATGTGAGTTAGCACACAGCTTTGAATCGGTGCACCAATCGATTGACGAATCCCATCAAGCATGCTCACTAGTGAACCAAGTTGATTAATATCATCGGTTGCCGGGTTTACCCCGATCACCGCATCACCGCTGGCATACAATAAGCCCTCAATAATACTTGCCGCTATCCCCGCTTTATCATCCGTCGCATGATTAGGTTGTAGTCTGGTTGATAAACGACCTTTGAGACCAATTGTAGTTCTAAATTTAGTTATCACTTCACATTTCGCCGCTACCGCGATTAAATCCTGATTGCGCATAATTTTGCTCACTGCAGCAACCATTTCCGGAGTTAGTGCATAACGTAAATCTGCCAAAACCTGAGGAGTACATTCATAAGAGAGTAGGTACTCGCGCAATTCACCAATACACATACTGCTAATTTGCGCAAATTTAGCCAGATTATGCTGCTTAATAATCAGTCGTGAAATTTCATCAATTTCAGGATCAATTACAAATTGTTGGGTAAATACACTTAATGGTAAATCAGCTAAAATCATTTGTGCCGCCACCATCTGAGTTAGAGATTCAGCCGCCACACCAGCCAGAATATCACCGGAGCGTAATGGAGTAGCTTTTGCCATAAGGTCTTTCAAATCGTTAAATCTATATACTTGATTTTTTAGTGTAATTTTGTACATTACTTCTCCCGACTATCAAAAAATTAGCCCTTCAAAAGATCTGATAACTCCTCATCACTAAATAAGCGTGAGCGAGTTATAAAACGTAGCCCGCTCGGTCGCTCCAAAGAAAACATTCCGCCATTACCGGGTATTGCATCTATAATTAACTGGGTATGTTTCCAATATTCATATTGTGATTTACTCATATAAAACGGCACGCCACCAATCTCACCGAGCAGGATATCTGCATCACCTAACATAAACTCACCAGCGGCAAAACACATCGGAGCACTACCGTCACAACACCCTCCGGATTGGTGGAAAATTAATTCGCCATGTTCCGCACGTAAATTACTGATTAGTTTCAGTGCTGCATCACTTGCAATTACTCGTTGTATTGCCATAATTGTTTAACTCATTTATAAATTTATTAAGCTAATAAAGCACAAAGCTGACTATATATTAATAAGCCAGCTTTGTTTCACATTAATTAATTGACTCAGTTAAAAAAAGCCTAGCGCATTAGGACTATAACTTACCAATAGATTTTTAGTTTGTTGGTAGTGATCCAGCATCATTTTATGTGTCTCACGTCCAATTCCAGATTGTTTATAGCCACCAAAAGCAGCATGTGCCGGATAAGCATGATAACAATTAGTCCAGACACGACCAGCCTGAATAGCCTTACCAGCTCTAAATGCACGACTACCGTCACGTGTCCAAACCCCAGCACCCAAACCATAAAGTGTATCGTTGGCAATAGCTAATGCCTCTTCTTCATCTTTAAACGTAGTTACTGATAATACTGGCCCAAAAATTTCTTCTTGGAAAATACGCATCTTATTATGCCCTTTGAATACCGTCGCACGAACGTAATAACCACCAGCCAAATCTCCCTCCAGCAAGTTGCGTTCACCACCGATTAAACATTGAGCACCTTCTTGTTTACCCAAATCAATATAGGATAAAATTTTCTCCAATTGTTCCTGAGATGCCTGCGCACCAATCATGGTTGAACTATCTAGCGGATTACCTTGCTTAATTGCAGCAACCCGTTTTAAAGCGCGCTCCATGAAGCGCTCGTAGATTGATTCCTGAATCAAAGCACGCGATGGACAAGTACAAACTTCACCCTGATTTAAGGCAAACATGGCAAAACCTTCGAGTGCTTTGTCAAAATAAGCATCATCCGCACTCATCACATCTTCAAAGAAGATATTAGGTGATTTGCCACCAAGTTCCAAAGTAACTGGAATTATATTTTGTGAGGCATATTGCATAATTAGACGTCCGGTGGTAGTTTCACCTGTAAACGCAATTTTTGCAATTCGGCTGCTAGAAGCTAACGGTTTACCAGCTTCTAGTCCAAAACCATTGACTATATTTAAAACTCCGGCTGGCAATAAATCACCGATAATTTCAAGTAAAACTAAAATAGATGCAGGTGTCTGTTCAGCTGGTTTTAGCACCACGCAGTTTCCGGCAGCTAAAGCCGGAGCTAGTTTCCATACCGCCATTAAAATCGGAAAATTCCACGGAATAATTTGCCCAACCACGCCTAATGGCTCGTGGAAATGATAGGCCATTGTTTCATGATCAATCTCAGCGATACTACCCTCTTGAGCACGGATACAACCCGCAAAATAACGAAAATGATCAATAGCCAAAGGAATATCTGCCGCCATAGCTTCGCGTAGTGGCTTACCATTATCAATAGTTTCGGCAACGGCAATTAATTTAAGGTTACTCTCCATCCGATCGGCAATTTTATTTAAGATATTGGCACGTTCGGTAGCTGACGTTTTACCCCAGGCAACTTTCGCACCATGTGCCGCGTCTAGTGCCGCATCAATATCCTTAGAGTTTGAACGTGGAATTTGGCAAAATATTTGTCCAGTCAACGGCGTCACATTATCGAAATATTGCCCGTCAATTGGTTCTATCCATTTACCGCCAATATAATTAGCATACTTAGTTTTGTATGGGTTTTGTAGACCTAAACTTGATAGATTAGCAAATGTCATTATTTCTCTCCTGAAATTATTATAATCCTTATTTCATCCCGAAAGATTAGGCTCTGATGTTAGCATAAAATAATACTAATTTACTCAACTATACATGCTGCATTGCAACACTTTGCTTTTCTTTGTTTAATTCACTACGCATGTGTTTTATGCGGGCAAAAAATTACCAGCTAAATAATTAGCTGGTAATTTAATGCTAGTATTTACAACCTTCTAAGGGCAGGTTTTAGCAGAAATAGATGATCCAAGCGCCGCAGCACCAGCAGAACCATTAAACTGCAATGGAATTACTGGAGTAGTTATCAAAGAAGTTGAACTTTCTGAAAAATTAAACGTACAACTTGGATTAGCACTAATCGTGCCAGCCGTACAATTTCCACTAGTAGTCCATTTGGCCGGAAGTGTACCAGCTGCCTCAATATAAGCTATTGGCGAAACATTAGTATAGCTTATTGTATAAGAATAAGTCATATAATAAACTACAGGGCTCTCAGATTTACCACAAGAATATCCTCCACCGACAACAGATACAGAACCATAAGAATATCCACCCACAGTATTTACAGGAGGTAAGTAGCTACTACTTGATGTACCACTAGTACAAGCAGATAAAAATAAAGCACTACTCAAAACTACAAATAGCAATTTTTTCATAATTAACACTTCTAAAAACTATATTAATCAAAATCTTATACACATACGCGTGTGCATAAATGGCAAGAAAGTAGCATAAATGGGCCTAACATCATCAATAAAATACAAAATATCACCCAGTAAGCTATGCTATAATCAAAGTCCTTTATTATAACATTACAATACAAAACTGCCAATGACTAATATTACTCAACAAATTATTAAAATCAGACAAGAATTAGTCCAATATACAAAGAGCAGTGCAGTAAACTTAATCGCAGTAAGCAAAACTATAGCCATTGAAGCAATTCAAGAAGCATATCACGCTGCACAGCAAATTGCATTTGGCGAAAACTACCCCCAAGAACTGGCAAGCAAAGTAGAACAGCTACAAAACTTACCTTTAGAATGGCACTTTATTGGTAATATCCAAAGTAATAAAACAAAATTAATCGCCGAAAATGCAGCATGGGCTCATACCTTGGCAAACACAAATCACGCCAAACGCTTAAATAATCAGCGCCCAGCCCATCTGGCACCACTTCAAGTGCTGATTGAAGTAAATATCAGTGATGAAGTATCCAAACATGGTTTAAGTAATTTTGCAGAAATCGCAATTCTCGCCAAAGAGATAAACTCATTACCCAATTTAAAATTACGTGGATTAATGGGGATGGCAAGCGCTACAGACAATATTGAATTAATCAAAGCACAATTTAATCAGCTAAAAAATTACCAGCAACAACTGAACGAACAGGGATTTAATCTGGATCAATTATCAATGGGAATGTCAGGAGACTATACTCACGCCCTAGAATGTGGAGCAACCATGATTCGCATCGGCAGTTTAATTTTTGGAGAACGCAATTATGACAACTAAATTAGTATTTCTAGGTGGCGGTAATATGGCTGAAGCTATTTTTGCTGGCTTGGTTAATAATTCACAGTTTGCGATTGAAGTAATCCAGCGCAATCCAGAAAAAGCGGCACGACTCCAAAACGACTATCCAAGCATAAAAGTTAACCCGACTCTTGATTACAAATTAAATCAAGATGATATTTTGCTACTCGCAATCAAACCGCAACAAGCCAAAGAAGCATGCTTGGCAATTAAAAATAAAATTCATGACTGTCTGGTGGTATCGGTAATGGCGGGCCTGTCAATTGCTAGTATCTCATCATGGATTGATAATCCGCGAATTATTCGTACCATGCCGAATACACCATCGAGTGTTGCACAAGGAATTACGGCCATTTTTGCACCAAGCATAATAAGTGCCCAAGAGCAGCAACTAATTAACCTAATCTTCAGTACAATTGGGATAGTTTATACGGCGCAAACCGAGGGTGAAATTGACAAAATAGTTCCGCTAAGCAGTAGTGCAATTGGATTTGTTTATTACTTTATGGAAGGATTTATTAGTGCTGCAGTGAATGAGTTTGGTTTTAGCCAGCAGCAAGCTGATGTACTAATCCGCCAAGTGGTAAGTGGCAGCAGCGCATTACTCAGCGCCAACCCCGATATAAGCATTAGCGAACAACGAGCTCGCGTAACTTCAAAAAAAGGCGCGACGGAACAAGGAGTATTGACTTTTGAACGTGAAAAACTCCATGAAATAACTAAGCAAGCAATGCAAAATTGCTACTTACGCATCTTAGAGATGGCAAAAGAGTTTAATTAGAGAGAATATTTACATCTCTTATACTCAAACTGATTCGAAATACTGGTAGGCTCCATGCGACGAAGCTTACAGCTAGTAAGTGAGGAGCTTGGCAACGACTAAGTCAGATGAATCTGATTGAGTATAGAAAGGTGATTTAACTTGAAATATCTTACATAATGATGTATCATTACTAGCTAATAAATAACTACCCTACCCATTTACTGGGTGGTTATTTTTTTATTTTAAAGAAAATCCCATGGAAAAAAAATTTATTCCGATTGACCTGCATTGTCACAGCACTCACTCAGATGGTTCGTTGAGTGTTGCTGGGGTAATGAGCCTTGCGAAAAACAATGGTGTTATCTATCAAGCACTTACCGATCACGATACAGTAGAGGGAATTTCCGAAGCCCGCGAAATTTGTCAGCAACTAGCGATAAACTTTATTTCCGGTGTTGAAATTTCGGTAACCTGGCATCACAATACGCTGATTCATATCATTGGCTTAGGAGTTGATGAAAACAATTCGCAATTAGTTGAGGAATTAGCTAAATTACGCGCATCAAGAATTGAGCGCGCTAAACGTATTGCGCACAATCTAACTAAAGTAGGTATCCACGGTGCATTTGAAGGTGCAATGGCGTTGTGTGAACATCCTGAAGCAATCAGTCGTACCCATTTTGGTAAATGGTTAGTCGATGCGGGACATGCAAAAGCTGGTAAAGCGTTTGAAAAATTTCTTGCACCCGGCAAAGTCGGTTATACCCAGCAATCTTGGGCAAGTCTGGAAAATGCAGTTAAGTGGATTGTCGAGAGTGGCGGTATTGCTGTCATTGCTCACCCTAGTCGCTATAAATTTACACGAACTAAGCTATTAAAATTAATTGATGAATTTAAAGCTATGGCGGAACTGGAATTGAGGTAATTAGTAGCTCACATTCATTACAAGATGAAGAAAATATTGCCTCTATCTGCCGAGTTAGTGGACTCAAGGCAAGTGTCGGCAGTGACTTTCACCAAGAAGAAAGTTATCGAACAATCCGCCCCGGCAAAAATAAAGCACTACCCTATGGATTAGATACAGTATTTCCGCATATTGGTATCGCTCCAGAAATTTATAACACTCACGGTGAACAATGTTAAAAAATAAACTTAAACACGGTCTTACTTCGCGACATATCTTAATGATTGCTCTTGGTAGCGCAATCGGCACAGGATTCTTCTTTGGCAGCGGTGGCTCAATAAAGCTTGCCGGACCAGCGATTCTCTTATCTTATAGTATCGGTGGAATAATGATGTATATCATTGTCCGTGCCCTTGGCGAAATGGCAGTTGCCGAACCAAGCTCTGGCTCATTTAGTTACTACGCTTATAAATACATTGGTAATTATGCCGGATTTGTTTCAGGCTGGAATTATTGGTTTAATTATATTATAGTCTGTATGCTAGAACTCACAGCAACCGGAATCTTCATGGACTATTGGTTTCCACAGTCTGTTCATTGGATTATCACCCTGGTGGTTATTGTACTCTTTACGGGAATCAATCTACTCAATGTTCGCATGTTTGGCGAATTCGAGTTTTGGTTTGCTGGAATCAAGGTTGTGACGGTAATCTGTCTGGTATTGTTTGGCATATATATTCTCGGCTTTGGCAACAACCATCAGCAAAGCGTATCCAATGTAAGTAATTTATGGCAAAATGGCGGATTCTTTGCCAATGGGCTGCAAGGATTTCTCTTTTCATTCGTAGTGGTAGTATTTTCCTTTGGTGGCACAGAATTAGTTGGAATCACCGCTGCCGAAGCAGAAAATCCACGCAAAACCATTCCAATGGCGATTAATGGAATTATCGTCCGAATCTTGTTATTCTATATTGCGACGCTTGCAATAATCATGTGTCTTTATCCGTGGAATAAGATTGATTCACAGATTAGTCCATTTGTCGATGTCTTTCAACAAATCGGAATTGCTAAAGCTGCCAGTTTAATGAATTTGGTTGCAATAACTGCCGCACTCTCTTCTTTAAACAGTGGGATCTATGGTACTGCGCGGATGGCTTACAATCTGGGATTACAAGGCAATGCACCGCAAGCCATGACCAAAGTTTCAGCTAAAGGAAGTCCAGTTAACGCTATTATATTCTCCATTATCTGCATTGGATTAACAGTCTTTTTAAACTATCTCTACCCTAAACAAATTTTTAATGTCTTACTATCAATTGCAACTATTGCTGCGATAATTAACTGGATTACCATTTTGGTGACTCATATCAATTTTAAACGCAAATTTACTGGCATCAGCCACTATCCAATTTTCCTCTACCCTTTAAGTTCGATAATAGCCATAATATTTCTGCTTATGGTCGCAGGGGTTATGTATTTTATGCCTGATTTCAAATTCGCAATTATAATTGCACCAATTTGGCTGTGTTTGCTAAGCATTGGCTACTTCATCAAAACTAAATAATTAGTAGGTAAATAATATGACAGAACAAAAGAAATTACAACACCCTCTCAAAAACCGTCACATTCAAATGATCGCCTTAGGTGGCGTTATCGGTACTGGCTTATTTTTCGGCGCAGCCAAATCCATCCAATCCACCGGACCATCAATCATCCTGTCCTATATTTTAGGCGGACTGGTTATTTACATAATTATGCGTGCACTTGGCGAAATGACAGTCCATCACCCCTCATCAGGTTCATTTAGTGATTATGCTAATCGTTATATCAATAACTACACCGGATTTATTGCCGGCTGGACGGCATGGTTTGAATATACCGTCGTATGCATGGTCGAACTGACTGCCGTTACTTTCTTTTTAGATTATTGGATTCCGGGATTGCCACATTGGCTGGTTTGTCTTGGTCTGTTATTAATGTTTACGATGGTGCAGTTAATCAGCGTCCGTTTATTTGGTGAATTTGAATTTTGGTTTGCAGGGATAAAAATTGCGGCAATTATATTGATGCTCTTATTTAGCGCATATTTAGTTACATTCAATCCGCAAGTTCATGCTGGGACTATTAATAACTTACATAGCTACGCTAGTCTGGATGTATTCTTTGCTAGTGGCGCTAAAGGGTTCCTTTTCTCACTTGCAATCGTCATCTTTTCGTTCGGTGGTACTGAATTTGTGAGTATCGCAGCAGGTGAAGCTGAAAATCCGCGTAAATCAATCCCTCAGGCAATCAGCGGTGTAATTATTCGTATTATTCTCTTCTATATCTTAACAATTCTGGCGATTATTTGCTTATATCCCTTTAATAAATTAAATGCTAATGTCAGTCCATTTGTCGATGTATTCAAAGAAATTGGGATTAATCAAGCAGCCACGGTAATGAATGCAGTAGCAATTACTGCTGCGCTCTCGGCGTTTAATAGCTGCATGTACGCAGCCTCACGGATATTATTTAGTTTAGCCAAACAAGGCTCTGCACCAGCTAAATTAGCAATACTTAATAATATTAATATCCCGAGCAAAGCACTGCTTTTTACTAGTTTCTGCATCTTAATCAGCGTAATTGTAAATTATATTTTTCCCGAAAAAGCAATTATGTATTTGCTAACCATTGCCACTTGTGCGATCTTGACTTGCTGGTTTTTAATTTTATTAACTCAGATTTACTTCCGTAAAAAAATTGCACTTGATAAAATCAGTTATCGTCTTATTTTATACCCAGCTAGCAATATTTTTGCGATGTGTTTTCTAATTATGGTGATGTTTATTATGTTGTGGATTGATGATATGCGTGCTAGCGTAATTGTTACACCAATCTGGATTTTTGCTTTATCAATCTTCTATGCCTTTAATAAAAAAATTAAAAGTAAAACCAATGGCTAAACTTAAAAACCGTCATATTCAAATGATTGCACTGGGTGGCGCAATCGGAACTGGCTTGTTCTTTGGTGCTGCGAAATCAATTCAACTCACCGGCCCCTCAATCGTCCTTGCTTATATTATTGGCGGTTTAGTGATGTATATCATCATGCGTGCACTTGGCGAAATGGTAGTGCATGAACCAAATTCCGGAGCATTCAGCCACTATGCACATAAGTATGTCGGTGCTTATCTTGGCTTCTTATCTGGCTGGTATGCTTGGTTGGAATACACTATTGTGTGTATGCTAGAAATAACCGCGGTTACCTATTTCTTAGATCTATGGTTTCCAGGAATTCCACACTGGATTACGATTGCTGCAATTTTAGTCATATTCTTTGCAATTAATATAATCAACGTTAATTTATTTGGCGA
>Ga0214919_10008203_pt1 | contig 13842 bp, 9 predicted proteins | sample LL1503_MetaG_FD_177994 | JGI IMG/M metagenome (GOLD analysis project Ga0214919, IMG submission 177994) | Freshwater microbial communities from Lake Lanier, Atlanta, Georgia, United States - LL-1503 | ecosystem: Environmental > Aquatic > Freshwater > Lake | place: USA: Georgia | collected 2015-03-15
AAGTGGACGTAGTTCAAGCCATGCATCCCCATAGGGTTGATTTAAATAATTTTGTTTGAACTCTTCGATTACCACACTTCGTTGAACTTCCAGGCTTTTTTCAGAGAAGGCCAATGAAAGCATCCGGTCACTTTCTAACCAAAGCGCTGTTTCAATATTTTGAGCGGGAAGTACATTATAGTAATTCGTGATATCATTGGAAGTAAATGCATTGCTTTCTCCTCCCGCATTTTGAAGGGGGGAATCAAAAGCTGGGATATTAATGGATCCACCGAACATTAAATGCTCAAATAAATGAGCAAAGCCTGTTTGTGACTCCGATTCATCGCGTGCACCGACATCATACAAGGTATTCACTACAGCCATTGGTGTCGAAAGATCTTTATGGAAGATAACTTTTAGCCCATTTTCTAATTCGAATCGTTCAAATTGTATCATAGTTAAAATTGGAATTTTGTCGTTGTTTGTTCTTTTATTGCTTCTCTGTATTCGGAGAGCATTTCACTAATTATGTCAGCCGCTGGTAATATCGTGTCCAAAATGGCGGAAACTTGCCCAATTTCCAATTCACCATTTTCTAAATCTCCTTCAAACATTCCTTTCTTAGCGCGACCTCTTCCAAGTAGTTCTTTCAATTCATTGGTGTTGGCTCCGTTTTCGTATGCGCTACTCACCAATTCGGCGAATTTATTTTTGAGCAGTCTAACTGGGGTTAATTCCTTTAAAGTTAATAAAGTATCGCCTTCCTTCGAATTTATTACCGCATTTTTAAAGTTAATATGAGCACTTGATTCAAGGGAAGCAACAAATCGACTTCCAACTTGTACGGCGTCTGCTCCTAAATTCATGGCGGCTAACATAGCCTTTCCGGTACTAATTCCGCCTGCTGCAATTAATGGAATAGTCACTTTTTCAGATACTATTGGAATTAAACACATTGTAGTGGTTTCATCTCGTCCATTATGACCACCAGCTTCAAATCCTTCTGCAACAATGGCATCGACGCCTGCATCCTGTGCTTTTAGCGCAAATTTTAGGCTAGATACCACATGCACGACAATTATTCCATGTGATTTCAAATGACTTGTCCATGTACTTGGGTTTCCTGCTGAGGTGAAAACGATTGGAACTTTATATTTTATGATGGTTGCAATGTGCTTTTCGCTATCGGGATATAGCATCGGAAGGTTAACAGCAAAAGGCTTATTAGTGGCCGCTTTACATTGGATAATTTGTTGTTCGAGAATTTCAGGATACATGGATCCGGAGCCAATTATTCCTAATCCACCTGCATTTGAAACGGCGGATGCTAATTCCCATCCTGAACACCAGATCATTCCTGCTTGAATTAAAGGGATTTCTATTCCAAATAATGCACAAATACGATTTTCACTCATTTCTTTAACTTTTCTTCGTCCGTAAAATTACGTAAATAGTCGAATTGCAATCGTTGATTTAATCAAGCATATTAAAAGTAGGTATAATCTTTAGTTAATTGATGTAAGCGATAACGCATACTTTTGGGATATTTGTTCTTAGTTTAGTATTAATACCTGTGTTAATCATGATTTTTTCCATCATTTTAATTAATTTAGGAGCAAATTTTATTCATGCGTTGTTTTGTAGTCTTTGTTAGTTTTTTATTTCTCCTCCAGCATACTTGGGGGCAGGCATCAAAATTAGAAACGGGTGCTTCAAACGGCACTCATTCAGGAGGTTTTTTTGAAAACAAAGGTCAATGGCCGGAAGGGGTATTGTTCAAAACCCAAATTTCTGGCGGTAATATCTGGGTGCAACAAAAAAAGTTAGTTTTTCATTTACAAGATTTTTCTCAATTACATAAAGCACACTTCGATGGCAAAGTAACCGGGGATCCCGTTCTGAAGGAAACGGTGGTACATTTGAATTTTCTTGGTTCAAATTTCGTTCAGTCCTGTGAAAAAAGTAAACCATTGCCTTTTTATTATAATTATTTCGTTGGAAAAGATAGCACGAAATGGGCCTCTGATGTTCATGGTTTCGAAGAGGTAACTCTCCCTAATTTGTATGATGGAATTGATTTGAAATTTGCTACTTCTAAAGACTTAACTAAATATGAATTTTTGGTGAAACCAACCGTCGACCCTTCTCAAATTGCCTTGAATTATGTAGGGCAAGAGAAAATGAAAATTGAGCGAAATGGGAATCTAAGTTTGCTTACTTCTTTAGGAAAAATCGTGGAGCAAAAACCAATCGCATATCAAGTTATTGACGGTAAGAGACACGAGATAAAATGTGAATTTGAGATAAAGGACAGTATCGTTTCTTTTAAGTTAGGCAGCTATAATAAGAGTGTTGAATTAATTATAGATCCTGTCTTGGTTTTTGCAACGTATAATGGGGCCATTTCTGATAATTTTGGCATGACAGCTACATATGGGTATGATGGAACTGCCTATTCGGGTGGAACTGTTTTTGGAAATAATTATCCTTTACCGAACCCAAATGCTTTTAATGTGGCATCTAATTTTACCGCGGTTTCAGGGAATTATGGAATTACCGATGTTTTCATTTCCAAGTATACAGCGAATGGAACCTACATGATCTGGTCCACTTTTTTAGGTGGCGGAAATATGGTGGCTGGTACTGAAACTGCTCATAGCTTAATTTGTGATTCAAGTAATAACCTGTATGTTTTTGGAGCAACATCAAGTGTTGATTTCCCTACCACACCAGGTGCTTTTCAAGGCAATCATAATGGGGGAAATGTGGGCGCTAACTTTTTATACAATGGGGTGTATTTTTCAAACCAAGGAACAGATATCTATGTTTCGAAATTAAGTGCGAATGGTCAAAATTTACTCGGTTCTACGTATGTTGGTGGTTCAAGTAATGACGGTGTTAATTATAAGATTTCAGGATTGCCCTATAATGGATCATTTCTTTATGATTCATTAACCACCAATTATGGCGATCAGTTTCGTGGAGAAATTATGTTAGATGAATCTAATAATATTTTAATTGGCTCTTGTTCGCGCTCGTCTAATTTTCCAGTTTCCAACGCTTTTCAACCTATTAAATCAGGAGGGCAAGATGCGGTTGTTTTTAAACTTTCTTCCAATTTTTCCAATCTTTTGTTTTCTTCTTTTTACGGAGGTTCTCAAAATGATGCTTGTTATTCCATTAAAATTGACACGCTAAATAACGTGATTTTTGCCGGTGGGACTTGTTCGAGTAATTTACCTGGCACGACCGGAGGATTTACGCCTACCTACCAAGGTGGTAAAACGGATGGGTATGTGGCAAAAATAACTGCTGCAGGAAATAGTATTATCAACGCTAGTTATTTAGGGAAATTCGATTATGACCAGGCGTTTTTTGTTGAAATCGATCGCAACAACAACGTGTTTGTTTTGGGTCAAACGCAAAGTGGAACATTTCCAGTATTCAATGCGCCTTATTCAAATCCCAATAGTAGCCAATTCATAATTAAGTTAAATAACAGCTTGACGCTTAATCTTGCTTCTACGGTTATTGGCAATGGAAACGGCACCATTAATATTTCTCCTTCTGCATTTTTAGTAGATATCTGTGGGAATATTTACATCTCTGGGTGGGGCGCAAATATTTTGCAAAATACACCATTGAGTGGAATGCCAATTACTCCTAACGCTTTTCAGCCGTTTACAGCTGGTTTTGATTTTTATTTAATGGTATTAGAACGGGATTTTCTTGGCTTACTGTATGGGAGTTATATTGGTGGTGCCAATGCTCATGAACATGTAGACGGCGGCACATCAAGGTTTGATAAAAATGGCGTCGTTTATCAATCGGTATGCGGTGGTTGTGGTGGATGGAGTGATTTTCCCACTAGTCCCGGAGCTTGGTCTCCAACAAATAATAGTTCTAATTGCAACAACCTACTTTTTAAATTTGATTTTCAAATCATTCCGAATGCTCAATTTTCTACTAGCACCAATATTGGTTGCGAGGACTTTGTCGTTTATTTTAATAATTCCTCGTCTTTGCAGGATCAGTATTTATGGGATTTTGGTAATAATAATACAACATCTTCTATTTTTAACCCTGTTGTTACGTATACGGAACCAGGGGTGTATAATGTATTTCTGTATGTCACAGATAGTGTTTGCGCTTTAACAGATACAGCACAAATTACAATTACGGTGTTGGATTCTATTTCGTTTACAGTATTAGATACTATTAACTTATGTTCCAATGTTCCTTATTTGTTATCAGTAAATCCAAACGGGATTTCTAATTCTGTAATTTGGTCGCTGAATAGTAATCTTTCTAATCCTTTAAATAATCCCTTGGATTCTTCTATTATTGTTACAAACCCAGGAATGTATTATGTAGAGGTGGGGAATGGGCTTTGTAGTCGATTAGATAGTGTTTTTGTCAATTTTGATGTCCCAATATCGGCTAATTTTTCACCTTCGGTTGTTGGTGGATGCTTTCCCATAACAGTTGATTTTGATAATTCATCCAGTGTTACGAGTAATTTTTATTGGGATTTTGGAAATGGTGTGGTGGATTCTGTCAACTATAGTCCTTCTATTACCTATTCTCAACCGGGTACCTATATAGTAACTCTTTTCATTTTAGATACAGCCTGTGCAGGCGTGGATTCTGCCTCATTTACCATTAATGTTTCGCCTTCCATTACAGTTTCCTTAGCGGATGTTGTAAATATTTGTACGAGTAATCCAATTAGCTTGGTTCCAACGGTGAGTGGTGGTGCAAATTATTTTATCTGGTCTTCCAATAATCAATTTAGTGACACCTTAAATGCAAGTGTGTTAGATACTACGCTCTTCTTAATTGATCCTCTGCCTGGGTACTATTATTTTCAAGCTGGAAACAATGATTGCTCCATAATGGATAGTGTTCTCATTGTGATTTTTAGTAATGATCTGAATTTAACTGCCTCCAATACGCTTTGTTTAGGCGATAGTTTGTTGGCTACGGTAACGAATTCAGGAACGGAATCTTTTACCTACGTTTGGTCTCCTATATCGGTTATTCTAAATCCAAATCCTTCCAATCAAGTGTATGTGCAGCCTTTGTCCTCTCAATACATTTATGTGGAGGCCACATCGGTAAATAATTGTGTGGTGAATGATTCTGTCTTTATAAGTGTATTTTATCTAGATCCTAGCTCTGTCGTTGCCTCTGCTCAGCCAACATTGGTGGTGCCAGGTTCGCAAGTGTTACTGAGTGGATTGCCTGGTGGAATGTCATCGTATTCTTGGACACCGACCGCGGGTTTGAATACACCAACTCTGCAGAACACGTTCGCAACGGTTCAACAAACTACCATTTTTACGCTCACTGTTTCTGATGGTGTTTGTTTTGTTAGTGATACAACAGAAGTGAAGGTATATGAAATAATTTGTGATGATCCATATGTCTTTGTCCCAAATGCATTTTCACCTAATGGGGATGGAAATAATGATGTCTTGTACGTGAGAGGTTTGTGGGTTGAAAAAGTGATTTTCCGTGTATTTGACAGATGGGGAGAACTAGTTTTTGAATCCGATCAAATCGCAAATGGTTGGGATGGCACCTTCCAAGGAAGAAAATTAGCGCCGGATGTATTTGATTATTACCTAGATGTAACGTGCATAGGTGGGTTGAAATCAATTAGTAAAGGGAACGTAACATTAATGAAATAAACTATGAAAAAAATTATCACTTCGAATTCGGAGAAATTTCTCGAAAAATATTTAAATAACGCTAGTCCAACTGGGTTTGAGTCGGAAGGACAAAAATTATGGTTGGAATATATCAAACCATATATTGATGATTATTTTGTCGATAATTATGGTTCTGTTGCTGGGATAATTAATCCAGGAATGGATTATAAAGTAGTTATTGAAGCGCATGCTGATGAAATTTCATGGTTTGTGCATTACATCACCAAGGATGGCTTTATCTATTTAAAGCGAAATGGTGGTTCGGATCACATGATCGCGCCTTCAAAGCGGGTAAACATTCATACAGATAAGGGCATTGTTAAAGCTATTTTTGGTTGGCCTGCGATTCATATGAGACATGCTAAAGAAGAAACGCCAAGCATGAAAAACATCTTTTTAGATTGTGGTTGCGCTTCAAAAGAGGAAGTGGAGAAATTGGGGGTTCACGTGGGTTGTGTCGCTACTTTTGAGGATGAATTCATGATTCTAAATAAAAATAAATACGTTGGACGTGCTTTAGATAATAGAGTAGGTGGCTTTATGATTGCTGAAGTGGCAAGGTTATTAAAAGAAACGAAAACTGTTCTTCCATTTACTTTGTATGTCGTTAATGCTGTCCAAGAAGAAATTGGTCTGAGAGGAGCTGAAATGATTGCTCATAAAATAAAACCGGATGTGGCGTTGATTACGGATGTTTGTCATGATACCGCTACGCCAATGGTTGATAAAATAGAAAATGGCGATCAAAAGTCGGGCGATGGTCCTGTATTAACGTATGGTCCAGCTGTTCAAAATAATTTCTTGAAGCTAATAATTAAAGCAGCAGATAAAAATAAAATCCCTTTTCAACGGGCAGCTGTTTCTCGCTCTACTGGAACAGATACAGATGCTTTTGCTTATTCTAATGAAGGGGTTACCAGTGCATTGATATCTTTGCCATTGCGTTATATGCACACAACGGTCGAAACGGTTCATAAGGAGGATGTGGAAAATTGTATCCGTCTTATTTTTGAATCACTGAAGACCATAAAGCAAGGACAAGATTTTAGGTATTTGAAGTAATTTTTATTTTAGATAGAATTTCATCTTTTTGTAACAAGACAAAAACACAAAGAAAATAAAGTCTGATTTTTATCGAGAAACACGGATAATATTTCCTATTTTTGGTAGAATAATTCTACCATTATGAAAATCAAACTCGTACTAGCGTTCGCTTATTTACTTTTTAATAGTTACATTTATTCACAATGTAATATGATGGCAACGACAGTTGCCCATAATGCAATGGGTGGTGGAGCAAATGGCAGTGTTACATTAAACATTTCTGGCGGAACTCCTCCTTATACTTACATGTGGAGTAGTGGGCAAACTACTCAGAATATTAATTTACTCCCTCCAGGTTGTTACTCAGTTACCATTACGGATGCTGCTGGTTGCATGGCTATGGCTTCCTCCTGCCTTGTGAATCAAGCCGGACCTATCTTATTTTCTAATTCTAATCCAGTGAGTACTTTCACGGTTGTAAACGGAGGCTTTACGCCTCAATGGGTGTGTGCCAACCAAACACTTCAAACCGATGGAGGAATTATGAAAATTTACCTGGAATCAGGTGCGACTATGATTACGGGTGGTGGGATAGATACGGTCTATGCTAAAACTGGCTCCACAATTACCATGACGGGAGGGATTCACGTTATTTATCATGAACCTGGTGTTACCTTAAATATGAATGGTGGAATTCCGACCCTTTATCCTTGTCCAAGTTTGGTGTTCAATTATTCGCTAGCGCCTGCTGGCGGTTGCACTCCTGTATTGACATGTAACCTCGCAGTTGCTTTAAGTGTCGGAAACACGATCGGTGGAGGAAACAACGGAAGTATTAACACCACGGTTACCAACGGAACCTTTCCTTTTACTTATGCGTGGAGTAATGGTCAAACAGTTGCTAATTTGAATAACCTTAATCCGGGAGCATACAGTGTGATTGTAACGGATGCCAATGGATGTGTAGATACGGCCGCTGCTAACTTAATAAATTTAGCTGGTCCAACGGTGCTGTCTAATTCTAATGTGGTAAGTAGCTATCAAGTGGTGAACGGTGGATTTACGCCGCAATGGGTTTGCCCCAATGATACCCTTTATACTGATGGTGGTATTATGAATATTTACCTTGAATCCGGCGCAACCATGATTACGGGGGGGGGGATCGATAGTATTTTTGCGAAAACTGGTTCCACAATTATCATGAATGGTGGTATTCATAGAATTTATCATGAACCTGGTGTGAATCTCGTTATGAATGGTGGAATCCCATACTTATTTCCTTGCCCAAGCTTAGTATTTAATTACTCACAAGCGCCTGCCAATGGTTGTGTGCCTGTGCCGGTTTGTAATTTATCTGCTAGTATTTCAACTATTAACATAGATTGTTTTGGCTCGGCTTCAGGTTCTGCTACTCCAGCTATCACCGGTGGAACAGCGCCTTACACTTATTTGTGGTCTCCAGGTGGAGCAACTACCCAAACTATATCTAATTTACCTGTTGGCTGCTACACGGTTACGATTACTGATGTTAATGGTTGTGTTGTTTCTCAAACAGCGTGCATTACTCAAGCTCCTATCTTTTCAGCGATTTCAACGATTGTAAATCCAATTTTATGTAATGGTGATACGGCTCTTGTTATGGTCGCCGGGACAGGGGGAACTTTGCCTTACACAGGTACAGGTTCTTTTTATGTTACTTCGGGAGTTCATCCTTTTACAGTTGTTGATAATAACGGATGTACATCCTCGCTTATGCTAATAGTTACTGAGCCTACAGCAATTACATTATCTACCAATTCTACCGATGAATTAATGGGCAATGATGGAACGGCAACAGTTACTGCATCGGGCGGAACGGCTCCGTATTCGTATCTTTGGACACCAAGCGGTCAAACGGGCGCGAATGCAACGGGATTGGCTGCAGGGACATATAACTTAGAGGTAACCGATGCTAACGGTTGCACTGAATCCACACAAGTTCAAGTTGGTTCGCAAGTAGGCTTGAATGAAGATGGTATCTCAAGTAAAATATCGCTGTACCCAAATCCTGCAACTGAACAACTTTACATCAGTAGATTAATGGATAATGATCCAATAGAAATTAAAATTTATTCAATCGATGGTCAATTAGTTAGTAAACTTGATTTTACAAGTGGTAATCTTATTTGCCTGTCAATTGATCAGTGGTCAAGGGGTGTCTACCATGTGCATGTGAAATCAGCAACTGGTGCTTATACAATGCCCTTTGTGAAACAATAATAGGTGTATTTCTTTTGAATCATCGTTTGATTTAAGTGTCTCTCGGCTCCGCTCGATTCAATTAAAGGGCATCGAGCGGAGTCGAGAGGCAAGTTACCTCTTCTTTTGAATCAAGACAAAAGGTCAAAGAAAAAAAGTCTGATTTTTATCGGACAATAGCGTTAAAAACCCTACTTTTGCATTGGGGTAAGTCTTTTACGACCAGCTCCCTCTTAATCCTCCAGGTCGGGAACGAAGCAAAGGTATGAGGTTGTAGCGGTGCGATGGAAGTAGCTTACCCCTCTTTTTTTCTGTAATACTGAAAATTATGAAATTCATTTTTTTCCTTTCTTTTCTATTAATACTTTTTGTTTCATGTAATAAAGATCGAGCTTGTCCTGGTTCTGTAGAAGGTGTTATGCATAATTATGCAGGATTAGATGGTTGCGGATGGGTTATTGAAATCAATGGGTCCATCTATGAGCCAATTAATATAAATGACTTTAATGTTGATTTTTTGGTGGAGGGTAAAGAGGTAAATGTTAGCTATGAAGAGAAGGAAGCAGGAAGTATTTGCATGGTGGGGCCAACCATTTTAATTAATTGCTTAAGTGAAAATTAATAATCTGCTAATTAAATTACCTTGCTGACTTGAAAGTTCTGTGTAATTTTGAAAAAAGTCAAGCATGAAAATATCCGCGTCAATTTACAGTGATAAAAATCGAAATTTAGAGGCTGTAATTGCTGATTTAGCGGCTCATCAAGTCGAATTGCTTCACGTTGATTGCAATGATGAGGTGGCAGTATTCGAAGATATTAAACGTATACGCACTTGGTGTAATATTCCGATTGATTTGCATATTATTACCGATAAGCCAAGTAAGTTCTTTCCACTTTTATTAGAAACACCTGTAGAATACTTAACCTTTCAATTTGAAAACCTTGTTGAGCCTCTTGTAATTCCAAAGGAAATTACAGGAAAAAAAGGGATTGCGATCACTACACACACTTCTATAAACGCTTTTAATTCGTATCCAAAGTTTGATTTTATCCTTATCATGGCAACAATTCCTGGTCAAAGTGGGGGATTATTTGATAAGCACAATTTTAGTAAAATAAGATCATTTAGGAATCAATACCCAAGTAAGTCGATTCATGTTGATGGGGGGGTTAATGGGGAAGTGTCTTTTATTCTGCGTAATATGGGGGTGAGTACCTCGGTTTCTGGCTCTTACTTGTTTAATGCGCCCAGTATTGGCCATGCTTTAATGAATTTGACAAAAAGAGAAATGGAGTCACAATTCAAGGTGTCAGATTTTATGACTCCCATCGCTGAAGCTCCTTTTGTGATGTTACAGAATTGTTCTACGAAATTAATTCTAGAAACTGTTGAGACGGGTAATTTGGGATTTTGTTTGGTAATCGATGAGGATAAAAGGTTAGTTGGAATTGTTTCAAGTGCGGATATTCGTAAAGCTTTACTACGTAAAATTGATCAGCCCCAATCCATTACATCAGCTGATTTTATTAATCGTAGTCCTAAAACGCTAGACGCTGATTTCAGTGTCGTGGAAATGCTTCAATATATTAAAAAATGCCCTTTCCCAATCATGTATCTCCCTGTAATTGGTGCGAATCAGGAGGTGCTTGGAATTGTTAACTTTGCACACCTTATTAAAGGAGAATTATGATAATACAACTTAAAAATAATGTTTCTAGAGAAAAAGCAGCGGCGCTTGCTAGCGAATCGAATGCTTTTCATATTTCTAATGAAAACCAGGTTTTAATTACTGGCTCAGGAATTAAAGAATTACCGAACTGCTTGGAAGGATTTGCGGAGAAAACATGGGTTTTTGCCAATGATATGCAATTAGCATCCAAAGCTTATCAAGCGGATAAACGAAGTGTCAAATTTGGTAATGTTACCATTGGTGGTTCCACGAATCAAACGGTATTGATTGGTGGTCCTTGTTCTGTAGAATCGGAAGAGCAAATTCGTTCTTCGGCTGAATTATTAGTTAATCTGGGATTAAGTACCTTGAGAGGCGGATGTTATAAGCCTAGAACAAGTCCGTATTCTTTTCAAGGTTTAGGCTTGGAAGGCTTGAAATTATTAGCCAAAATGCGCGAAGAATTTAAACTTAATGTGATTACTGAAGCACGTGATGCCACCCATATTGATGAAATAATTGAATATACTGATATTATTCAGGTTGGTGCAAAAGCAATGTATGATCAAGGTATTTTACGCGCTTGCTCAAAAACGAATAAGCCTGTTTTGATAAAACGTGGTTTTGGAACTACTTTGCAGGAATTTGTGCAGGCGGCTGAATTTGTTCTATCTGGTGGAAATGAAAATGTGGTCTTGTGCGAAAGGGGAATTCGAACTTTTGAAACTGGAACTCGCTTTACCTTAGATTTATGTGGTGTAGCATGGCTTCAAGAGTATACCAATTTGCCAATAATCCTAGATCCATCGCATGCTATTGGGTATGCTTATGGGGTGCCTGTTCTTGCTAAAGCATGTGTAGCAATGGGAATTGATGGCTTACTCATCGAAACTCATCCGAATCCTAAAGTGGCCTTGTCAGACGCTTCTCAGCAATTAAATTATCTGCAATTTGAGCAGTTGTACCGTGATCTTCAAAAAGTCGCGGAAAGTGTAGGATATAAAATGGTTTAATATGCAATTAGAACAAAATATTAAAGGGCTTTGCTCAAAACATGGCATCGATTTCAATCTCTTTCTAAGCGATTTGGAGGTGGATGAAGTACACGAATTATCTATTTTTGATTTAGAAGCTATTTGCGATGAATATGAAATCGATTTGTTAGCCTTACTCTTCAAACCCTTGTATAAAACCTCGTTTCTTCAAAAGAAAATCGAGGCAATTAAATTTTTAGTGCTTGATGTTGATGGGGTGATGACGGATGGCGGTATGTTCATGTCTGAAAATGGTGACCAACTAAAAAAATACAATACCAAAGACGGAATGGGGATTCTCCATTTAACCAAAAGTGGTTTTAGGGTTGGTATTATCTCCTCAGGATTTACCAATAATATGGTTCAACAACGAGCTGAAATGTTGGGGATTAAACATTGCTACGTGGGGCGTGAACCAAAACTTGAAATACTCGAGGCTTGGTGTCTTGAATTTAATATCTCGATGGAACAGGTCGCAATTATTGGTGATGATGTGAATGATATTCCTGTTATGAAAAAAGTGGGTTTAGCTGTTTGTCCCTCTGATGCTGTTAATAGCGTGAAATCGTTATCGCATATAATTCTAGCTAAAAAAGGAGGTCATGGGTGTATCCGTGAATTTAGAGATGAATATCTCCTGAATGAACCAATTTCTTAATCTTTAAATGTTAGTATGAAAATTATTCGATTAGGAATTATTCGTGAGGGTAAGACGCCGCCAGATTTTAGAGTGCCATTTACTCCTTTACAATGTAAGGCCATACAGAAAATGTATCCGCAAATTAAAATACTCGTTCAATCTAGCCCAATTCGGACGTACAAAGATGAAGACTATTTGCAAGCAGGAATTGAAGTGGTGGAAAATTTGGAGGATTGTGATATTATTTTTGGTGTGAAAGAGGTACCAATTAATGCCCTGATTCCAAACAAGCAATTTTTCTTTTTTTCTCATACCATTAAAAAACAGCCTTATAATAGGGATTTGCTTAAAAGTATCTTAGCCAAAAAAATTCAATTGGTAGATTACGAAGTGATTCGTGATCTTAATCACAATAGATTAGTTGGCTTTGGTCGCTATGCTGGAATTGTTGGTTGTTACAATGCTTTTCTTACCTACGGATTAAAGAGTGGTCGTTACCACCTGAAACCTGCCAACGCTTGTAGTAATCGTATGGAAGTAGAACAGGAATTGAAAAAAGTTGATTTGCCTAGTGATTTCAGAATCGTGTTGACGGGTTTTGGAAGGGTAGGACATGGAGCAATAGAAATATTAAAATTACTTCCGATCAAAGAAGTGACACCAAGTGAATTTTTAGGTGTGAAAACGGATCAAGCAATTTATACTCATTTGGAGAGCCATGATTACTATGCACATTCCGCAGATGAGCCTTTTGATAAACATCAGTTTTACAAAAACCCAGAAAATTTTAAATCAACGTTTAGCCAATATCTACCTCTTTGTGACATGTACATCCCTTGTCATTTTTGGGACAGTCGCTCACCAAAAATAATTCTTCAATCGGATTTTTTAGCGCCAACTTGTCGGGTAAAAGTAATTGCTGATATTTCTTGTGATGTGGCTGGACCAATTGCAAGTACAATTCGGTCATCGAAAATGGCTGAACCAATATATGGGTACAACCCTGAAACAGGGCTGGAAGTTGATTTTATGGATCCGAACGCAATAGCGGTGATGGCAGTTGATAATTTGCCTTGCGAATTACCCCGTGATGCCTCAGAAGATTTCGGAAATCAATTGATAAAGCATGTTATTCCTTTATTGGTCGGCGATGACCCCGATCGCATCATTGAAAGGGGTTCTCAAACAAATACTAAAGGGGAACTAATGCCCGATTTTGACTATTTGACTGATTACGTTACTGCTTAATATTCAAGTCTTAACGGATCAATTGGCATGCGATGTATGAAGGAAAGGGAGCCGCTCAATTTTTTAAATTTCCATCATGATTTATTTCTGGTAGCTGATTATTGGAAATCCTTCAAAGAAATGTTTTTTTTTAACTTTTAAATTCTTAATTTTACAATAGTAACGTGTATTAAGTGTTTATAAAATCTCTCTTAAACACCCACGCTTATTCTTCAATTAGATAATATATTTTCTACTTTTGTATCGCTAACATTATTTATGAAACATACTTT
>Ga0214919_10008206_pt1 | contig 13838 bp, 11 predicted proteins | sample LL1503_MetaG_FD_177994 | JGI IMG/M metagenome (GOLD analysis project Ga0214919, IMG submission 177994) | Freshwater microbial communities from Lake Lanier, Atlanta, Georgia, United States - LL-1503 | ecosystem: Environmental > Aquatic > Freshwater > Lake | place: USA: Georgia | collected...
GAAAAAAGAGCGGATACGCTCAATGCCCAGCAAAAAGATACGCTCAATAAGTTACTCCAAACTCCCTGGCCTACAAAAGGGCAGAGCATTAAAGAAGCTGTTGTGCTTTATATGGAAACTTGGACGGTATTAAAAAATCTAACGAGTGACTTGGAACCTGTCAAAGTGGCTGTGGATGTTGTAGATCCTAAAAGAGAGCAAAAAGGAGAACAAAAAGGAGAACAAAAAGCTCTCTCGAATGTCGCTGGAGTGGATAAAAAACCGAGTGGGGCCAGTGACAGCACTCAGGTAGATGCGAATAAATTAGTTGCCGTTCTCGTTGAAGTCCAGGCTGGGATGGGGGGGCAGAATAAGCCATACACCCCCCAGTTTTTTCAAGGCGCTCAAAAATGGGTTGCTGATTTAGAGAGCGTGCTTAGTGTGAAGGCGGATTCTGAAGATACTAAGCGAAAAGATTTAATTGTTCCAAAGACGCAAGCGGAAGTGATTTTGATCGCACGTCGAACCCAGCAATCGTTACAGTCAATCATCTCTCAAGAAAAAGCGTTAGCGGGGGTGATTGCTCTGGGGTCTACCTCAACCATCATGACATCTCCCAACGCTCCCAACGCTATTTTATCGATGCAAAAAATATCGGTAGAGTCGCCACTGCGGGGCTTGGCTGGCAGCTTTGATGAGTTTGTGAAAGCCAACAGTGCTTGGCAAAAGAGTTTTCTAGAGGGCGCAACAAACCAAAACTTGTTAAAAGAACTTGAGCAGACGCTAGAACAAATTACTGCTTTAGAAAATACGGTTGCGAATCAACCGCCTTTCGTGGTGGACGTGTTGGGAAAGATACGGCAGGTTGCTTGGCAGGCCAAGGCGCCTGAAGTGAAGGTTGCTCTTAGTATCCTGCTAGAAAATAGTGAATATATTAGAAAACAGCTAGCTGATACACAGCGCCTAACTCAGGCTGCTAACAATGTGGCTTCTCCTGGTATTACCAGTGGGATTACTGAAAAAATCAGTGGAATTGGTAGTCAATTACCTCTCATTGCTCAACTAGGCGCGCTATTTTTCCTGTGTGCTGGTTTACTGGGCAGTTTTGCACAAGCCAAAGTGAGCACTGAGCAGTTGGTGGTTCCGGATGAAGAAGATCGACCACTAGACCGGGTTGCGCCCTATATTGTGCCGCCGGCTGCCCAAGACAATACACTGGTCAATGATTTACAAGGACAAATTAAGGTACTTGAGCAGAAATTTGTAGAAGCATTTCATTCGAGTGAGAAGGTCTTGAGTTATTCGCAGGAAGTCATGAACAAAGTTTCTGTTCTGCGAAATGTCCAGAGTACGCCAGATGTAGGCCCTAGATATTTACATCTGGACGTAGAACAGCCTTTGGATGAAATTGATTCGGCGATTGTTTCCTTAAAGCAGTTAGGTATTCGTTTATTTTTATCCATTTTAGAGAACCACTCCGCAAAGCAACTCGCATCTGAAACGGAGCACATGAATCATTTAGTCATCCAAACAGAATTAGCCTTTGTACAAATTAAAAACTTGGTGAAGGACATTAATCAAAAAGCATTACCAACTAGGGCTACGAGTGATCAAGCGAATATTGACTTAATTGAGTTGGATATGAATCAGGTGATGGTGGAGGCCAAGCGCTGGCAGGCTGAATTAAAGAATCTCAATGAATCTCTGATGGCATTGAATCGCTTGGTTGGGCAATATGTCTAAAGATCGTTCCAATAATCAGCCTTTGTTTCGGATTGATGTGGAGCGGGCATTAGAAGCCTTGTTATTAGCCAAAGCTAAAAAGCCTAAATCAACCAAAACCTTAGTGCCGTATTGTTTTGACTTGAGTAATGCGCTTGATGGCCTAGAGTTGTATGATCTGAGTAAGGGGGCTAGCGAGTTTGTTGAATTATTTGGCGATCCCAAACATAGTCAGCCGGCTTATGACTTATTAAATTATTTTGTGCCATTAGTAGAGGCCTTTTTGACCGAAGAGCCTGAGGTGGATATGGCAGCGATCCAAGTCCTAGAGCCTCAGTTTTATGAGGCGCTACATCAGATCAAGCCCAGTGAATTTTCTAGAGCGATGTTGCAAAGCGCAGACTCCTTGAGTCAAGCTGCGCCGTTTTCTGAAGAGCCGGTGATGCGCAGGGAGGAAATATGGGCTAGTGAGGCGACCGAGCAAACCGAGCTCGACCAGCAATTAGAGACTATTCTAGTTGCGCATGACCAGCCTGAATCGATACAAGGGGCCCTAAATACTTTAGAGCCTATATTGGCGGCCAATGATTCTGAGCCGCAGGAGACGGCAGCTGTACCTGCACTTGATTTGCCTGTAACTCCCCGAGAATTAGTAGAAAATCATGAAGAGGCTAATCAAGAAACTCAAGACAGTAAGCCTGAACTGTTGAGGGCGTCTGGCTTTTATCCGGATGATTTAGCGCAATCGTTAGAGGATAGTATTTCTCGATTAGATGAGATGCTAGGAGCGTCACAGTTAGAACAACAGCGTGAACAGCTACGCGTGCAGCAGCAAGAACAAGAACGTAAAGATATCGAGGACAGTGACGCAGAGCCTTTTTTTATTGACTTTTCTTCATCGAGCTTACCAGGTAAGTCGATCACTTTCCCACCAGCGAGCCTAGATTTTGAAAAAGGCATTTTAGAAAATAGCTTAGCATCTAAGTCAGTTGATACAGATTCCGATAATCCAGATCAAGCTGCTCGGCAAGAAGCGCAGCAAAAAACGCAGCAAAACATGCAGCAAAAATTGCAACCGCCAGATGAGCAAGCCTTGGATGCAAAAGAGTCGTCACTACCAGGCACGGCTGAAGAAGCGAGTGCTCAAGAACCGAGTGCTCAAGAAAATTACGACTTCGCTCAGCCAAGGGCTTGGGTGCAGGTAGAAACGAAGTCAAATCAGTTGAGTGCGCAAGCTTCGCCTGTTGAGAATGAAAACAACGCTGATAGTCTTGATGAGCATATCCATGAGCCGGAAGACCCTTTAGGTGATGACCCTCTATTGGAGCTGTCTAAGCTGACTGAGCAATTTAGTTTAGCGGCTCAGGGTATTCATGAACTGGTTGCGCAAGAAACCAAGATTTCTGAGGCTGATTTAGTAGAGAAGATTTCGAGGGATTCCCAAGTAATGATTGTGAATCCCCTTCGCCCGAGTCCTACGCTTGAGTTAGGCACTGAAGAGTTGCAGCCAATGAGTGATGGCGTATCGATTGCGGATTTGCAGCGGCAGCGCCTCGCTGAGATATCTGATAAGCCCGCCATCCAACCAGAAAAAGCACCTCCGGAGCCAATTAGTCAAACCACTGATACTCTGCAAGCAGAAAGCATCGTTGCAACTAGTGCGCAAAGCACGCTGTTAGTAAAAGCTGAAGAAGAAAAAACCCAAACAGAAAAAGCGGAGCCTGAACGCGACTCCAGTATGCAGACTTGGGCTGTGCCGATGAGTTCGGCTAGTCATTCCAATACTGTTGGGGCCAGCCATATATTCAATGAGCAAAACAATGAGCAAAATGATCATCCGGCACAAAGAGCGAACCCCTCACAAGTTTTATTGAGCGGCTTACTGGAGTCCTTTAGTCCGCAGGAAAGCTTAAATCAAATTCAAGAAGCCAGAGCAATTTTGAGTCGGCAGCGCGGTTGGCAAGTTGGTCAAGTAGATAATATCTTGGCAGATCAACAAGACCGTTTGGTTCGTTATGGTCAAATTAGTTTAGCCAAGGCATTTCGGGGGCTAGCCGAAGAAGTAACGATTAAGGATGTATTTGCTGATGCCAATATCATCCAGCGTCTACTTTCCGTGCTCAGTTACTTGCCCGTGCAAGCCCATATCTCTGCTGCCGAGCAAAATCTAGTGATTTTTATTGATTTAGAAGGCACTTTTCCGACCGAGGGTCAGTTGCATTTAGCCAGCAATGCCTTAACTACCATTTTTGGAAATATTGAAGTCAAAGCAGAATTTACGCGCATTACCTGCCCATCGAGCCTACTTCGAATGCCGATGCTATGTTACGAGCGTGATCAGGACTGGTTTGCCGTGCCCATATCACAACTGGTCGAGGCGCATCAATTTGGTCATGAAGAAGCGGCCTTAGAGTCGACGTTGTGGGACACCCACGGCTCTATTGAAGGGCCGCATCATCAGATTCGTCTGCGGTGTGGCTCGAGAGATTACACCATCTATTGCCATGAAACCCTAGGTACGCATACCTTAAATTTGTTTGAGAAAACTCCATCGGCGCTCATTAAGCCAGTCTGGTTTTCTGGATTAGCAATTGACGGGCATAATCAGATTTATCACTGCGTGTCATTTGATCGATATGTCGAAGGAGTTTAGTTAACGTGCGTAATGTGTTTAAAACCCTGATGTTTAAAACCCTGACTTTTTTTAAAGCCCGAAGTTATTCCTTAGCCTTTTTAAGTGTTTTGATCTCTTTTTTTGGTCTGCTCTTTTCGCAAAGTGCAATCGCCAACGTACCTCCGGATATCGATGTGGCTATCAAGCGTTTTGTAGCAAGAAATCCCATGGTGGCGGGTATGCAAACGGAGGTGGAATATATTGATCAAAATCCAACCATCCAAGCCTGCCCAGAAAAAATTGAGGTCGGAAGCCAACCTGGAATTCGTTTATGGGGTCGAACGAGTGTGCAACTGCGTTGTAAAAAGTTATCATGGACTTACAATTTAGCCATTCGGGTTCGGGTGATTGGTGACTATGTGGTGGCGGGACGGTATTTGCAGGGGAACGTCAAAGTAGCGCAAGGAGACCTGCGCGTCGTGCAGGGGGACCTGACAGATTTAACCGATGATGTTTTACGTTCGGTAAAAGATGGGTATAACCGAATCTTAGTTCGCCCAGTGCAAGCCGGGATGCCTATCGGGCTAAACGATTTACGAGAACCTGCCGTTATTGCTATAGGAGACCCTGTGCGGATTTTGATTTCTGGGAAAGATTTTGAGGTAACTGGGGAGGGCGTGGCCCAAACCTCGGGAATGGTTGGTGATACTGTGAAGGTTAAGCTGTATGATGGGCAGACGATTTCTGGAAAGATTTTGAGGGCCGGGGTTGTGGTCGTGAATACACAATAGGACTCTCTTTAAGTAAATGAAAAATAAGTATTTTATTTTTTTATAAAATATTCCTAACAATTTATAGACTTTAATCCGTATATAAGTAAGAATAAGTAGTCATTTAGTTTTAAAGTTTTTAACAGGGGGAATTATGCAGATTAATGACAATTTACCGATCATACCGAAGCCAACTAAAGAGTCAGGCAAGACGGATGTCGCTCAAAAGTCTACAACTACGCCTGTAGTTGATCCGAAGGCTTCTTTAGCCACTGCGACTCCTGCTGCAAGTATTGACATGAGCGTGAGTGCGAAGTTAACTGAAATGCAGGTTAAAAAAGACAACACACCCGTTACAGATAAAGTATTACTCGAAAAAATTAAGGCAAAAATTGCTTCTGGTACTTTTGAGATTGATTATCAACAGATTTCTCAAGCGATGCTGCATGAGTCCTTAGCCGCGATTGGTGCAAAATCGAACTAAAGATTTGGTTTTAAACATACCGATTCATTCTTTAACCTTATTTACCCATAACAACTTGATCATAGGATCCCCCTCCTAATGGTCAAATGCTAAGGTAGTCAATCGATCGATCGAATCTAATGAATCAACATGTATTAGAAGCCCTTGTTCAGCAGGTATCCAAGGCTGTGAGTGAGTTGCGGATAACTTTAGAGTCGAATCACTTGGATGATTTAGAGCGGATTCTTAATCAGACGAGCGCTGCTTTAGAGTCCATTAACGGTTATGCTGGTGGTGCGCTCGTAGGCGGTGGCGTTGAAAAACTCAAGGCAGATATATTGGCGCTTGATCCTGGAACAAGTAAACAATTGATGGGTATGCTCGATCAGGCCTCGATCGACCACAAGGTCAATGGCGAGTTGATTAATTTAGCGATGCAGCGCAGTGCGGCGATGCAGTCTTTCATGGCGCAGCAATCCCTTGGCGCAACTTATGAGAGTAGTGGTGGTATTCCTGGGTCCATTGGCGGAGTCCTCTCAAAAAAAGTTTGATAGAGTTCTAGAACTTTTTTTATCTATAGTCCTAGATTCCCAGAAGGACTTCTTCAGGGCATTACTTTGAGTCCATTTTCATGCCTTAATGTAGAAATAGTCTTTTTAGTCAACGGTAAATGGGGAAGGTGTAACTCATACCGAGCCATTGAAAACCATGATAAGATGTACCATTAATAGATCATGTTAATCTTTGTGTAACATTAATGATGCATTATGTCAAAAATAAAAGACCGCCCTTACTCCCCTTATACAAGTGATGCCCTGCAATTACTTGGTCAGTTAATCCGTGAGGCTCGGGTTGGCAAAAGACTTTCTACCTCAGAACTAGCTGTGCGTATCGGCATTTCGCGAGCGCTACTACAACGGATAGAGAAGGGTGATCCAGGATGTTCGGTGGGGGTTGTTTTTGAGGCGGCGGCGATTTGCGGCGTTACGTTATTTGAATTAGATCAGCGCTCACTAGCAAGAAGCCTTGCTCATCAAAGTACCAGGTTGGCCTTATTGCCACAATCCGTGCGCATTAGCAAAGCGGTTGTCAAAGATGCCTTCTGATACTCATTTGAACTATCAGGAAGCTTACGTTTGGATTTGGTTACCCAATTCTACTGAGCCTGTCGTAGCGGGGTTACTTACCAAAAAGGATCGGCGATATTATTTTAATTATGGCCGTAGTTATTTGGCACGAAAAGAAGCTATAGCTATTTATGCCCCAGAATTAGAGTTAAAAAGTGAAGTCATTCCATTAATTGAAGGCTTGGACATGCCTGGCTCTATTCGAGATGCCTCGCCGGATGCTTGGGGGCGTCGTGTTTTAATGAATCAGAGTTTCAGTCAGCGCCTTCAAATTGCAGATCCTGTTGAGCTTAATGAGATTTTTTATTTATTAGAGTCGGGCTCTGATCGGATTGGAGCGTTAGATTTTCAGTTATCCCCCAGCCAATATATTCCACGACTTGCCAGGCAGGCCACTTTGGAGGAGTTATTAACAGCAACTCAACGGGTTGAGCGGGGTGAGCTCTTATCAGTAGAACTGGATAGAGCGATTCATCATGGCAGCTCAATCGGGGGGGCTAGACCTAAAGTCATGATTGATGGCGATAGTTGTAAGTTGATCGCTAAATTTTCATCTAGTAGCGATTATTACAATGCAATCAAGGGTGAATTTATTGCTATGCGTTTAGCTGCTCAAGTTGGCTTAAATGTTGCACCCGTTCATTTAACATCAGCGCTTGGTAAAGATATTTTATTAATTGAGCGTTTTGATCGAGAAAAAAATGAACTCGGTTGGTGCCGAAAAGCCCTCGTGTCCGCTCTTACGATTTTAGAATTAGATGAGATGATGGCGAACTATGCCAGTTACGAAAACTTAACACATGTGATTCGTGATCGATTTTCAAATCCTAAAGCAACCCTAAAGGAACTGTTTGGAAGAATCGTTTTTAATATTTTATGTGGCAATACGGATGATCACGCCCGTAACCATGCGGCATTTTGGGATGGCAATATACTTACCTTAACTCCGGCATATGATATATGCCCTCAATCGCGCACTGGGGAAGAGGCTTCCCAAGGAATGCTGATTTGTGGTGGCGATCGACGAAGTCGAATTGCCACTTGTCTAGAAGCCGCCACTATTTTTTTGTTATCCACACAGGATGCGATTGCTATCGTTAACCAGCAGATAACTATCATTGAGCGGGATTGGCAACTAATTTGCCAAGAGGCCAATTTAACTCCTACCGAGCAACTTTACTTTTGGGGGAGGCAGTTCTGCAACCCCTATGCATTTTATGGCGCCCCAGAAGGAGTTAAGAGAGTTCATCTACATTAACGAGCTACTCTGTCAATGAGGGAAGCAGGAATTGGGTGAGTCTATGTTAATTGACCGAAACTTTGAGATGAGAGCGAATACGAATCATGCCCTGTGTATGGAGTTGACTAATCCTACCAGTGGTGAGGTTAAGTACCTCAGCAATTTCCCGGTACGAGAGATCCTCTTGGTAGTGCAGGGCCATGACCATTTGTTCTTTTTCGGGAAGCTTTTCTAGTACCTTGGCTAATTGGGCCGCAAACTGACTCATGGCCGTTTGATTGAGGGGGTCTGAGCTGCCATCGACGGGCATTAATTCATCCGATAACTCATCAATGGGCATCAGGTTAACCATACCGTCCATAATGGAGTAATAGTCCTGCATCGATAAATCTGCAGACTGGGCAATTTCACCTTCAGTTGGGGCTCTGCCTAGTTCTTGCTCTAACTGCCGATTTAACTTTTCTAGACGGCTCAGATCATCGCGTTGATTGCGAGGGAGGATATCATTCTTTCGGCAAGAATCATAAATAGCGCCTTTAATGCGGGTCCTGGCATAAATTTCAAAGCTCAAATTAGGCTGCGGTTGGTAGCGCTTGAGAGCGTCTAGTAGACCAATAAGACCTTCTTGAATTAAGTCATCTACCTCGACATTAGCTGGAAGTTTAGATGCAACTTGGTACGCAATACGCTTGACAAGGGGCATATGCTTGGCCATTTCATCGCCATAATTGACCTCTTGTGCGTATGCTTTATTCATAACGTAAATGTACCAGTTAATTCGTAATCGATTGCGTTAAATGCTTAAAAAAACCTGCGGGCAAAACAAACTCATTCGAAGGACCATCCGTGGGGGTGGAGACCGATAAATCGTCTGGATCAATCACCACGCGCACAGCTTGGACGGCTTTCACCCAGCCCAGCATGACTAATTCTAAGCCCATGGCTGTTTGCGCAGCTTTTTGGAGCTTATCAAAAGCAGCTTCAGCTGCATCTTCTTCGGTACTTAAAATGAGGGTTGGGATAGGCGCTTCAGAATTGTATAAAGAGAATTGTCGGATCATGCCCATCGCTCGGGATAAGGATTCAAACTCCGGGGAGGCAATTAAGATGCGTGAAACGGACTTGCCAAAAAAACTCACAATATTGAATTCTGGATCATTGGTCGGAAAGATGATGTAGTCAAATTCTAGATGCAACTCTTTCAGACGGTCGTCCAGATTAGGCATTTTAGCGCGGCGTACCTCGAAGGCGTGTCGCAACTTAGCGGCTGTGGCATACCAAAACTTTTCATCAATTTGCTTGATCGATTTATTCAAGGAGACCGAGTTGGTAAAGACTTGTCCCAAGTCATATTTGGTCGGATATAAAAAGCCAGACATCGTACGTCGATCGGAAAGAGGCACCTCGTCGATCATTAGAACTTGATGCCCGGCATTTTTGAGAGCCTGCGCTGTTCCGTGACCAACATGCACGACCGTATCGGGATCGAGGGCACAGGCCAGGCAGATTACTTGATTCTTATCATCACCAAACATCGAGCGCAGGCCATCGGCCTGGTCTAAGCCTGCCGGGGTATTGACTGCGCTCATGGAGCCACTTTATTGAGCCAATCGCCTAAATGGTCGGATAGGACGGCAGGAATTTGATCGTCATTGATCGATAAGTCATCCGAATACGACCGTGAGCGCATCGCCCGGTGTGACAGATAGGCAATATCGGGTTGACTTAAATCCTCAGGCACGCGCTGACCATTGGAGAGGAACATGAGCGGTAGATTGTTGCGAATCAAACAATCAATGACGGGGGCTAATTGGGTTGCCTCATCAGTCTTGGTAATGACGGCCGCTCCAATACCTGGCATATCCTTGGCTTTAGCGGCTTGATTATGTAAGTGAATCACATCCTCTTGGGTACGCAGATCCGTCGTTGAGCTCATCACTAAAATCCGAAAGGCATTGCGTGAGCCATCTTGGAGCATTTGTGACTGCTCGACCATGAGTGTGTCACGTTGGCTAACCCCAGCGGTGTCTAGCAAAATGACTTTGCGGCTGGACAAATCCCTGAGCTTGGCTGCCAAGTCATCGCTATCCCTTAGGGATACGACCGGTAGACCTAAGATCTTTGCAAACACCTTTAACTGCTCTTGGGCCCCGATTCGGTAGGTATCAGTGGTTAAGAGTGCGACTTGGTTGCGGCCATAGCGCAAAACGCAGCGCGCTGCAATCTTGGCGACAGTGGTTGTTTTACCAACGCCCGTTGGACCAATAAAAGCAAATACTCCGCCTTGATCAAAGATGCTAAAAGAATCAATCGTTCGGATGAGGCCAGCCACTTGTGAGCGAGCCTCTTGGAGTAGAGTTTGAAAATTATTCGAGCTAGGTAGGTTCTTGACAATATCTGCGCAGAGCTTGGGTGAGAAACCAACGTTTAATAAATGTTTGACGATTTCAGCATGCGGCGCGGTTTCTTGTTGCATGGAGCTCCAAAAGCTCCCCGCAACGTGGGACTGCAGGAGCTGTTTCACCTCCGAGATCTCGGAGAGTAGCTGTTCAACATTGGAGGATGGCGCAAGGCTAGCTGATTTTTCTGAAGGAGCGGCCGGTACGGCATTGGTAGTCTTAGACAGGGTCGGGAATTGTGCGGGTTGGATTACTTCCTCATGAGGCTGGTATACCGGAGGCTCCTGACGTGCTTGGCTTTGCTTACGCTTTTTATTCTGCAGAGCATCTGCAATCGAGATGGGTGTGATGGCTGAGTCACTAGAGCGTGCACCAAGACTGATTGGACGAACGGTATCCGCTGCCACTTTACTCTTTAAATTAGCGGCGTTAAGTTCTTCAAAACGCGACTCCGTACTTTCACTACGAAAATCTCGGCCAGCGTCTCGATTCTCCTCCCGCAAAGCGTCAGAGGAGCTACTCGCCGCTGGATTCCCAGAGTCATTCGACATATTGGAGAGATCTTCCGGGGTAATGGCAAGAATCTCTACCCCTTGGTCGGTATCTTTTGTCGATAGCACCATCGCGTCTGGCCCCATTTTGGCCTTGACCATTTTGAGGGCTTCTGCGGTATTGGAGGCGGTGAATTTTTGTGGGCCCATGATTGACTCCGTTTAGGTATTTTTAGGTATTACTGGTTTGGGCACAAAGCACCCGTTGAAAAGTTAAATTGGCGGTTGGTGGTAATTCATTCATCGAGATCACAATCGCTTGTGGACAGACTCTTCTGGCAATGCGTGAGAAGGTCATTCTAGCTCGTGACCCACTAATAATGACTGGCGGTAAATTGTTATTTTCCATTTCTGCAACACCGTTAATGACTTCCTCACCAAACATTCTAGCAAGAGATGGCTCGATGAGTCCGTCGCTGGCAATGGCGGCACTTCCGATGGACTGTTCAATTAGTCTTTCAAACTCGGGTTGTACACCTAAGACTTTATAGTCCAGCTCATCCCCAAAGGTGCTCTGGACAATGGTGCGGCGAAGAGCATAACGAATATGCGGGAGCATATCGAGGGGGTCTGGGAACTTGGCGGCGTTCTCACTGGCAATCTCCAAAATGGTGCGTAAATCTTTAATAGGTACGTTTTCATCCAGAAGTAGCTGTAGGATGCGTTGCAAGATGCTCACCGTGACAACCTTCGGAATGACTTCTTCGATGAGTTTGGGGTAAGTCATTTTGAAATGATCAAGTAAGTCCTGCGTCTCTTGCCTGCCTAATAGTTCACTCGCGTGTTTACGTATTAAGTGATCGAGGTGCGTCGCCATTACTACCGCAGGCTCAACTACGGTATACCCTTTAGAAATCGCCTCATCTCGAATTTCACGCTCAATCCAAATAGCAGGCATGCCAAAGGTTGGATCTTTAACTTGCACCCCTGGAATGGGGTCTATGCCAGATGGTTGAATTGCCAGAAGCTTGTCTGGTAGGATTTGTCCGCGGCCTATTTCTGCACCGTACAATAGCACTCGGTAGGTTTCTGCGGGTAGTTGTAGGTTATCCCGAATGTGTACAGACGGCGTTAAAAAGCCGACTTCCGTAATAAATTTTCTCCGAATCGCCCGAATCCGTTTAATCAGGTCACTCTCATCCCCCAAATCGACTAGAGCAATCAGTCGGTAGGGTAACTCTAGGCTGAGCGGCTCAATAATAGGCACGTCTTTCCAGGCAAGCTCCTCTTTCTCTGGTGCAGTAATGGCATCCATTTGGGCTTGGGATGACTTTTTGAGTGTATTCCTGCGCTGGAAGTAGGCTAGGCCAGCAAAAAGGAGGGCAAAGCTTAAGAAGATGAAATGGGGCATGCCTGGAATGACGCCCAAAATCGCCAGCACAACGGCAACAACGATCAGGGCATTGGCATTGGCCTCGAACTGCTTGGACATTTGCCCGGAAAAATTATCATCTGTAGCAACTCGGGTAACTAAAATACCCGCGGCTGTAGAAATAATCAGGGCTGGGATTTGGGCTACGAGACCATCACCAATTGTTAAAGAGGCATAAATAGCTAGAGCTTTGGCAAAGTTGAGGTCGTGCTGTAATAATCCAATTAGTAGACCACCGACTAAATTAATGACTAGAATCATGATGCCGGCAACCGCGTCGCCTCGCACGAATTTCGAGGCACCGTCCATGGATCCAAAGAAATCAGCCTCTTGAGCGACTTCGGAACGCCGTGTTTTAGCCTCCTCTTGCTGGATGAGGCCAGCGTTGAGGTCAGCGTCAATTGCCATCTGTTTTCCGGGCATAGAGTCTAAGGCGAAGCGAGCTGCCACTTCGGCTACTCGACCAGCGCCCTTGGTAATTACCACAAAGTTAATAATCGTGATGACCGCGAAAATAACGATACCAACCGCAAAATTGCCACCGATTAAGAATACCCCGAATGCTTCAATGACCTTACCCGCAGAGTCGGTACCTTTATGACCCTCTAAAAGAACGATTCGGGTGGAGGCGACGTTTAGGGAAAGCCGAAGTAGAGTTGTGAGAAGCAGAACTGTTGGAAAAGCAACAAAATCCTTAAAACTCTTGATGTTGATGGCTGAAATAAGGACGATGATAGAGACTGCGATATTAAAGGTAAAAAGCAAATCTAGTAACATTGGTGGCAAAGGCACCAGCATCATGATCAAAATCAGTAAAACAAAGACAGGAATGGCTCCTTGGCCAGTTGGTATGGGTAATTTAGCGGTATCGAAACCTAAAATTTTCATTGGTCAATCACATCCAACATTGATTCCTTTGATTGAAGATAAGCATTCGTCCAAATGTCATTGATTCAATTAATGAACTTGTTAAATCATAAGGTAAATAATATACATCAAACTTACTGACTCATGTGGCATTTAGAGAACTAAAACATGGCTATTTGAAAAATATAAACAGTAGTCATGCTTTAGGAGTCTTTTTACCTAACACCCACTCTAACTCACGGATACGACGCTCCTTTCTTTGACCTCAGCAGAGGCAACGACCTCATCATCTACTGCAACAGCTTTTTTGCCACCTTCAGCCATACGATTTCTCCAATGAAGCAATAGACTAGGAGAAACACCATACTTTCGAGCAATATACGAGACCGTCATGCCTGGTAGGTTGCTTTCTTGCACACAGTGGATCTTTTGTTCAACTGAAAAACGTCTTCTTCTTTGTACTTCTGTCACAACTTGGATAGCTTCCATTTTCTGTCCTTCAACATAGTCATACGACTAGGCTTATGCCTAGTCTTTTACTTTAAAAACTATGTCCGATTGAAATAGGGGCCAATACATACGTAAAGAGTCATACACCAAAAAATATATAAAACTTTAATACCAGCACTTTATCAAGTTATGTATTTTAAAAAATTATTGATATAAATCAATGTTTTAATTGCTATTTCTGTGTCTTTTTTAAGTATTTTTAAAAGATATCTAAACAGTTCATC
>Ga0214919_10008207_pt1 | contig 13836 bp, 15 predicted proteins | sample LL1503_MetaG_FD_177994 | JGI IMG/M metagenome (GOLD analysis project Ga0214919, IMG submission 177994) | Freshwater microbial communities from Lake Lanier, Atlanta, Georgia, United States - LL-1503 | ecosystem: Environmental > Aquatic > Freshwater > Lake | place: USA: Georgia | collected...
CCCAAGGACGCTCATCCGCAATTACTTCTTGGCTGGCTCGTCAGGCTTCACGTCATTGCCAGGAATGTAAGGGCTCCATGGCTTGGCTTTGACCGGGCCGGGTGTCTTCCACACCACGTTGAACTGACCGTCGGCCTTGATCTCACCGATGAACACCGACTTGTGCAAGTGGTGATTTTTCTCATCCATCTTGCTGGTGATGCCACTCGGTGCCTTGAAGGTCTGGCCGGCCATGGCGGCGATGACTTTGTCGGTGTCGGTGGACTTGGCTTTCTCGACCGCTTGCTTCCACATGTTGATACCGATGTACGTGGCTTCCATCGGGTCGTTGGTCAAAGCCTTGTCTTTGTGACCCGCAATGCCTTTGGCTTTGGCATAAGCAGACCATTTTTTGATGAACTCGTCATTCGAAGGGTTCTTGATGGACTGGAAGTAATTCCAAGCAGCCAAGTGACCCACCAGCGGTTTGGTGTCCACGCCGCGCAATTCTTCTTCACCCACTGAGAAGGCGACCACAGGCACGTCCTTGGCCTTCAAACCGGCGTTGCCCAGTTCTTTGTAAAAGGGTACGTTGGAATCACCGTTGATGGTGGAGACCACAGCAGTCTTGCCGCCTGTTGAGAATTTCTTGATGTCGGCCACAATGGTTTGATAATCTGAATGACCAAAGGGCGTGTACTTCTCGTCGATGTCAGACTCTTTCACGCCTTTGCTGATCAGGTAAGCGCGCAAGATTTTGTTGGTGGTACGGGGGTACACATAGTCGGTGCCGAGTAAGACCCAACGCTTGGCAGCGCCGCCGTCTTTGCTCATCAGGTAGTCCACAGCGGGAATCGCTTGCTGGTTGGGCGCAGCGCCGGTGTAGAACACGTTTTTAGACAACTCTTCGCCTTCGTATTGCACGGGATAGAACAGCAAGCCGTTCATTTCTTCCACCACGGGCAACACCGATTTACGGGACACCGAAGTCCAGCAACCAAAGATCACAGAAACTTTGTCTTGACCCAATAACTGCTTGGTTTTTTCAGCGAACAAAGGCCAATTGGAAGCGGGGTCAACGACCACTGGCTCCAGCTTCTTACCCAGCAAACCGCCTTTGGCGTTGATCTCATCAATAGCCATCAACACAGTGTCTTTCAACACAGTTTCGGAAATGGCCATGGTGCCTGACAGGCTGTGCAAGATGCCAACCTTGATCGTGTCTGCAGCATGTGCCTGCAAAGAAAATGTAAGTGTGCCTGCGGCCATTGCGCTTGCCAATGCCAAGGCTTTCAGGTTGCCACGACGATTCATCATGAGATCACTCCAATATAAAAAAAGGTTTAAGAAGCGAAGACCAGCCACGCTGTCTTTCCTTTTGCAATTGCTGTGCCAACCTGATTTCCAATTGAGATGCTTGCAGCACAGTCCCCAGAAGCTGCGCAGCGCTACTAATAGATGCAGGGATGTGCGATTTAATCCGCACACCTCCCAACAAATCACCCAAATTAGCGCGCCCCCTGCTCAAACCCATAAAAACGCACCAAAATAAGGCCCCGCATCATATTTTTTATGCCACAGAACAGGGCATGCAAGTTGCATGTTTTTTGTTGATCTATTGAACATTTAACGAACCGCACCAATATGGAACTGACTCCCCGCGAAAAAGACAAGCTCTTGATCTTCACTGCAGGTTTGCTGGCCGAACGCCGCAAAGCCCGAGGACTCAAGCTGAACTACCCCGAGGCCGTGGCCTTCATCAGTGCCGCCATCATGGAAGGTGCACGCGATGGCAAGACCGTGGCGCAACTGATGAGCGAAGGACGCACCCTGCTGACGCGTGCCGATGTGATGGACGGCATTGCAGAGATGATTCCGGACATCCAAGTCGAAGCGACTTTTCCCGATGGCACCAAGTTGGTCACTGTGCACCAACCTGTTGTTTGATTACCAATTCGAGGCACTCATGATTCCAGGTGAACTTTTGATTGACGAGGGCACCCATGTGCTCAACCCAGGACGCCGTTGTGTCACGCTGGTGGTGCACAACACGGCCGATCGCCCGATCCAAGTCGGCTCGCACTACCACTTTGCCGAAACCAATGGTGCATTGGGTTTTGACCGGAGCGTGGCACACGGCATGCGCCTGAATATTGCCGCAGGGACCGCAGTGCGATTTGAGCCTGGTCAACAACGCACCGTGGAGTTGGTGGACTACGCGGGTGATCGACAGGTATTTGGCTTCAGGAGCCTGGTCAATGGTGCCGCCGATACCAACACCTCATCTCAAGGAGTTGTGTGATGGCGACGATTGGAAAACGCGCTTATGCCGAAATGTTCGGCCCCACCGTGGGTGACCGTCTACGACTGGCCGATACCGACTTGATCGTTGAAGTCGAGTACGACTTGACCCTGCGCGCCGGCGGCTACGGTGAAGAGGCCAAGTTTGGCGGCGGCAAAACCATTCGCGATGGCATGGCGCAGTCGCAACGCACCCGCGATAGGGCTGGGACGGGCCCCTGCGGTGGCGGCGCCATGGACACGGTGCTGACCAATGCCTTGATCATCGACCACACCGGCATCATCAAAGCCGACATTGGACTCAAGGGCGGGCGCATCGCCGCGATCGGCAAATCGGGCAACCCCGACACGCAATCGGGGGTCGACATCATCATCGGCCCGGGCACCGAAATCATCAGCTGCGAGGGCAATATCGTCACCGCCGGCGGCATCGATTCGCACATCCACTTCATTTGCCCGCAGCAAATTGAAGAAGCGCTGGCCTCGGGCATTACCACCATGTTGGGCGGCGGCACGGGTCCAGCCACGGGTACCTTTGCCACCACCTGCACACCTGGGCCCTGGAACATCGAGCGCATGCTGCAAGCGGCCGAAGCGTTTCCCATGAACCTGGGTTTTCTGGGCAAAGGCAACGCCGCCCTGCCCGATGCCTTGCATGAACAAATCAACGCCGGCGTCATCGGCCTGAAACTGCACGAAGACTGGGGCACCACGCCCGCCGCCATCAGCAACTGCCTGGACGTGGCCGAGGCCACCGACACCCAGGTCGCGATCCACTCCGACACACTGAACGAGAGCGGATTTGTAGAAGACACCATTGCCGCCACCAAAGGACGCACCTTGTGCGCCTTCCACACAGAAGGTGCGGGCGGTGGCCATGCGCCGGACATATTACGGGTGGTGGGCGAAGCCAACTTTTTGCCCAGCTCCACCAACCCGACCATGCCTTACACCCACAACACGCTGGACGAGCATGTGGACATGCTGATGGTGTGCCACCACCTGGACGCGTCCATTGCCGAAGATTTGGCGTTTGCCGAGAGTCGTATTCGCAAAGAAACCATCGCCGCCGAAGACGTGTTGCACGACATGGGTGCCATCAGCATGATGAGCAGCGACAGCCAGGCCATGGGACGCGTAGGCGAGGTGATCCTGCGCACCTGGCAAACCGCGCACAAAATGAAAGTGCAGCGCGGCTGGCTGGACAACCCGCAGCCGTCTGCCAGCGGGGTGCCCGAGGACAACAGCCGCAACGACAACTTCCGCGTCAAACGCTACATCGCCAAGTACACCATCAACCCGGCGATTGCCCACGGCATCAGCCACGAGGTGGGCAGCATCGAGGTCGGCAAGTGGGCCGATATGGTGATCTGGAAGCCGGCTTTTTTTGGCGTCAAGCCCGCACTGATTTTGAAAGGTGGGTTCATTGCCATGGCCGCCATGGGCGACCCGAATGCCTCTATCCCCACACCCCAACCGGTGCATTACCGGCCGATGTTTGGCAGTTATGGCGGGGCATTGGCGAGGGGTTCTTTGACCTTCGTATCACAAGCGAGCCTGGCGGCAGGGATTGGTCAGCGTTTCGGTTTGCATAAAACACTGGCAGCAGTCAAAGGTGTGCGCGGGATCACCAAGCGCGACATGGTCCACAATGGCTACTTGCCGCGCATGGAAGTCGACCCACAAACGTATGCCGTGCGTGCCGATGGCCAACTGCTGACCTGTGAACCCGCCAGCAGTTTGCCGATGACCCAACGGTACTTTTTATTCTGATGCTGCAAACTGCCAAATTGATTCCGCAAGGCCAAGGCTTGGCCTCGGTGCTTGTCAAACGTGCCGCCACATTGACCTTGGACTGGGACGTGCGCCAAAAGAGCCGTTTCGAAGCCACCGATTCACGCAGCCGAAGTGTGGGCGTTTTCTTGCCCCGGGGGACTGTCGTTCGAGGCGGCGATGTGTTGATTGCCGAAGACGGCTCCTTGATCCGCGTCGAAGCCGCGCCACAAACCGTCTTGCGTATCACCGCCTGCACCGCGCACGGCTCGCCGTTTGACTTGACCCGCGCTGCTTACCACCTGGGCAACCGGCATGTGCCCATTGAACTGCGGCCAGACTATTTGCAAATCGAACCCGACCATGTGCTGGCCGAAATGTTGCGTGCCATGCATTTGATTGTGAATACCGTGGACGCACCGTTTGAGCCCGAGTCTGGTGCGTATGCGTCGCACGCGAATCATGTGCACCCAGCTCCTGTAGAAAAACAAGTGCAAGTGCATCAGCATGTGCATGGCCCTGACTGCAACCACGATCACGATCACGGTCACTCTCATGCGCATGACCATGGACCGCATGCGCACTGACACAACCGGTTTACTGCAACTCATTTGGCTGGCCTCACCGGCTTTGCCGATCGGGGGCTTTTCTTATTCAGAAGGCTTGGAGTCTGCCATCGAACACGGTTGGGTTCACGATGAAACCAGTGCTGCCGATTGGCTTGCCGATCAGCTCCACTTGTCACAAGCGCGCGGGGATTTGTCTGTGGTGGCACAGGCGTTGACCCTTTGGCCGCAGCATGAAGCCGTTTGTGAAAATGCAGGTCTACAGGCGCTCAACGACTGGGTCTTGGCGACACGTGAGAGTTTTGAAATGCGTTTGCAAACAGAGCAAATGGGCCGTTCCTTACTCGACTGGCTGCGCAACCAAGGGACCGCAACACCAAGCGCTTTAACGCTTTGCGCCCAACTACCGCCCACCTATCCCTTGGTCATGGCTTTGGCCTTGTCGCTCGCGAAAGCACCCGTCCATCTGGCACTGCAAGCCTTTGCCTTTGGTTGGGCAGAGAACATGACCCAAGCAGCTTTGAAATCCATGCCCCTTGGACAAAGCGCGGGGCAACGCATACTGGCACGCCTGGCGCAAGAAATTCCTTCAGCGGTAGACCACGCCATGGCCTTGCACGAAGACGAGCGCCAAGCCTTTTGTCCCATGCTGGCCATTGCTTCAGCCCGCCATGAAACCCAATACTCCCGTTTATTCAGATCCTGACCACCATGAACACACTTCACCACATCGCCCACCGAACCCAATCTTTGCCTCCCCTGCGCGTTGGGATTGGCGGGCCTGTTGGCTCCGGTAAAACAACCCTGCTTGAAATGCTCTGTAAAAACATGCGAGAGCGCTGGGACCTGGTCGCCATCACCAACGACATCTACACCAAAGAAGATCAGAGGTTGCTCACCGTGAGCGGTGCCTTGGAAGCCGATCGCATCATGGGCGTAGAAACCGGTGGCTGCCCGCACACGGCCATTCGTGAAGACGCGTCCATCAACCTCGAAGCCATTGACCGCATGCTGGAAAAATTTCCCAATGCCGACATCGTGTTTGTCGAAAGCGGTGGCGACAATCTGGCCGCCACCTTCAGCCCTGAGCTGTCAGACCTGACCATTTATGTGATCGATGTGGCAGCAGGTGAAAAAATCCCCCGCAAAGGTGGCCCTGGCATCACCAAGAGCGATTTGTTCGTGATCAACAAAACAGATTTAGCACCTTATGTGGGTGCGGATCTGAGCGTGATGGAGGCCGACACCATCCGAATGCGCACCAATGCACAGGGCTTGAAACCCTTTGTAATGACCAATCTTAAAACCCAAACCGGTTTGCAGACCGTCATTGACTTCATCGAAACCAAAGGTATGCTGCGCAGGGTTTGATTAGGGTGTCTTAAAGCAACCGCGCTGAAGGGACTGGTTGCATCAGCAGGGCCACCTGCGAGGCAATATGCTGCGGAAATTGCAAGTTCAGACTGCCTGGTGTTGAAAATCTCAAGGACTTTAAAAATCCCAATCGACCTTGCTGGGTACCCACAATGGCATGCAGCGGTAAATTTTTCAGTTGCCACTCAGCGGCCAGCTGTTCACCCAAAGCGGGGCCAAATACATCCGTCGAACTGGCCAGAATATCAGCTTCGTTCATGACCACACAAGCCCAGTCCAAATCCATCACAAAGGTTCGTCCAGCCACCTTGTCATGGTTAGCGCCAACCAGTGCCGGATCTGTTTTCAAAATCATGTGACAGATGCGTTCCCGCCAGACCGAAGAGATCGGGTGTTTAACAAAAAAGAGGTCCAGTGCTTTGACCGATCTCGATTCCAACTCTTGAGGCGAACTGTTCGCCCCACCCGGATGGAGATAGTCATGCGCAGTCACGGTCAAAAGCAAGGCAGCTATCCATTCTTCAGAGCAAACGAATCCCTCTTGCTTCAAGGCCTCTAAAAGAACAGCCATGCCACACATCGCATCCGCCGTGTGTAAACGGTTGTGATAGTGAGGCTCGCTGTCGGTTTCAACTGTCGACTCCATGTGCTCTGAAAGATTCAAGGCACAGGCCATCAAAGTGCGGGCGTCTGAAGATGCAAAGTCTGCATGTTCAGCGATTAAAAAATCCTGACAAGACTTCAAAACATGGTTCAGCCCCATCCAATCACCTTGCCATGAGTCACGCAGACGCGAAAAAGCCTGTATCAAGATGGGATACAAAGAACTTTGTCCAGCCGCATTAAACAGTTGATTCATGAATGGACCCTGTGAATAAGTCGTCATTCCAAAGGAATTTTGAGGGCGTTGTGCATGTTTTGCTGCAACAAAAGGGCTTCAAAAATAGGAATCAAAATGGGCGATGCATTCGACAATATTTCGTTTGCTTCATCCGTACTGATTCGCATGCAATTGACGGCGCCTTGTGCCTTGGCAGAAGCGCCTCGAATGCCGCCTTTTAAGAATGCCTGCTCGCCAAAGGGTTGACCCTGTCCAATCTGAGCGAAAGCCTGCCCGTCGGCCCCCAAAAGTTCGACAATGCCCGTTTCGATAACGAACAAATGGTCAGCTTGGTCACCTGCTTTGAAAATCATTTCACCCGCTTGAAATTGAACTTTTTGGAAATCGCTCATGGCGTCTCCTGATTTTGAACAGGTAAATTCAAAGTCCGCCTCACTGTTGTTTGAATGATTTGACGCATCAAAGGTGGCAGTTTCGGCAAAATACCATCCACCTTGTGCAAAGGAATAACCCGGGCTTGAACCGGCGTCATTGTCAAAATGGTTTTGTTGTATAGCACGCCCGAGAAGCCTTCAGCCAATCCCAATACACTGCCGGGACCCAAGCGTTCAACTTGGTGTCCTTGGATGGCCAGCATCTCGCCTTTCACTATGAAATAAGCATCCGAGAGTTCTTGACCTTGGATCAGTATTTTACTTTTGGCGGTAAAACTGATGGTGTTAAAGAACTTTGAACTCCACAAACTGAAATACAAGCGCTCATTACTGGTCAATTTGCCGGACTTATAGATTGCCAAACTGTCCGTGGAGTAAGGATCCGAAATTCCCAGGGCATGAAGATGCTCAATGTCAACCTGAAACTGACCTGTGACTTTATGCATTGAATTCTTTCAGGGGGAACCTGTCAACCAGTTGTTCTGCAAGCGCTTTGAGTTGTCAGCAACTAAAGCATGGACATCAATCGCTGCCGAATGATCGCATCAGCCTCCGCCATGATACGGTCAATCAAGGCCTTGACTGTCGGCACATCGTGGATCAGGCCCGCGACCATGCCGCACGACCAAGCGCCCGCTTCCATCTCGCCGTTTTGCATGATGCGCGGGTAAACGCCAGCAACTTCGTCGATGATGTCTTCGAACTTCAGGTTGGCCCCCAGGGCGCGTTCTTTCTCCAACAAACGGTCCACCGCGTCATTGCGCAAAACGCGCTCAGTGTTGCGCAGTGGACGCATCACCAAACGGGTGTCCAACTCACTGGCCGCCACAATCGCTTGTTTGACGTTTTCGTGCACCGGCGCTTCTTGCGTGGTAATGAAGCGTGTGCCCATGTTGATGCCTTGCGCACCCAGCGCCAATGCGGCCACCAGAGATCGGCCATCGGCCATGCCGCCCGATGCGACGAAAGGAATCTTCAACTCATCGGCGGCACGCGGCAACAAAATGAAATTGGGAATATCGTCCTCACCGGGGTGACCACCGCATTCAAAACCATCCACGCTCACGGCATCGCAACCTATGGCCTGGGCCTTGAGGGCATGGCGCACCGAGGTGCATTTGTGAATCACCTTGATACCCGCCGCATGCAAAGCAGGCAAATATTTTTGCGGATTATTGCCGGCGGTTTCGACCGCCTTGATACCGCCATCGATGATGGCCTGGATGTAACCCGGGTAGTCCGGCGAACTGACCGTGGGTAAGAACGTGAGGTTCACGCCGATCGGTTTGTCCGTCATCTCGCGGCAACGCCGAATCTCGTTGGCCAGCGCTTCGGGTGTGCGTTGCGTCAAGCCAGTGATGATGCCCAAGCCGCCCGCATTGGACACCGCGGCCGCCAATTCGGCAAAGCCGACGTAGTGCATACCACCTTGAATGATGGGGTGCGCAATGCCGAACATTTCTGTGATTTGGGTTTTCATGATGAAGCTGCCTGTTGGTGTGAAATTTGAAACAGTGCCCCAAGCTCAAGCCTTGAGCGCCGCCTTGACTTGTTCGATACGGTCTTGGCCCCAAAACATCTGTGCCCCCACAAAGAAAGTGGGCGCGCCAAACACACCACGTTCCACGGCGCGCATCGTCACCGCCTTGAGTTGGTCTTTGGTGGCTTGCTCATTGGCCATGGCCAGCAATTCGACTGGATCGAGTCCGGCGCGGCTCAAGACCTCGGCCACGATGGCCGGGTCGTTCAAATTGAGCGCATCCACCCAAATCGCTTGGAACACCACATCCATGTAGGTGGCCATGCGCGGGTCGTTCTTCATTTGCAAAGCGGTCACCACACGCATCAGCGTGGTGGTGATGATCGGAAAGTGGGGATTCATGTTCAGCGGCACGCCATACGCATCGGCATAGCGTTTGAAGTCCACATACACATAGCGCCCTTTGGCGGGCACGGTCATGGGCGAGGAATTGCCCGTGGCCTGAAAGACACCGCCCAGCAGCATGGGCAGCCAATTGACGCTGGCCCCGGTCTCGGCACAAATCTTGGGCATTTGGGTGTGCGCCAGGTAAGTGGCCAAGCTGCCAAAGTCAAAGTAATAGTCAAACGTTTTTTGCATGTGTGTCTCCTAGTGGTTCAGAACTTTTCCATGTAGGGGCGCAGGTCCATCTCGTGCGTCCACGCGTCGCGCGGTTGCTGGTGCAGCATCCAATAGGCGTCGGCAATGTGGTCGGGGTTGAGGATGCCGCCTTCGTCCTTGAGGGCGTAGCGCTGCGGGAACTGGGTGCGAATGAACTCGGTGTCAATCGCCCCATCAATGATCGTATGCGCCACATGCACGCCCATGGGGCCGAGTTCACGCGCCATGCTTTGCGCCAAGCCGCGCAGCGCCATCTTGCCGCCGGAAAAGCCCGCAAAGTGCGCACTGCCGCGCAAAGAGGCTGTAGCCCCGGTGAAGATGATCGTGCCCTTGTGCGCTTTGCCTTGGGTGGTGGTTTCAGCGCGGTTAACCATGCGCTTGGCCACTTCACGCCCCGTGAGAAAACCCGCCAGACAGGCCATCTCCCACATCTTGGTGTAGCGCCTGGCCGTCTCTGTCAAGATGCTGTTGGGCGAATTGGCACCGATGTTGAAGACCATCACCTCGATCGGGCCGATGCTGGCTTCAATCTGCTCGACCAGAGCGATCACATCGTCTTCTTTGCGCGCATCAGAGCCAAACCCATGGGCGACACCACCGTCTTTTCTGATCTGAGCCAACAAGGGCTCTAATTTGTCCAGTGTGCGGCGGGTGGCGCAGACGGTATACCCTTCACGCGCGAAACGCCTGGCCACCGCACCACCCGTTGCATCACCGGCACCAATGACCAGACAAACTTTGGACATAGGAACTCCTTATTCCACGCGAAACGTTAAACCCGCATGGGCCTGCAAGCGATCCATCAGTTTTTGACCCATGCTGGAAGCCGGCGTCCAGATGCCTCCAGGCGTAGCTGCGGCATCCATGAGCAAGCACATGGCCGATTCAGCAATCATTTTGGAGGTGCTGCCATAACCGGGGTCACGGTCACCTTGAACACTCACGCTGCATGTATTGCCTGATGCGTCATGGCCAATGAACAGCACATCATAGAGACCCGCATCGCGCTCAGCGCGAGAAGGACCTTCGCCCGGTTTCAGCACATCGGCACCGCTCATGCTTTTGTCAGCAGCCATCGCTTCGGCCACGGCTTGGCCTTTTTCCCCCGGGCCCGTGATCACCATTTCGTCGTACACCAAGTCGGCACCCCAGGCCTGCTTGAGCAGAAAGTTCGAGCGGTGCACATTTCGGGTGTTGATGGTCGCCATGACAAAGGGCGCTACCCACACGCCCAGCACTTCGTCCAGCATGGGTTTGTGCGCGGTCGGCTGCTTGGGGCCGGTAAATCCAGGGGTGAGAGAGAAAGGGTTCTTCAGCAAATCCAACACACCAGGCTGACTGGCCGCAGCCGCCATGGTCGCCTTGAAACTGGCCGCCGTGCCGCCAGAGAATGTGCCCTTCATCTTGCGCACACGGCCCCGCACGCGCGAAGCTCGCGTGCCAAAACGTTGTTGCATCTCGCCCTGCAGCATGAACACACCCAGATCAAAGGGAATAGAGTCAAAACCGCACGAGAACACAATCCGCGCCCCGCTGGCTTGCGCTGCGGCATGGTGCGCGTCGATCATCTGGCGCATCCAGGCAGGTTCGCCACACAAGTCAACATAGTCCACGCCCGACTCAGCGCAGGCTTTGACCAAGCCACTGCCGTACAACTGGTAAGGCCCCACGGTAGTCAATACCAAACGGGTGCGGGTCATCAATGCCTGCAGGCTGGCCGCGTCCTCGCTGTCGATCACCACCAAAGGCGTGTCAGCGGGCGCACCCACTTCATCCCGCACTGCAGCCAATTTGTTGGCACTGCGCCCGCCCATGGCCCAGCGCAGGCCCGATGACTGCTGGAGTAAATATTCAATCACCAAGCGACCGGTGAATCCGGTGGCGCCATGCACCACGATATCAAATTCTTTCATTAACGCATCAGGCAGGTCATGCCATCCATAGTTCTGGTAACAACTCCCAAACAACATCTGCACTGTTGCCCAGGATCCAAATTTAATCCTATCACTTCATTTTGAAACACAAGTCCCCTAAAGCAATTGTGAGAAGGCTCTAAAAAGGGATACGGTATAGTTTTATAAATCTTTATTAGCCTCAGCACCGTCTGGAGATTTCTCATGATGCCCATTGAAAGGCCTGAAACCCAGTACATCTTTTCTGGTGAACTCAGCATTGCCTACCAGGTCTTTGGGCATGGCGAGCAAGATTTACTGTATGTCCCGGGCATTATTTCCCACCTTGAATTCAATTGGGAGGATCCGGAATCCAAGGCTTTCCTGATCGCTCTGGGTCAACACTTTCGGGTCATTGTTTTCGATAAGCGTGGCCAGGGCATGTCGGACAGAATTGAAGGTGCCACCACACTGGAAGAGCGGATCGACGATTTAAGCGCCGTCATGGACGCTGTAGGTTCCACCAGCGCCACCCTGTTTGGTTTGTCTGAAGGGGGGCCCGTATGTCTCCTGTTTGCTGCAACCTATCCCCACAAAGTGGAGCGGCTTATTTTGTTTGGCGCGATGGCTAAATTTTGGGGCAGTGACGACTATCCCCACAACTTGCCCATGGACAAAGTGCTTGAGCCCTTGATTGCCAATTGGGGCAAAGGTATCTTTGCGGCCAAAGCATCAGCAACCAAACAGGGGGTTGACCCCAGCAAGGAAAAAAATTTCGCGAAAATGGAACGCATGGCCTGCTCACCCAGTGGTGTGCGCAAATTCATGATGGCCAACGATTTGATTGACGTCAGACCCATCTTGGGCAACGTATTGCAAGAAACACTCATCATCCAGCGCAGGCATGACAAACTGGTGCGCAGAGGCAATGGCCGCTATTTGGCAGACCATATTCCCAATGCCACTTACTTGGAACTGCCCACCACCTCACACCTGCCCCAGTTTGAAGATGCCGATGTTGTGGTGGATGCCATGGTGCGCTTTGCCCAAGTTGCACGTCGGGTTGAGAGTTCGACATCAGAGGACCGAAAGCTGACAACTGCGCTCTTCACAGACATCGTCAGTTCCACCGAAAAATTACGCAAAATGGGCGATGAAGCTTGGCGAAAGGCCTTGGACCAGCACGATGCCATCGCAGGTCCATTGGTCAAACAGTTTCGTGGCCGCATCGTTAAAAATACGGGCGACGGTTTATTGGCTGTGTTTGATGGCCCGGTTCGCGCCCTTCAATGCGCATTGGCCATGGTGACAGCGTTGGAAGCAATCAATTTACCGATTCGCGCGGGACTCCATGTGGGCGAAGTCGTGAACCGTGGCGATGATGTCACGGGCATTGCGGTCAACATTGCGGCAAGAGTCATGGACCAAGCCCGTTCTGGCGAGGTCTGGATGACCCGAACCGTCAAGGATCTGACGGGTGGAAGCGAAATGAATTTTGCGTCAGTAGGTGAACACAACTTGAAAGGTTTGGACGAGCGCTACGAGTTATTCAAACCACTTGTCGAAATAAGCCTCTGAAGTTCTCCGTTGTTATTTCATTCCACCAAAGCCACAGCCTGATCAACGTAGCGATACACCTCGGCCGGAATCACGCCATTGGGGCCTTTTTCTTTTTTGTTGCGGAACTGGCCCACCCGCACCACCACCAACTGTTTGGAAGGCACCACGATCACATACTGCCCCTGATGGCCTTGCAACGAATAAAACGGGTGCTTGTATTGCCAGTCCATCCACAGTGAATGGCCATAAAAAGGCACCAAATCGGGCTGGCGAATGCGCTCAATGAACGCCTTGTCGATCAAGGTCTTACCCTGCCATTGACCGTCTTGCAAAAACAACTGACCGATGCGGGCATAGTCTTTGGCAGTCGCAAAAATACAGCAATAGGTGCGCTCCATACCGCCCTCCGCCTCGGGGCGGTCCAGCGTGTAAATTGCATCATGCGACATGCCTAAAGGCTTCCACAAACTGCGCGAAAGGTGTTCACTGATTGTCAAGCCTGGCGCCTTAGCGGCCAGCGCCCGCTTGAGAAACACACCCAGCAACTGCGTGGAGCCGCTGCTGTATTCGTAGGCTGAGCCAGGCTCCCGCTCGAAGCCCTGACGCAACACCACGTCTTGCGCATCCCGACCGTAATACAACTCGGTGGTCACGTTCAAAGGCAGGTAGTAGTTTTCGGTCCATTCATGGCCCGACTTCATGGCCGACAACTGCGCGACGGTGGCCTTTTGTCCGCGCGAGTCTTGGGCGTATTCAGGAATGTGTTCAGTGATCGGTGCATCAAAGCTGGAGATCAAGCCCTGCTGAACCGCCAAGCCCACCTGCAAGGTGGTGATGGTTTTGGCCATAGAGAAAGAATTGGTGCGGCTGCTCGCGTTGTAAGGTGCAATGTACTGCTCATGCAAGATCGCGCCTTGGTGCGCCACCACAAACGCGGCCGTGCCGTACTGTTGCAACTGCGCAAGTAGCGCTGGAT
>Ga0214919_10008208_pt1 | contig 13836 bp, 13 predicted proteins | sample LL1503_MetaG_FD_177994 | JGI IMG/M metagenome (GOLD analysis project Ga0214919, IMG submission 177994) | Freshwater microbial communities from Lake Lanier, Atlanta, Georgia, United States - LL-1503 | ecosystem: Environmental > Aquatic > Freshwater > Lake | place: USA: Georgia | collected...
TATAGAAAACCGCTGGACGTTTACCCATATCGTCGGTGTGGCCACGGCGCAACTTTGCCCACGGGTCGTTCAACTCGCCGGAGGGGGTGATTTCTTGCACGAGGGCGTCGGGTGCCTCCCAGTTGCGCAAGTGACGGATGCTAGCGACGCGAACAAGTTTCATCACAACCCACATCGCCCGCGTCACACAGTTATCTTACTTCAGTCGATTATTCAGTGGATTAACCCCACGCCGCAACTCACCCCCGCACAAAAACTCATGTCTGCGTGCACCCCAAACGTGATCGTGTCACGAATCTGCCCCGGGTTCTGTGCGTGTGGTTCCGTACTCCGAGTTTCACTTTTGTAGAAATTTTGATTTGTCGCTTATGATGAGGCGAATGGCGCCGAAACAGAAAAAGCCGAACTACTGGATTTTTCAGTCCAACCCAAAAATGTACGACTTGCTTGAGGACTTGAAAACAGGTGACCCAGATCCGTATTGGTCGGCAAATCAACATCGCGATGAAATGTCAGTCGGTGACAAGATATTTTTCAGAATTAGTGGAACAAAAAAGGGGATCTATGCAACCGGCACCATTCGCTCTTTACCAATTTTGGCATCTAGCCAATTTGGCGATTGGCAAGTAGGGGTAACGTTTGACGGTCTCATAGATCCGCCATTACTTCGATCTGAGACTGCGAAGATTAAATCACTTAAAAACTTTCGACCACTTGTCGGTGCCGAAGCAACAAATTTTAGAGTACCAACGTCAATTGGTGAGACGATTGACCGGTTAATCAAACGTGATGGCCGAGTTGTGCGAAATATTGATAAAGGTGTTGAGATACTTCCGAAATTGAAGAAAGTTCGTTACAAGATGCCCGAAGCTGACAAGAGCGAGCGTCGCAAAAAATCTCAAGCACACATTCGGGCGGTTGAACAAGCTGGTGTTAGTGCAGCCATGAAATACTTTTTTAAGCTTGGGTTATCAATGGAAGAAGACTGTCAACAAAAAGGTGTTGGATACGACTTTATTATTGCAAACAAGAAACAAAGAATGCACGTAGAGGTGAAAGGCGTTAGCAGTTCAAAGATTGACTTCAACTTGACACCTAAGGAGTTACTATGTGCAAAAAGTGATCCAAAGTGGCATTTAGTCGTAGTCTTGAATGCGTTAGCCAAGGCAGATGTAAAGATATTCACTGGTAATGAGCTTCTTGCCAAAGCTAGCTCTATTCAGCCAACCCAATATCGCGTGATCCTGAAATAGCCCACGACACGAAAGGTCAGGCATATGAAAAGTGACAAAGATAAAATCAATGAAGTTTTCGAAAACGTTAACTACTCAATTGAAAATCCGGACGAGATGTATGACGACGGCAGCGATAATGCAATTGATTTAGATGGGGATTTGACAATCGGCGAATATTCAATCGAACCCAAAGCGAATCTCAAGGGAGCGGATTTATCTGGATGCAATCTCAAAGGCGCCGAGTTGGAGGAAGCTGATTTAAGTGGTGCTAATTTGACCGGGACCCAATTACAAGGAGCAAATCTTGAAGGAGCAAGATTGTCAGGCGCGAATCTCGAGAGAGCAAATTTAGCCGGTGCAAATCTAACGGAAGCGTGGTTGGACGACACAAATTTAAAAAAAGCCAATTTGACAAATAGTAATTTGACATTTGCGATCTTGGAAGGTGCCGACCTGACTAACGCTAATCTTCAAGGTGCCGACCTGTCAGATGCCTTTTGTGATGGCGCTATTTTCAAGGGTGCACGCCTATATACGATGGATCTAGATTCGGTTGATTTAAGTCTCGCAAAAATGACAGGCGCACTTCTCCCAGATGGCAGTATTCACGACTAGCTATCTGAGCAAGATAGACGATTGAGTTTTGAATCCGAAGTAAAACGAACTATCTCATGACCACGCCCTGAAAGTTGCCCGAGTGAAATTGAAACTCATCAAGTGTTCACTAGATACGACCCAGGTGAGTGACCATGAGTAAGAAGACCAGAAAACCTAGAACATGTCCCTCGTGTCACCATGTCGGAACGATTAAAACGATCCTTTATGGAATGCCCATGTACCCTGTCGATGAAAGCAAGTTTGTAATAGGCGGATGTGTGATCGACAAGAACGAACCAAAATATCATTGCGTTAACTGCGACACCGCCGTGGGATGATCCGCTGGACGTTTACCAGTATCTTCGGTGTGGCCACTTCTCGGCGGATTAACCCCACGCCAAAACTTCACACCCGCACGCAGCTCTAGAGATTGACGTAATAGCATCATCATGACCTAATGAAGCGCGAACTGAAAATTGATGTTTTGGCACTCGCCCAAAAGTGTGTTGCGTTAATTGAGACGACCAAGATGGTCGCGACGTATAAACCAGCGACATTTATTGCACTGTTAAACGTGATCACCCAGCAAGTTGACAAACGCGGCCGGCCGCCAAAGAGTGTGAGTGTTGCAGATGTCGGTCGTGAGGTACTTCGTCTTTATTGGAACCAAGCAGTGGGCTATGAAGGCGGTACACCTCTAAAGCAGTCGGCTCAACGCGATATCGTTGCCCAAATTGTGCAATATCGAACTGCGCATAAATTAGTTTTGCCGAGAAACACGCTTGATCAAGCACGGGCTAATGACCCTGGCGGTTTTAGAGATCTCGAATTGCAATGCATCAGGACGGTTGCTAATTATCCGATTCGACTATTACAGAAATTTGGCGAAGGCAACAACGCTCGCGAAGAGCAATTTCTCTATGGGTTTTCATGGAAAGGTAATTTGCCTGCAAAGCAAATCGAAACAGCACATCTCATCCTAAAACCAGGTGTAGGTGAAGGACTGCTGTTGCTTTCGCCGCTATTGCGAACTCAACTTGAGAATCAATGGATGTCATATGTCAGTGAGCGAAATCGTTTGCCTCGCTCGGGTTTGAACAAGTATCTATTTGGTTTTATGCGTTCAGAAGTTGCGTCGCTATCGAAATATCTCGTGCTGTTGCAGAACAGTAAGTGCTTTTATTGCAAAGTTGCAATCACTAAAAAAAGCTCTCACCTTGACCATGTAGTGCCGTGGTCGTTCTCTCATGATGACGGTCTAGACAATCTCGTCGCTGCGTGTGCGGCTTGCAATCTAAATAAGTCTGCGCTATTGCTCGGGCTGCCTCACCTAAAAAATTGGAGCCGTCGATTGACTATTGGAAGTCCTGAAAACGTTGCAATAACTCAATTGGCCACGCAACATAACTTGGATAGAAACCTAGACCTCACGCAAAGGCTCGCAAGATCTGCATACTCGCTCGCGCCACAAGGCACTTCAGTTTGGAACTCGCGAGACAACCTGGCGACACTAGATACACGAATGGCACTGACGTTGCTTAGTTGAAATTGATTGAAGGGGTATGTTGCAACAACTCGGTGATCGTCGTGCCGTAATTGAGTTACAGTGGCACTTATGTCATCAACAGCGACAGAAAGATTGACTTGTTGTAATGATTTAGCGTTGGGTTGTTACACCTAAAAGGATGGTACGGCATGCCAAGAAGTGAAGCGGCCAACGATCGAATGCGGCTACGTGCATATTTAAGAAAATCTGGCGGATCAGCAACAGTCGATGATGCGAGGCAATCGTGCACGCGACCGACTGATCGGCTTTGGAGCAGCGCTCGTATCAAACGAGCAATCATCTGGGACGAGATGAACCCTGACAGGCGGGCACTCATTAAATTTGTGCAGGGCGGCGGTGGTCTACGCCTAGTGGAAAATGATGAAAGAGTTGGTCTTGGGCGCGGTGCAAAAGGTGAAGTAATTCGAGGAATTACAGGTGAATCGCGGTTTGTACTTGAGACATTTGGTATTGCAGACCAGATAGCACTCAACGTTCGAGTGATCGAGACAGGTAAGCGTGCAGGTCCAGAACATGGAAGCAACGCGCGACCCGACATTGTCGTAGGCGCATACCTCAATGAGTCAATGCGGCGACCAATACTTCATAACATTGAGTTTCAAGGCAAGAATACTTCTGGTAGAAATACGTTTACCTCAAGTGACATCGCCCAGGCATTTACGTGTGGCCGTGGTGCCGACTATTCATGGGTAATGATTCATAAGTCTGCGCGCCTTTTTCAGGTGAATAACAACTACGAACAATGGGAGAGAGCTCTCTGGTTTGCAGGATGTGTTGGTGTTGGGGTGATTTTGTATGACGACCCGCGTCGGGTCGCTACATGGGACCTCGAACTAGCCGCCAAGAAGCGTGCGCGAGATTCAATACACAGCATGAACTATTCAAACTGGTTTAGTCGTCTCAATAACGAAGATCGATACCCGGTCTCGTAGGCAGGTATCTCTGGTCGAGCCCTGAAACTCCATATCTATCGTGTGAGACCCTGGAAGTACAGTGTTGGATGAATAGGTCGCGAGTCGACCCCAGCGAATGTAGGGCCAATGGAAGTACATAAACGAACACCGCATGAAATTTTTAATATGCCACAGCGTTTATTGGTGCCATTGTTTCAGAGGCCGTACGTATGGTCGGAGGAATCACAGTGGGAACCACTTTGGGGCGATATCACTCGTGTCGCCGAGCGTTACTTTCTCAATCCTCAAGGCACTCATCAACCGCACTTCATTGGCGCAGTCGTTCTTCAACAAATGCCCAATTCAACTGGCGGTTTTCAAGAGCGAACCATAATTGATGGTCAACAGCGGCTCACCACCCTGCAAATACTTCTGGATGCGATGCATGCTGAGTTTGATAGCGCAGGGGCGACAAAGCCCGCGAAACGGCTTGAACGCTTAATTCGCAATGACGAAGAGTTTTGTTCCTCTCCCGATGAAGAGTTTAAAGTTTGGCCGACCAACAGGGATCGGTTAGCTTTTTGCGAGGTAATGGCGGCGCCGACACCAATAAACTACGGTGCACTTGAACATATAAAGGATCGTTTGCCGCAGGCGCACAAGTACTTTTCGAATAAAACTAAAGAGTGGCTGCAAGGAGGGTCCGAGAGCGACTTACTGAGCAGAGCCGATGCACTTGAGGCGACTGCTCGCGAGTTACTACAAATCGTCGTTATTGATCTTGCTGCCGACGAGAACGCCCAGGAGATATTTGAGACTCTTAACGCACGTGGTGCACAATTGAGTGCCGCAGACCTCATTAAGAATTTCATATTCCAACGGCTACTTATCGAAGGTGCAGATACAGAGTCAGCATATGAACAGGACTGGAAACAATTCGAGACAGCTTTTTGGGAAAAAGAAGTAAGTATAGGGCGTTTTATTTATCCACGTGCTGCAGTTTTCCTCAACCACTTTCTCGTTGCGAGAACTGGTGAGATTATCGGTACGCAGGAAGTATTTTCACGTTTCAAGACTTTCGCTACACATGAATGTGGTCTCGAGATGCGCGAGCTACTTCGCCAAGTCCATGCTGCAGCAAAAGTGTATGAAGAATTTACGCTAGGCGCGGAGAGGCTAGAAGGTAGTGCCACACCGCTCGAACTTTTCTCGTATCGAATGACTGTATTGAGTACGGACAGCGTGAAACCGCTAATTCTTGTGTTGATTGACCCAGAACTTCCACGAATCAGCGACGACCAATTGGCTATTGCGTTGAATGCTATAGAGAGCTTTGTTATTCGAAGAATGATTGTTTCGGCAACAACAAAAAATTACAACAATTTGTTTACATCTTTGATTGTTGAATTACGAAAGCGTGGCCGCGAGAGTGCAGGGACTGTTATTACCGAGTTTCTACGAACTCAGAATTCGGATACGTCTTATTGGCCAGACGACGCCCAAGTGGCTGAAGAGTTGCTTACAATGCCAATCTTCAAAAAGGGTCGTAGGTTGCGAATGATTCTTGAAGCTCTCGAAGATCATCGCCGAGGGTTCAACAAGCAAGATGCTCGCGCGCTGAGTGAGCAACGCGTGGTCAGGGGCAGACTCACTTTAGAGCACGTCATGCCGCAGTCGTGGGAGGAGAGCTGGCCCCTGGGATCGGGCGAGACGCCAGAGTCGAGGCGGTTGATTATGCACGTGCTTGGAAACATGACACTGTTAACGCAAAAGCTAAATTCAAAAGTTTCAAATGGGCCCTGGATGGGTTCAGATGGAAAAGCTTCGGAATTGAAGCGACAAAGTACACTCCTTTTGAATTCTGATTTAGCCAATCATCGTGGCGAACCGCTCACGTGCGAATTGATACTTGAAAGAACAAGGCGTTTGTCGGATGCTTTCCTTGAAGTTTGGCCAACTCCACCTAACCATAAAGTATTTCTTGGGTTCAAGGGTGGACAAAGCGTAAAATCGGTATCTGTCGCCGACCTTTTAGCGGCCGGTTTATTGGTACCCGGGACCGTGATTCGACCGAAGTGGGCGGCGTTTACATCACGTTTCGCCACCATCCTGGCTGACGGTGGCATAGAGACCGATGATGGAAAAATCTTCAAGTCACTAAGCGGAAGTGGTCGACATGTAGCGCAAATGAATTCCATCGGTGGTTGGCATTTTTGGTCCATTGGCGCAGGCGATGATTTAATTGTGTTAGATGAGTTAAGAAGTCAATATCAAGAGAACTTTGATATCAGTGAAGTCTCTAGTGATGATTTATCAGACGTCAATGACTAGAAGAGGGTTTTATTTAAAGTTTGGGCTAGCTCAAGTCGTGAACGGCCGAGGTTGTTTATCAATGGGCCACCCATAGGGCAGAATAGGTGGGTGAGTCAGAGCCCCATTGACCAAGAAAGTCTCGTTAAGTCCAAGAAGCGAGTTGCCGATCACGGTGAAGTGTTTACCCCTAGTTGGATGGTCGAAGACATGTTGAATTTAGTTAAAGACGAGTCCGAGCGAATTGATTCGCGGTTTCTAGAGCCGGCGTGTGGTGACGGTAATTTTCTCAAAGTTGTGTTGCAACGCAAATTGGCCACGGTTCAGTCGCGCTATGGCAAGTCTGAATTTGAGCGAAATCATTGCGCACTTTTTGCATTGATGTGCACTTATGGTATTGAACTGCTTGAAGACAATGTTCGAGAGTGTCGTGAAAATCTGTTAGATATTTTTGTAAAGTATTTGAAAGTTGACAGTGAGAGTGTCTGGTATCAAGCGGCGAAGATGGTTTTAGTTGCGAATATTATTCATGGAGATGCATTGAACTTGAAAACACCCACGAGTGAGCCGATTCAGTTTCCAGAGTGGGGATATTTAGGAGGAGGCAAGTTCCAACGGCGCGATTTTCGATACGATACCCTCACTCAAATATCGTTGGGTGGTATTTTTGATTCTGGTGAAAAACATGAGATTTTCGCGCCAACTAAAACGCATCAACCAATGACAGTTCAGGAGATAGCGCGGTGATTCAAGCACCATTTGCGCTGACGGGTCATAATCCCGATGTTTTGACTTGTATCGCGAACCTCTCAAACGACGAAGTGTTCACGCCACCCGAGTTTGCAAACCAAATGCTTGACACTCTCGAGCAGTCGTGGGCCAGTAGTAACAACGGTGAAAATATCTGGGCCAACAAAGATGTCACTTTTCTTGACCCCTGCACGAAATCTGGTGTATTCCTTCGTGAAATCGTCAAACGATTGAACGTTGGCCTTACGACAGAAATTCCAGATCTGACCGAACGAGTTAACCACATTTTGACTAAGCAAGTCTTTGGGATCGGCATTACCGAGTTGACTAGTTTGCTCGCAAGGCGAAGTCTCTATTGTTCTAAAAACGCAAAAGGCAAATATTCAATTGCGCGAGAGTTCGAAACTAACGAAGGCAATATTTGGTTTGAACGCACAGAACACACATGGGTTAATGCAAAGTGCAAGTTCTGTGGCGCGAGCAAGACAGAGTATGCGAGAACAAATGAACTGGAAACCCATGCGTATGCGTTTATCCACACTGAAAACATCAAATCTCAATTTTCTAAAATGTTTGGAGCAAACATGCAGTTTGACGTGATTATCGGAAACCCCCCATACCAAATGAGTGATGGCGGTGGCTCAGGAACGAGCGCCGCACCGATTTATCAACACTTTGTTACACAGGCCAAGAAGCTTGAACCAAGATTTCTGACAATGGTTATTCCATCAAGATGGTTCTCTGGCGGAAAAGGACTCGACGACTTTCGTCATGAGATGCTCACCGATGATCGCATCCGGCGGATAGAAGACTTTCCGGACTCATCCGACGTGTTCCCCGGAGTGCAAATTAAAGGTGGCGTCTGCTATTTTTTATGGAATAGAGACAACCGTGGCGATGTCACCATCGCTGCCCACGACAAGGGACGTGTTTTTTCACAATCAACTCGGCCCCTACTTGAACCGGGTGCCGACGTATTCATTCGCTACAACGAGGCTATTCCAGTACTAAGGAAAATAGTGATTGTTGAAACAAACAACCGCGAAGCATCACTACTGCTCCCAGATGGCAAACGATTTGGCGATCTGGTGAGTGTTCGCCGTCCCTTCAATCTTGAAAGTACTTTTAAAGGGAGACAAACCCGCAAAGAAGGTGACGTCGAGATCTACAGAGTTGGGGGAACCGATTTTGCTCCAAGGTCACAAGTTGATGATTCACTAAACCTGATTGACAAATGGAAGGTTTTCATACCCTTTCTCGCAAGCGGGAGTGATTCTTTCCCTCACCCAATACTCGGTGAGCCATTTATTGGTCGACCAGGCACTGCTTCAACTGAGACCTACCTTGCCATTGGACCATTTCGCTCGAAGAAGGAATGCACAAATGTTATCTCGTACATCTCAACTCGATTTTTCAGATTCGTAGTATTGCAAAAGAAACCTTCACAAAATGCGACCAGAAAGGTGTACGACTTTGTGCCGGTACAAGACTTCACTGAACCATGGTCAGATGAGAAGCTCTACAAGAAATACGGCATCACGAAAGATGAGATCGCCTTCATTGAAAGCATGATTCGTCCAATGGAGCTCAACAATGAGTAGGCCTATTGACGAACTTCTCCCGGAGAAGCCTGAGGCGCGCCTTCGTATTTATGCATGGTCAACAAAGGAGATCAAGAAGTACGAAGGTTGTTTGAAGGTCGGTCAGACTACTCAAAAAGATGTGAACGTACGAATTAGGCAGTCGCAGGGTGTGGCGCCTGTTAAATATGTTGTTGAAGTTGATGAGCTTGCCGAACGGGCCAACGGCACCATTTTTAGAGATAGTGCAGTTCGCGAGCGCTTGAAGCAAAAAGGTTTCGAGAATGTTGAGCTTGAATGGATGCGCTGCTCGGCTCAAGATGTAAAAGTTGCAATAGATGAGATTCGCACAGGGGTTGCGCGAGTCGGTTCGCATACTGAAAATTTTAAGATGCGCGCAGAGCAAGTTGCGGCAGTCAAAAAAACTGCCGAATATTACGCATCTGTTCGTGCTGACAATAAGAAGTCAGTACCACGATTTTTGTGGAATGCCAAAATGCGATTCGGTAAAACTTTTGCTTCATATCATTTGGCGAAAAAACTTGAAGCGAAGATGATTTTGGTTGTCACGTTCAAGCCTGCGGTTGAAGATGCCTGGCAAGTTGATTTAGAATCACATGTTGACTTCACCGATTGGCAATATTTCTCGAAGTCCACTGGTGGCGACCCAACAACTGCGGATAAGAAGCGCCCTCTTGTCTATTTTGGCTCTTTTCAAGATTTGTTAGGTCGTGATAAAGCAACGGGCACTATTAAGGCAAAAAACGAGTGGTTGCACGAAACCAACTGGGATCTAGTCATTTTTGATGAGTATCACTTTGGTGCATGGCGCGACAGCGCGAAAGAGCTGTTTGAAGGCGAAGATGAAGACGAAGCCAAGAAAGAAGTCGCTAATGAATATGGCAATGTTTTAGCTGAGTTCGAAGAAAAGCTTGATGAGTTGAGTGGCTCAGAAGATGACTTCTTGCCCATCACTACAAAGGCATATCTGTATCTATCGGGTACGCCTTTTAAAGCTTTAGCAACTGGTGAATTCATTGAAGAGCAAATCTTTAACTGGACATATACGGATGAACAGCGCGCAAAGCAAGCCTTCGCGCAAAAGTACCCAGATAAATGGAACCCATATGCGGCGTTACCTGAGATGCGCCTGCTCACATATCAAATGCCAGATGAAATCATTGCGATCGCTCAAATGGGCGAGTTTGATGAATTTGACCTCAACACGTTCTTTGAAGCAACCGGCACTGGCAAATCTGCATCTTTCAAATACAAAGACGATGTTCAAAAGTGGTTAGATATTATTCGCGGTCAATATATGCCAGGCCAAATTGACGCAATGAAGATGGGTCGCCGACCCCCATTCCCTTATTCTGATGTTCGATTGTTGCCATATATGCAGCATTCATTTTGGTTCATGCCGAATGTCGCTGCTTGCCATGCAATGGCAAATCTCTTAAAAGAAAAACACAATGTTTATTGGCATGACTATGACGTGTTAACAGTTGCAGGCACAGGTGCTGGCATCGGTTTAGAGGCTCTGCCACCGGTACGAAAAGCAATTGGTAATGGATACGACACGAAAACAATTACTCTTTCGTGCGGCAAACTTACGACCGGTGTAACGGTTCCGCAGTGGTCATCAATTTTGATGTTGCGAAACTTGAAATCACCTGAAACCTATTTTCAAGCGGCGTTTCGTGTGCAGTCACCGTGGTCGATCAAGAACCCGAATGGTGATAACCCGAACGAAGAAGCGGTTATGAAACCGGCTTGTTTCGTGTTTGACTTTGCGCCAACGCGTGCACTACGACAAATCTCAGATTACGGCGCAGGTCTCTCACCAGAAACAGCAAACCCTGAGACGGCAGTAGAAGAATTAGTCAAGTTTTTGCCGGTTCTTGCGTATGACGGCTCGAACATGACACAAATTGACGCTGGCGGAATTCTTGACATTGCCTTGGCAGGCACTTCTGCGACTTTGTTGGCGCGCAAGTGGGAGTCGGCAATTTTGGTGAATGTTGACAACGACACATTGAAGAAAATCATCGCCAACAAGGCTGCGATGGAAGCAATTATGAACATTGAAGGCTTCCGAGCTCTTGGCAGTTCGATCTTTGAGACTGTCGTCAACAAGAGCGAAGATGTTCGTGATACTAAGAAAGAAAAGGGTGACAAGATCTCTGATAAGAAGAAGCGCGAACTGACCGAAGATGAAAAAGAGTACAAATCAAAGCGAAAATTGATTCAAGAAAAATTGATTAAATTTGCGACTCGAATTCCGGCGTTTATGTATCTCACGGATTATCGCGAAAACACTTTGCGAGATGTGATAACGAAACTAGAGCCAGATCTGTTCAAAGCTGTAACCGGCTTAACGGTAAAAGACTTTGACTTGCTTGTCTCATTAGGAGTATTCAATTCAACGCACATGAATCAAGCAGTTTTTGCGTTCCGCCGATATGAAGACTCATCACTTTCATACACAGGGATTGACTCGCACCCAAAACTTCGCCATTACGGCCTCTACGATACGGTCATCGCCGCCGACGAAGTTTCGGTGTAGCACCGCCAAATCAATTGTTGAACTGAGAGTCATAACCCGAACTTTGGGTGCCGGTGGGGTGCGGGCGGCGCAGGTTGATCCACTGATAAACGTTTCTATACACATATATAGGTATGGAACTAGAAGTAGCCAGGTTGCCTAAAAATGCTTTTGAATACAGCGAATGCCCGTCAGGACTAGTTGCGTTGTGCAATGTCGAGCATCACTTCAAACACCCTCGCCGTACCATTCGGGTATTGACAAAGATCAAATAATAGGACGGATGACGGAGAGCATTGAAGAAATTACTAAGTGTGCAATGCTGATGATCGGTGGCCTTTTGAGTCATCGTCTAGAAAGGGTTCGCAATGACTTCGCCACCTAAGGAAATTGAAGTTGAGTGTCCGGCTTGTGGTCACAGCTTTGTTACTTGGCATCGTCCATCAGTGAACTTGTCATTAGGTGAAAAGTGGACCAAAAAAGATCTCGATAAGTTGCGGTTTGTTAATTGTCCGAGATGCGACTGTCGTTTGGAAAAAGAATTGATGGTCGTACAAATGGATATTGAAAAAGATAAGTTGATAGTACGAATTGAGTCAGAATAATTGAGAACCTTGCGACTTGGCGCGAGTGGGGTACGAGCGGCGAAGGTTGATCCTTATCGTGCAACGTAACTGAATGCGATAGAAGTGGCTGCTAAGGCTTGGTGGCTTCGAAGACCGAGAACACATAAGGCGCTGACTTTTCGTAGAAAGCAGTTTGTGTGAGCCCAATCGAGTTTTGCAGGGCGACATTGAACGACGGTGCAGTTGCCAGTTGGTCGAGGAGTTTTTTGAAACCGTCGAGACCGTAAGTGGCAATTAGCCATTCGTACATGACTGCGCCGATGGCATATGACATTTCGAAAGCTTGATTTGGTTCTGATTGCTCGGTGGCGATCATCATTTTGATTACGTTGTCGGTGCTATTTAGTGGCAACCAGCTTTGGTTGTTTCTTCTGCGCTCGCAGAGCAGCCAGTCGATTGCGTCAGCACTCCAGCCTTGGTTTCTGAAGGCCGTGATGAAGGAAACCGCGTTAGCGCCGCCTTCGCGGAAGTGTTGAGGTTGAAGTTTGTTGTATTCACTTTGTGAACTAGGTCGTGAGCGACGGTTCTTGAACATTGCGTAATCTTGCACAACGTGAAAGAATTCGTGGCGCGCGACCTGTGGCCATTCGAAATTGATATAGGCGAGGTCAAGATAAGAAGCGGTACCCAGATAAATCTTGCCAGTCCATTCGCTGTTTGTCTCCCAGAAGCCGCCACCACCAGTTATAAACGGTCGCTCGTTCTTCGCTTCGAAGCGAGTGAAACTGCCAGGCAGGTTTTGTTGCAGCCATTGGTCGCTCTTGATGTATTCGCGATCTTGTTCAGTAACGAGGCTTACATAGACTTTTATCTTCGTCGTGAAATAGCTGTTCCATAATGCGGCAGCCGCATCAAGTTCGCGCTTGCTATGGCTAACGAGTGCAGCCGGAAATGAAGGTCGAATGTCGTAGATGAATTCGACATTCGGATGTGAAGTGTCGGCTGATGTTGGATTTAACTCTGAATATGCCTTTTGTCTGATTGCTGAAAATGCTGACGCGCTACGCGAGTCGGTCTCAAAATATTTGCCAGAGTCGGCTTTTCGAGTGAGAACACCATTGTTGAGGCCGTAGATCATGGTGCCCTTATAACTAAGACTGTCGGCAGGAATTGTCGTAGTAGTTGTAGTGGTCTTCGTTGTCGTTGTCGTTGTCGTTGGCGAAACAAGTTGCGCTGCGCCCCATGTTGACTTCTTGCCATTTTTGACGCAGGTGTATTTTAATCCCTTGACAGTTTTTGTAGCGCCCGCTGGCGAGCAACTCGAACCAGGCTTGAGTGAAACTGATGCAGAGGTCGAACTGGCTGCGAGCGCAAGCACTAAAACGGTGGAGGCTGAGATTGTGGCAAGTCTTTTCAAGAACTGACTACTTTTTTGATAGGTGACAATGACATTCGGATACGTCTTTATTGTGCGGCGTAGTGGAATGCGATAGAAGTGGCGACTGCTAACCAGAGTTGATACGGCACGAACGCTAACCCGAGTGTGAGAGACACGCGAAACGAGATCACAAGAAGCGGCGTGGTGAACGCAGAGGCGAGCACGAGTGCAACAGCAGATGCGGTCAGTGAGTGCTGATTAAAAAACAACCATGCCCACGAGAGCGCGGCCACCACACTTAGTGCGAGACAAATCAACCAGACCAGTTGGTGTGTGCTTGAGAGGCGGCTGGCAACAACCCAGGTTGCGATGATCAGCAATGCAAAGTTGTAGGGCCAGATGAGTCCGATCACGA
>Ga0214919_10008209_pt1 | contig 13835 bp, 17 predicted proteins | sample LL1503_MetaG_FD_177994 | JGI IMG/M metagenome (GOLD analysis project Ga0214919, IMG submission 177994) | Freshwater microbial communities from Lake Lanier, Atlanta, Georgia, United States - LL-1503 | ecosystem: Environmental > Aquatic > Freshwater > Lake | place: USA: Georgia | collected...
AAACCGCCAAGGTTTTCTCAAGGTGGTGTGTATGGGTTCGCCAGACGGGAAAGAAATCTGGCTGGCTCTTTTATTGGGGGCAGCGAAGGGGGCGTTTTGGGTGGAGGCGATTCATTTTGAGAGCGGGGTAAGGCCGGCCGGGCAGGTGTTGCGTATCATTTCAGATAAAGGGGATCAGACCCAGTTACTCTTGAGTGCCTGTATGATCTTTTATCCGGACCTGTTCCGGGGGTGTTGCTCGATTAGCGCATTGGTGGATGTGGTAGAACAGTTGGGAACGGAGGTGCATCTCGAAAAAGAGAGACAGCTTTCCAATATATTGGAGGTCTTGCAGAGAGAGGCCAAGGGCATGGGCGGTTTTAAGCGTTTTGGTCTCTGGGAGGGGGAGTTGAGCCCCAGGAAACGTGAAAAAAAGGAGAATAAATGAAAAAAGCGGTTCTTTTGATTCTAATGGCTGGGGCGGGTTGTGTCTTCGCGGAGGAGGAGGGGCTTTGGGCCGGACGTGGAGGGGGTTACGAGTTGGGTAACTCGATCCTGTGGCAGGATGGAACGACGACGAGGCGGGTCGGGAACGCCTGGATCTCCAACGACGGCCAGACCCTATACAAGGTTCGCAACTACTGGCTGGAGACAACCCCCAGGACCAAATAACTCCCCCCCGCTATAGAAACTAGTTTAAGGTCATAAAATGTTCACGCGTGCTGTGATCTCAAAAGTAGGGATTTACGTTTATCTCTACCGGGATCCGCGGGACGGGAAGGTCTTCTACATTGGCAAAGGGAAGGGACAAAGAGCCTTTGATCATCTCAAGGAAGAAAAAGACGGGGCCAAGGGGCGAAAAATCCGTGAAATCAAAAAGGCAGGGCTAGAGCCAAAGATTGAATTCCTTACTCATGGCCTGAAGGATGATGAAACGGCCCTGAAGATCGAGGCAGCTTTGATCGATTTGATTGGTGTCGACCAGTTGTCAAACGAAGTACGAGGTTATCAGGCTATTTCCCATGGAAAAATGGGGTTGGAGGAGCTGGTTGCCTTATACGACGCACCTAAAGGTATGATCCGCGATCTTGGAATTCTGGTGATTCGGATCAATCAACTTTATCGACATGGCATGAACGCCGAGGAGCTGTACGAGACAACACGGGGTATCTGGAAAATCGGCCCGAAGAGGGACATGGTCAAATACGTGTTGGCTGTTTATCAAGGCGTGGTCAAAGAGGTTTACCAAATCATTAGTTGGGAGCCAGCAGACTGGAAAAGCTATAAGTATCGTCTTGAAGAACTGAAGGAGAGGATGAGTGGTAGTGAAAGATATCGGGGGCGCTGGCAATTCGATGGGAAAGTGGCCGAGGAGCCGATCCGTAGCAGATATTTGGGTAAAGACGTATCCAAGTACTTGGTGAAAGGTGGTCAAAACCCAATTCAATACGTGAACTGCTAGCACATGGAAAAAACCTCATAGCCCTGTGGATGTCCTACCCCTTAGTTAAAAATGGTAGAATGAAAAAACAGAAAAAAACTGTCCTACAATCCCGGGAAAGTAGGATGATGACTTGGGTGGTGATTGGAATTCTATTTTTGGGCAAGGGAATGGAAGGTCGGGCTCAGGACGCGGACGGATATTATGGCATCCTGAATGCCAATGAGTCGTTGATCGATTCGATCTCAAATCAGTCGGGTACGTTGACGGGGGACTTCTCGACACAATCTCTCCTGGGACCTGTGGAGCATGCCCAGTGGGCGACGGACGGGCCGGTGGTGGTCTCAACGAGTGGAGAGGTGTTGGGTACGCTCAGCACTGTGGAGACGAATACCCACTCGATCTTTAATGAGACGATCTATGTGCAGATTCCTTACACAGACCGTTGCGAAGCCTGTATAGGAAGCCTCAACGACAACTTCTCGACCGTTGGTCCCAAGATCTACGACTCTCAGTCGTCCGAACTGAAGGATAAAATCGGTGAGGTGATTGGTGCACCCTTGCAGGAGAGTCCATGAGCCTACTTTTCGAGTATGATTGGGATCGGTCCGATAAGCCTCCAATACTTGCGAGAAGCGCCTCCAAGGCCATTCATCCGGGGGAAGCAGTGCAGAATATGAAAGAGGATGTGTTGAGTTTGCCTAAACTGTTGATTGGTTGGATCCTTTGCCCGGCAACTTACTTGGTGTTCGCCTTACTCGTGGGTATACCGCTGGTTTTTTACACCAGCTTCGCACTGCTCTTCGATTACCTCCCAGCAAGAGCTTTTGGATACACAAAGGGAACGCGGCAGCTGGATATTGGCTTGTGGATAGTGCTTTCGGTGATTGGAGGATTGATTATTTGGGGAAAGGTCAATCGGGTGCGGGAAAAGAAGCGGCTAGCGGATAAAGTGGAGGCATTACGGCAGCGGAATGAAGAACTTCAAACAAACCTTATCAGGGTAATCGAGGAGAAGGGGAGGAATCATCCTGAGACGGGTTACGCGTATCGGGAGCTGGGAAAGAATATGGAGGCGTTGGGGCAGAGAGAGCAGGCCCGGGAGGTGCATCTGCAGGAGCGGGAGATATTCCGGGAGACTTTGGGTGCAGCCTCACCCGAGGCCAGTTATTGGAAGAAACTCGACCTAGATCCGCCGGTGATTCTGCCCAAACTGGAGGTTGATCAGTCGAGTCGGACAGCGAGCGGAGAACTGGAGATCTTTGATACAAGAAGGACCCTCATCAGCATCTTTGGCATGCTTTTAGGCGTCTCGGTCATGTCTGCTGTGATCATCGGCTTTGGTTTTGGAATCGAACTGATCCTATCGATCTTTCGATAAAAATATCAAAGCGGAGCTCTTGATTCCTATGATTTACGGAGCAAAATCGGATTTATGAGAATGATCCGAATCTCGTGGATTAGCGGAATGTTTGCGATTGTGGCAATGGGGGGAGTGATGGAGAGGGTCGAAGCTGCTACCCCGCCGACCCGTCCTGCGCCTTACAAGAATCCTTATCGTCCCAGCACACCGGCCAAGACTCCCGTGACCACGGTTCGCTATTCAGGCAGTGCCCAGGCGGCCAATATGATCATGCCGGCGATCTGGATGGGGCTACCGCCTCTGGTGATATTGGCCCTGGTTATCCGGGCCTTCAGCAAGGATTAAGCCCGTCCTGAGCCGGTATACGGACTAGTCGACAAAGAACAAAAGTTCATCCAAGAGGACTCCTGCAAGGGTAACCTGAATTTCGTAAATCCCGCGCGGGTCTCCCTCCGCGAACCCCCAGTGGTTCCCAATGGTTTCATCTACGACAGGCATGTCTCGCTCCCAAAGGCAGGTTGTTTGGTCGCTGGAAATCAAAAATAGACCATCCTCATCTCCCTGTTCTCCCCAAGTTTCCGGAGCGCTGGGAAGGGTGAGTCTTTCACGGACCAGTGCGGCCCCGATGCCAACGATCCCTCCGATCCTCCATCCGTATAGTTGGCCCGGGCGCCGCTGAATGTAGCGGCTTTCATAAACAATCCGGGAATCGCCGTATTCAAATATGGTGCCGAAGGAGAACTGGGATCGGTCTATGACAAAGGGAATCCGGTCGGGATAGGCGTTTGAATTATCTCCGGTGGATGCCGATCCAACGGAAAGGCCGAGAAAGCAGATGAGCAGACAGCACGTTGCCCGGTTGTAAATGAACCGCATCCCACCGACTAAACCGTTTCTACGTATTAGTGCCATAAAAAACCGCTCTTCTTAGAGGACTGGTTTAAATTAAAACAGAGTGGGTACCCCCGTATTTGTCCTAGGAGGTCTGTGCCGATCTAAGAATAAAAGATTGGATAAATGTGGATTTAAGTTGGCAGGCGAATGTGGGGTGAAATAGTTCACTTCCACGAAAGAAAACAAAGTGATCCGACTCGACTATAAAAACCTCCCTGCTGACCGCAAAAAGCTACGGAGACGTTTTTATCATGACTATCTGGTCATGCTGGGTGGAATGGCTCTGACCCGTCCGAATGATTTTCTGGCGGGGACACGTACGGTCGACCAGTTCTGCCGGTGGTCAGACATCAGCCTCGAGGAGATGGAGCCCTTGAACTATGAGCCGTTCACCAACCTGCTATGGGAGTTGGAGGCTGGGAAAGCCATTGCCTTGTGGAAACTGGCCCGGGATCCGCTTATACGGCACGACGTACGCAAGGTGATGAAACATCTGGCAAGGGACCGGTCTGCCCAGTTGAGGGAGCTCCGGAAAGGGGACCGCGAATGTGACGTGAAATTTCTGAAAAAAAGGCAAAACCGGGTGGGGGTGGAGCCTCCCAAGCCTCCCACATTGAATCCCAAGTGGAATCCCCGGGCCGAACCGCCCGAGGTAGGATAATATTATATGCTCATCCCGCAGATGAATAAGCTATCGACGGACGTTCCTGTGTTGAGGCGTCAGTTGTACCGGGCTTATCGGACCTGGTTGACGGGGATGGGGGTGTATCGGCCGGCACGGATCCTACACCGCAAAAAGAGGGCTGATTTCTACCAAAAGTGGGATTTTCGATTTTGCGATCGGCAAACTCCGGAACTGGCGAGCTTGCTGATGCATGAGGTGCCGGTGGCGATGGCGGCGGCTTTGGGCAGGTCCTGCCGGGATCGTAGGATCAACATCAACGTCCGGATGATCTTGGCCAGGGACTATCTGATTTACCGGCGATTTGCCGAATGGTCAGCTGACGCGATGAAAAAGCATAATCGGAGCGTCAAAAAGACACGGAACAAGCGGTTGCGCATTGCTAAAATGAAAAAGCCTGGGCTTAGAAGGACCGGAAAGAGCAAAAAGCGGCAGGAGGATCAAAATGGCTAAAAGGGATATAACACAAAAACCGATGGAAAACTTTCCATTCAAAATATTTCTATGGATTGTGCCGGTCATTCTTTTCCTTTTTTTTGGATCGGATCAGGGTAGTCGTTTGGACCGCTTGGGTGAGGTGGAGGTTAATAAAGAGGGAAAAGCCAACTATTCGAATGGGTTATTAGAGAATGCGAAGGCTGGGATAGTATCTGCTCAGGTACAGCTAGCGGGTTGTTATGCGGAGGGCAGAGGTGTGCGGGTGAATAGGCGGGAAGCCGCAAAGTGGTATCGGGCGGCTGCCGAGAGGGGGAATGTGACGGCGCAGTGTCACTTAGGCAGATGTTATGAAAAGGGATGGGGGGTAAAGAAGAGTGAGTTGGAGGCGGTGGAGTGGTACAGGAAAGCGGCAGCTCAAGGGGACGCTTATGGGCAATTTCTTTTAGGGGTGGCGTATGAGTGTGGGGTAGGGGTTGATAGAGATTATAAGCAGGCGGTGGAACTGTATCAGAAGTCGGCCGAGCAGGGGTCTGTGTTTGGGCAGTGCTTTTTAGGCAGTTGTTATGAGGAGGGGCTTGGGGTGGAGAAGAACGAGAAAATGGCCAAGATGTGGTACGCCGAAGCGAAAGAAAACGACCCAAAGAAAACAGCAGAGATTTTGAAGAGCTTACGAACGGCAAAGTGATAATTATGATTGAAGATAGACAGCAAAAGTTTGGAAGAATCCAAAAATAATACTGGAGTTAGAGATTAGTCCCATGCCTGACTTTGATCTAAATATTGATAAGATACTCGAGAACTGGGAGCCAAAACATGCTGTCAGGGAGATTATCGCTAACGCCCTTGATGAGGCGAAAATCACCAAAACCTCTCTTCCAAAAATCGAGCAACGAGACGGGGTTTGGTATGTTCAAGACTCTGGCAGGGGCCTGAAGTCTGATCACTTTCTGCAAAATGAGTCACCGGAGAAAAGGAGTTTTCCCGGTGTAATCGGAAAATTTGGTATCGGTCTTAAGGATGCCTTGGCGGTTTTGGAGCGGCATGGGGTGATCGTAACGATCTTCACCCGGGATGCGGATATCACCCTGACCAGAAAACCCAAAAGCGATTTTGAGGAACTACCCAGCCTGCATGCGAAATTTAGCGAGAAGCCCAGTTATTCCACTTTACCTGGGACCTGTGTTTGTCTTCAAAAAATTAAAGATGCCGATGTGCTTGGTGCCAAGGCCCTTTTTACGGCGTATTTGGATCAAAAGCCTCTGGAGGCTACAAAATATGGGGAAATCTATAGAAAGAACGGGCTAGGAAAAATCTACGTCAACGGGGTTCAGGTAAATGAGGAAGAAAACTTCCTGTTCTCGTACAACATCATCCACCTAGACGCCAAGCTGTCCAAGGCCATGAACCGGGAGCGGCAAAATCTTGGTAGAACTGCTTATACGGATCTCGTAAAAAGAATTTTGTTGGAATCGAAGAGTGTTGAGGTGGCCACTTCTCTGGCCGAACATCTTCAAAGAATCGAGCACGGCGAGCAGTGCGAGGAAATGAAATGGATCGATGTGCAGGTACATGCTGTGAAGATTCTGAATTCCGAAAAAACAACTTTCATCACAGCGGAAGAGGTAAGGGCTCGGCCAGATATTATGGATGATATCCAAAGCGCATCAAAGGAGATCATTGTTGTTCCAACTGCCTTACGGGAAAAGGTGGCTGGGCTTGCTGACCTGAAGGGGGAGCGAATTGCCACTTTGGACAGATTCATCCAAGAGTATAATGATTCTTTCGAGTATCATGTCATCCCCGAGGAGAGGCTTACGGCATCCGAAAAAACAGTGTGGAGTCTGCGTAGCCGGATTTTGGAACTGGTGGGAGGAATTCCCCAAGTCGTTCAGGGAATTCACATCGCGGAACAAATTCGTAAACCAAGTTACTTAACAACAGGTAAAACGCGTGGGGTGTGGGATCGGCAGGAATCGAAAATTTATATGCTCCGGGAAACCCTTGCCTCCTTGCCGGTCTTCGCCGGGGTTCTTTTACATGAGGCAATCCACGCAAAACACGGGATTGGTGATGTTGACCGGGGATTTGAGGGCCTCCTGACGCATTACCTCGGAGAAGCTACAGCAAAATGCATCCTAAAATAAAAAAAGGCAACTGATGGAAATAATCTTAGTTAAACCGTTTGAGCACTCATACGAAAATGAGATGTTCGAAAGTATTGCCGAACGACTCAAGCGGACCGGGCAATTTCATGTTGGGACAAGTCTTTTGGCCGGCAATCTTATGCTCGGAGGCTTAGAACTGGATGCTCTTCTCATTAAGCGGGACGGGATCTGCATTCTGGAATTTAAAAATGGGGAGGGACCGGTTCATTTTGTTGAAAACGGCCCCTGGACTGTAGGGGAAGGGCAGATCAAAGGAGGTTCTAGGGACAATCCTTTTACCCAAGTTCGGTCTTACCGTCTGGGGGTCAGACGATTCTTAGTCAAAAACCGGGAGGATCTTGTTGAGCCTTACGATATTAACCCCGAGCATGTTTCTGGGTGTGTGGTTTTCCGGGGTGGCATCTGTTTTGATGACAGGGTTCTCGATTACAATGTCAGAAATTGGTTTCATGTGACCGACCAAGAGAGACTTCTGGAAAGAGTTGCTAGGATCCAGAGCAGGGAAATGAATCTCACTCCTGAGTTTATCAGCAGATTTATACAAATCTCAGGTTTGCAGAGTCTGGTCGATGTGACTTCTAGCGTGAAAACGGAACCGCTCAAGGTGGGTATTCTTAAAAACAGTCCGATCCGCGAATCCTTTAAAAGAATGAAGGACCTCGGTCACCTATACGCAGATGGGGCAACAGAAACTATCCGTCTTGTAACCCGCATGATTCAGCAAAACTTCATTCCCCCAAGTGATAAAGTAGTCCGGAAAGAGGATGCTAGGATCCGTGGATCGATCATCTTTGAGGTGACCCCGCACTGTTCGCTTCTGACCATCCGTAGCGGAAACCTGCTGTTCCCCATTGTGGTAGGGGATCCTGAAAACCTCGCCCATTGGGTGACGAGGCACGAGGGCTACACCATCACGGTGGAGGGCAAGCAGGGAGTTCTGGTGCCAACAAAAACGGATTTGCCTATCGAGAGCGTGGTGCCCGGACGGCCGGTATTTAATGCTGTAAGCAAGCCCATCTTTGAAGCGCTGACACCGGAGGATGGACTGGATCTCGCTGAATACATTCCCTCCAACATGGTACGTGAGCTTTTCAACAAAATCACCTCTGAAAGCAGTGCAGAAGAGGTTAAGGATCTACTTCTTGGAATCGCAAACGAAGATCACCGAAAATACATCGGCGACATCATCCACCTATTGATGAGTGGGGATAATAAGGGAGCCAAAGCAAGAATCCTATTACGCAAAGGGGATGCGGTTCCTATTGAAAAGAGTGAAACCTCAGCTGCTGAAACGATTCAGGATCTGCAAAACTCCGAAGATGTCCTTTTCCCGAAAGGATTGAAGGAGCAGGAGCTCAAGGAGCTTCTGGATCCGAACAGGTTTGAGGACTGGATGCTTTTTCTTAATCCAGATCAGCAGAAATTCGTGGAGGCGGAATACAAGCGACCGGTGGTGCTGAAGGGCGTCTCGGGCAGCGGGAAGACATGCATCCTTGTTCACCGGGCAAGGTATCTTGCGAGGAAATACCCTGGTCAAAAGGTGGGAATCCTGACATTGAATCCAAAATTGGTCACCTTGCTTCAGGAGCTCGTTCAACAACTGTGTCTTGGGGAGGAAAGGGAGCGAATCGAGGTCCTGTCATTCTATGAGGTGTTCCGGCGATGCCTCGAATACTTCGGTATTAGCCGCTTTATCGAGAGCTATTACGAGAGTGTCCTCAAGTGTGATGCCGAACCGAGACTTTTTGAAAAAGAAAAAGATCCAACGCCCAGCCGATGGCGGAGACCTTCTGATATCAATCCCATCGCAAATGGGCTGAGGCAGGTGGAGGACCTCGGTGAGACCAAAAAACAGATCGATCATGCGGTCAGCCAGTGGCCACGCGATATCGTGTGGGACCTTGATCCAACGAGTAAAGCCGCCGTCGCGGATGAGTGGGAACAATTCCATATGCAAGAAAATCTGGATTTCAAGGAATGGATGAGTGGGGTGGAGGCCAAGTTGCAGAGTGAGACGGGGGACGCGATGAAATATCTAAGGGAAGAATTCAGCCTGATTCAAAGCAGCCACCCACTTCCCTCGAGGTTTGAGGATTATCTCAAAAAACCCAGAACAGGCCGTTGTATACCTTTTGACGATAAGATGCGACATGACTGCTTGCGGCTCCTCGCCTTTTGGGAGGAGTGGATGATTGCCGGTGGTTTTATTGATGAATCGATGATGGCACTGGCACTGCATTTCTTTCAGAAGGAGATCCAGAAGCTCCCCCCGGAATTCCGGTTCCGGTGTCTTCTGGTTGATGAGATGCAGGACTTTTCAACCTTGGATCTTCGACTGATCCGCTCGCTTTCTTTTTCAGAGGAACCGGATGCTCTGTTTCTGGCCGGGGATCCTGTGCAGAAGATTCTTGTCAAAAACCATGATCTTGCTGCGGCCAATTTAGACCGGGGAGGAGCAATTCACTACGACATCAAGAAAAACTACCGCAATAGCCGGCAAATCCTTGAGGCTGCCAGCAAGCTGGTCGAGTCCAATTTTGAGCGGGCTAAAAAACTGGAGGAAAGCATAGAACTTCTGAAGCCCGAGCTGGCCCTAAGAGAGACAAACCGCCCTACTGCCGTAAAAATCGAGCCTGATGAGACAAGCCAAGTCGAGGCAGCTTGGAAATTGGCGAGACTGACCCTTGGTCCCACCACGAGGGCTAAGCATGCCGTCTGCATTGCCACCGCCGCGCCGGACCTGGCGGGTTTCTCAGTAGAGGAAATTCTTGGCCATGTGCCACCTGGCATGGGGTGCCACCGTCTGGGGACGATTCCCGGGCACCCGCAAAGTGTGTCAGTTTGCAAGCTTGAGGACCTGAAGGGGTTTGAATTCCGTAGTGTGATCGTGGTGGGATGTGATGAGGGGGCATTTCCTTCTGGTAGGACTCCAACCGGAGAAACTTGGCGGGAGGCACTCCGTTTGTACGTCGCCATGACGCGGGCCCGGGACCAGCTTTTTTTCCTCCACGGACCCCGGCGTTCCGAATTTCTCTTGGAAATGGGGGAGGCCCTAGATTCCGTAAACGTGTCGGAAATTCTGCCGGAGGAAAGGGAGAAGTTGAGCCAAGAGGTTATGACGCTCCAAACCTACGCTTACGTGCAAGAAGAGCCGGAAAGACCCGGGTTCTGTCGGGCCATTGGATGCCGGCACAAGGCCATGATTGGTGAAGACTATTGTTATACCCACGGGGCCTGAAAAATGGGCTAGTCTTTCTTGCGCAGGGTGGAGGGATCAACAGGAAACGATGAGCCTTCGGGGCTCATTGATTCATGGACAGATATTAGAGATTATTCTGGCCTTCCTAATTAAGGTGGTGGATTGATTATGAAAAGGCTACCCCAGCGGATGTCCTAGGGGGTCTGGTAAGGTGAGGGGATGATGAATATAAGAAAAAAAGGAAATGAAGACCCTTTGTTATGTCCTGGTATCCATGGAAAGTTGGAGGGTTGGATCGTCCTACAATCCCGGGATTATAGGATGATGGGGTTATGAGGGCGGGGACGGAGGGCTACGGGTGATGCACGGATACGGGTCCCAGGCCCACCAGGCCGACCCTACCCACCCTACGCACCCTACGCACCGGATCGAAGGGGCTGGCCGGGCTACGTGGGCTTTCGACCAGCAAATGTACGGGGGAAAGCTGGCAGAGGATCAAAATCCCGGGGCCATGGAGTGGATGCTGCTTAAGAGTTAGAAAAGACTGGGGCGCGGGAACATATCCCTTAAAATAATACTAATGCAAAATATTTCTCGAAAAAGGTAAGTCCAACCTTTACACGGATTCACCCTGAGGCCCCTCTTACTGGCTTTCTAAAAAAATCGTTACAAATCAACTTTTCATCGCTCCTTCGGAATGAAGACAACACAGAAAGATAAGCGCAGACTGATTCAAGTTGCTCGTCTTTTGATTGAGCAATTGAGACAAACAGATAGTGGATCTTTTATACGTCTGCGAATACCTAAAAAAGCTACCCGCCCCCAAACCGACGGATGGAGGGTGGTTTGCGGGGATTTTGGTCGGGGTCGTCCGAGAATTGAGTTGTGGCTAGATTGTTTTACAAAATTCGCACAACCCAAATTCTATACATGCCTCTTTTCTCGAAAAAGGAAGCAAATCATCGACATCACCAGAAAAGTATCAAAAAACCTTATCCCTTTAAAAACTATCACTTTGAAAGACATTGATGATGACGGACATTTTGCGCTTACCAAGAGACTCCGCCAGGATCTGCTAGCTAAACCAATCTTGGAAAAATACGAGGGCGAGACCTTTTTTGGAATTTACGACCCCACAGTTCGCAAATCCGAAACAGCAACAAAACGCTTTTGCGTTCTCGCCGCCAACTTCTTTGTTTCCATAGCCGAAACTCTGCCTAAGGCGCGCGGAAAAAACTTTCAAAGGGAAGACTATCCGCGATTCGAAAATAGACGTCTTGTAAAAGCTCATCTTCGTCGGGAAAGAAGTGCTTACCTCGCTGCCAAGTGCAAAGAACGCGACAATTATCAATGCCGAGTTTGCAAAAAGACCTTTGCAAGAATGTACACTGAAAAGCTCGGCGATGGATGTCTTGAGGCTCATCATATTTTACCGCTTGGAAGATTGGGGAATCAAGTGCGGACAGAACTTAAGCATTTGTTAACTGTTTGTGCTAACTGTCACCGGGTACTGCATCGCATGAATGAACCAGGCGATGTGGTTAGGCTTCAAAAAATTGTGTTTAAAAGCAGGTGACCAAGGGGATTGAATTACACAAAGCCGACTGGGAGTTGCATCGGACCTAGCCCCGCGGATGTCCTGCCCCCTTTGGCAGAGTGAGAGGATGCAAATTTGGCGAATGACCGTCCTACAATCCCGGGAAAATAGGATGATGGGGAATGGAGAGCGGATTGTCCTACAATGGCCCCCTAGGACCTGCCCCCGCCCAAGCAGGGATGATGCTCCGCAGGGGGTGGTTTGCTCGCTTACGCGAAGGCTTTGTGCCAAATGTCAAAATGTCGGGCAGGGGAAGAAGGATTATTTTGCAGAGAACGTTTCGACATTATGCAGAATGTCGAAATGTGTGAGCTGGAAAAAGAAATGGATAAGGATGGTAGCGTGGTGTTTAGACTTGGATGGACGACGAGATAGGGATGAATGTGCAAAACCCATCGTTGGTCGCGGTACTGGCCCTGCAGTCGATCCTGTTGCTGTATTTTCTCTGGTGCGTCTTCAAGAAACAGAAATGAGAAAGGCCCTGCACGGAAAAGATCGCGCTGGAGGTGGTGTGAGAAACTGCGACCGCTCAATTCACTCCCACTACCGATGCCTGCAGCCTGAGGGCCTCATGTTGCAGATGTGCTAACGCGAGTTTCGTGTTCCTCTGGCACCACCAGATGTCATGCAGGATCTTTGCGATGATCTTTTCCAGATCAGCAGCCTCTTCTTCCAGTTTCCATTCCAAGCCACTTCCCGGAGCCTGCTTCATTGCTTCCCATCGGAAGGGTGGTTTCACATCGACTCCCCATTCCAAATACAGCTCTTCCATGGGATCGAGATGACACCAGAGGAACGCCTTGATCCTCCAAGGGTCACCCCGGCGGCAGTGCATCATGCAGGTCCAAGTCTCATGTCCAGATCTTGGCGCCACGAAAGTTAGTAGACTGCTCTCCACCTGCTCCATTCCCCAAAGAGTGAATGGATGATCCTTTCTCATTCGCTCTAACGTTGGGATGCCCTCGATCTGAAACATGGGCTCTCCGTCGCGGGGATCACTCATGTGCTAGAGCTTTTCTTTTTTTCGGATGGAAATAGCTCGAGCTGAATCCATTTTACCGCTTTCGGCTTCTTCTTCGTCGGTGGCTTTTGGGCCTCTGGATCTTTCTCCATCCAATAAAGGATGGGGTTGGCTATTCTCTTTGCATGGGGGACGACCCCATCACTCCAGCGGTCTTTGGTTCCGAAGTGCATGTTGATTCTATTTTTTGTTTTCATGATTTGTAGTCCTTTCGTGTTGCTAACTTTTCCAAACGATCCAACCGTAAAACACCAAAATCAGCAGTGATAGGGTTATGAATAACCATTCTTCGTTGGCGGTTAAGGTGGCGATCATATGAATCTCTCCTTTGCCCAAAATCTGCATTCCGCATCGGGCGAGCGGGTTTGTGTTTCGTATCCTGAAAGGGGGTGCTTGCAGATCACCCCCTCCCATATCACCGCTTGGCGGTGAAAATTGACCGCCTTCATCATCTCCATGGCCTGCACAGCCCCGGATTGGTTGAAGGATGGCAAACGCAAAAACCGACCCTTGGGGATGTCGTCAAAGGGACACTGGAGCAGGACAGAAAAGTTCCCCCGCCGCTCCTCATAGGTGCCCTCACATACGATGTCCAAAAGTAGGACCGTCCCAACCCCTGCCTGGCTGTCCCTTCCTAAAAGCAGGCAATCCAGCCAACGATGGGGGCCGAAATTATAGCCATCACCCTTAACGACCCTTATGACCTGGTCCGCTTGGGGAAGGGGCTTCCCGTTCCTTGACCAGACCAAGCCCTCCCTCAGATCCACTAGACACCTCCACCCCTTCGCCATGGGTTCAAACGACCAGTTGGAAAAAGCCTGGTTTTGGGTCACCCCCCGGCAACAGAAAGGGCGGGCCGGATAAGTGATAAAGGGAAGGGTTCTGGGCTGCAGCTTTCGGGGTCCTGTCTCTTGGTCCATACAAAGAGAGTCCTTTGCCGTATCATTATTTTGCATTTTGACCCTCCCTTTGGATCAGGCGGGTGCCGATCAGCTCAGCTTCAGCGATCTTTGATGGGTTAAGGACGACCTTCCAACGATCATCCTGCCTATACTC
>Ga0214919_10008211_pt1 | contig 13832 bp, 13 predicted proteins | sample LL1503_MetaG_FD_177994 | JGI IMG/M metagenome (GOLD analysis project Ga0214919, IMG submission 177994) | Freshwater microbial communities from Lake Lanier, Atlanta, Georgia, United States - LL-1503 | ecosystem: Environmental > Aquatic > Freshwater > Lake | place: USA: Georgia | collected...
CTGACTTGCCGGGAACAGGCGGGTGCCTGCACCTCCTGCCAAAATAATGCCTTTTCTATTTAATTTATTTATATTTTTCATAATTGACGCGTTTCAACGATTTCCTGCAATATCCGGCGCACCCCAAGTTGCCAAAATGGTAAGTGTATCGAAAATATATCCCCAAAACGGCTGCAATCGAGCCTGGAGTTCAAAGGGCGGGGGGCTGCGACCGAATATTGCGCGCTTTGGATAGGCAAAACCCGCTCTGGCGCTACTTTGAGGGGCATTCCCAGGCGGCGCGCCTCCTGCAACACGAATTGGGCGTAGCCGTGCCAGCTGGTCTGGCCCGCCGCAGCGCAGTGGTAAAGACCGGCCAGGGCCGGCTGCGCCATGGCCTGGCGTAAGGCCTGAGCGCTGGCATCGGCCAGCAGTTCCGCGCCGGTGGGTGCGCCGATCTGGTCGTCGATAACCCTTAGTTCCTCGCGCTCAGCCCCAAGGCGCAGCATGGTTTTGGCGAAATTACTGCCACGGGCGGCATAGACCCAGCTGGTGCGCAAGATCAAGTGCTTAGGGTTACGGGCGATTTCCAGTTCGCCTTGGCGTTTGCTGGCCCCATAGACGCTTAGCGGCGCACAGCTATCGGACTCGCGCCAGGGCGTCTCGCCGCTGCCGTCAAATACATAGTCGGTCGAATAATGCGCCAGCCAGGCACCAAGGCGCTGCGTTTCCTCGGCCAGCAGGGCCGGGGCCAGCGCGTTGACGGCATAGGCTTTGTCGGGCTCGGTTTGCGCCTTATCCACGGCGGTGTAAGCGGCGGCGTTCACTACCAGGTCGGGCGCGATCTCACGCACTGTCTGGCGCAATCCGTCCAAGTCCGTCAAATCGCCGCACCACTCGTTCGGATTGTCCTGGGCATGGCTTGCCAGCGCGATCACCTCCCCCAAAGGCGCCAGGCTGCGCTGCAATTCCCAGCCTAGTTGCCCGTTGCGGCCCAGAAGCAGAATTTTCATGGGGCGCCGCCCACGCCTTGGTACTGCTGGGCGACCCAGTCGCGGTAGGCGCCCGATTGGACTTCCTGCACCCACTGCGGGTTGTCCAAATACCAGCGTACGGTTTTGCGCAAACCCGTTTCAAAGGTTTCAGCCGGTTTCCAGCCCAGTTCTTCGCTGATTTTGCGCGCATCGATAGCGTAACGGCGGTCGTGGCCGGGGCGATCGGTGACAAAGCTGATTTGGCTGGCATAGGGCTGGGCGTCGCTACGCGGCTGCATTTCGTCCAGCAGCGCGCAGACCGAATGCACGATGTCCAAGTTGGCTTTTTCGTTCCAGCCGCCAACGTTATAGGTTTCGCCCACACGGCCACGCGCCAGCACCACGCGGATCGCCGAGCAATGGTCCTTCACATACAGCCAATCGCGGATTTGCTGACCGTCGCCATAGACAGGCAAGGGCTTGCCGGCCAAGGCGTTCACGATCATCAGGGGGATCAACTTTTCGGGAAAGTGCAATGGCCCATAGTTATTACTGCAGTTGGTGGTGAGCACCGGGAGGCCATAGGTGTGGTGGTAGGCGCGCACCAAATGGTCGCTGGCGGCTTTGGAGGCGGAATACGGGCTATTGGGCTCGTAGCGCCGCGATTCGCTAAAGGCGGCTTCATTCGGCACCAAGGAGCCATAGACCTCGTCAGTAGAAACATGTAAAAACCTGAAATTGGAAGCGTCGGGTTCTGTCAGACCGCCCCGGTATGCCCGCACCGCTTCTAATAAGCGGAAGGTACCCACAATATTGGTTTCGATAAATTCTGCCGGGCCGCTGATAGACCGGTCCACATGGCTTTCAGCCGCAAAATTAAGTATGGCGCGAGGCTGATAACGCGCCAGCAGCGTCGCCACCAAGGCACTGTCCCCGATGTCGCCGTGTACAAAAACATGCTTAGGATTGTCTTTAACCGGGTCCAGATTGCGCAAATTGCCGGCATAGGTCAATTTGTCCAGATTGACCACGGTTTCCTCGCTTTGGGCTAGCCAGTCGAGCACAAAATTACTGCCGATAAAGCCTGCGCCACCGGTCACGAGAATTGCCATAAATACCCTTATTGCACCGAAATTGAAACCGCTTGACAGTTTAATGGCCTTTAAAACCAGCGCAGCATCCAGCGGTGGCGCTGAGCAGACCGAAAAACAGTAAATAGCGCGAGGCCGAGCCGATAATATTCGCCTATGACCGATAAGCCATGCCCCTCCCAGTTGCAGCTTGCGGCAACGGGCCATTGAGCGGCCTATGCAAGCCCCCCAGGCGCTGGCAGCCTTATTTCAGGAAGGACTATCCCTGCACCTGCAAGGCCAGCTCGAACAGGCCAGGCTTGCCTACGAGCGCATGCTGGCTCTGCATCCTGGGCATGCCGATGCCATGCACATGCTGGGGGTCCTGGCCATGCAGTCGACAAACTACGCTTTGGCAGTCGAGCGCATCAGCGTTTCAGTTCAAGCCAATCCGGTCAACGCCACGGCGCAGTTCAATTTGGGCCTGGCCTACAAGGAATTGCAGCGTTTTGACGAGGCACTTTCCTGTTTCCAGCAAGCCATAGACCTGCGGCCTGACTACGCACAGGCTTTCTTTAACCGTGCACTTGTTTTGCAAGCCACCGGACGCTTGGATGCGGCATTGGCTGATTTTGAAAAAGCTATTGAAATTCAGCCGGACTACGCCCAGGCTTGGAATAACCGGGGTGTAGTTTTACAGGAACAATTGCGTTGGGAAGATGCGGCGAGTAGCTATGTACAGGCAACAGCAGCCCAGCCCGATCTTGGCCAGGCCCATTACAACCTAGGTAATGCGCTGAGGGCCCTGGGCCGGTTTGAGGAGGCCATAACTAGCTATGACGCTGCCATTGCGCTAGAGGCCGATACAGCCCACGCCTTCAACAACCGTGGCTTGGCCTTGCAAGAACTGCAACGCAGTGCACAGGCCATAGCAAGTTATGACGCCGCCATTGCGATCCAAGCCAATTATGCGGATGCGTACTGGAACAAGGCGATTGAATTGCTGCTCTGCGGCGATTTTGCGCAGGGTTGGAAGCTCTACGAGTGGCGCTGGCAGCGGGACGCGTTTACTTCGCGCAAACGCGACTTTGCGCAGCCGCTGTGGCTGGGGGATGCGCCGCTGGTCGATAAAACCGTGCTCTTGCACGCCGAACAGGGATTGGGTGACAGCATCCAGTTTTGCCGCTACGCCCGCGACGTTCAAGCCCTGGGCGCCCATGTGCTCCTGGAAGTCCCTCGCCCTTTGATGTCCCTGTTTGCAAGCTTGGAGGGCGTCAGCCAAATAATTGAAAAAGGTGCGCCCTTACCGCAGTTTGACTACCACTGCCCCTTGCTGAGCTTGCCACTGGCGTTTCAAACACGGCTGGAGCAGCTACCCGGCCATACTCCTTACCTGGCCAGCACCGCGCCCCAGCGGGACCGCTGGCAGCGCCGCTTAGGGCCGCGCACCAAGCCGCGCGTGGGCTTGGTGTGGAGTGGCAATGCGCTGGATAAAAACGACTTGCAACGCAGTATGCGCTTGCAAGATTTATTGCCGTATTTGTCTTCTGACTTCGAATTCATTTGCCTGCAAAAAGAGATGCGACCCGCCGACCAGCATCTAATACAAACCAGCCAAATCCGCTTTTTTGGCGCGCAGATAGAGGATTTCTCCGATACCGCAGCTTTGTGCGATTTGGTGGATTTGGTGATCTCGGTCGATACCAGCGTGGCGCATCTGGCCGGAGCGCTGGGCAAACCGACCTGGATTTTGTTGCCTTACAGCCCCGATTGGCGCTGGATGCTTCATCGGGACGATAGTCCTTGGTATCCCAGTGTCAGGCTGTACCGGCAAACGCAGGAACGCGCATGGCCGTCGGTCTTGGAGCGCATGCGCTCAGATTTGCGCGGGTTTCCCGGTGGCGGCGCTTGATACCTTGAGGGACTGGAGGCTTTAACTTCTGAATGCGGGCCACCCCTTGCGTTTATGGGCCAAACACAAAGGTTTCAATGGCTTGATAAGCCTCTTGCCCCGCGCCATAAAACATATGAAAACCCGAGCTGCAAACATCCTGGGCTTGACCTTCGCCGCCCTGAATTAGCACGTAGCGCAGGCGCTGGGTATTGGTGATGCGCTGCTCTTCAAAAACTTTGCGTGCGTTGTAATTCGTCGATTTGGCGCAGGCATCTTTTTCGTGGGCAAGAAAAAGGATAGATAACTGCGTTTTGTTATCAAAGCGAGCGCCATTGCGCGCAGAGCTGTAGATGGCGCCCGCAATCAAATCTGTCTTATTCTCTTTTTGCAGCATGGCATAAAACTCCGTCAAGCTGGCAGCGCCATTGCTGTGGCCCATAAGCCACACCGGAACACCGTAGTTTGATTTGTAATAGCGAACCACCGATTCGATGCGCGCCAAATGTTCAGCACTGGTGCGGGATATGGGGTACGCGGAGCCCACGGGTAAGGGTACCGGCGAATCAAAAACTACCACATTAAAACTACCGCTACTTGCATTGCTATCGCTCAAGGGCTTGAGCGTTGCGCCATAAAAACCGCCTAGATTTTTGCGCTCTGGCGTTAAGCCAATGCGCCCCTCGCCTCCGGGTATGTAAATGAGTGTTGCCTTTGGGGTGGACCCTGGCCATAAAAAGGTGAGCGTGGGCTCCACATTAGCAATTGCACCTGGCGTACTAAATGCGACTGGGATGACTTGGGCTGAGGCGAAATGTGTGCTCGCAAAAAGTGCAAGTAAGCAGGTTATTAAAGAACGCATTTTTTCAACTCTCCAAATTGATTTCCCATGCTAGCCGATGTCTGGATTAAAGGGGCAGTTCGCCATAAAAGCGCGTCCCTTGAGGCAATAAAAAAGCCCCCTTGCGGAGGCTTTTGAAGGAATAAATTCTCAGTTTAAGAGAAAGTTTCCAAGGTGCCATCTAGCGCCATCAGGCCCAATTGCGCACCCAGTGCGGGAAACTTTTCTTTCAATTGACGGCGAAACTCCATCAAGGCTTCTTTGTGGGTTTCTGTTTCCGCAGCTGCGTTGGCAACTTTGGCCTCGCCATAGGCAATCTTCGCAGCGCCGCAGTCACGGTGGTTGACCACAATTACTTTCTTGATATTGTGCAATTGAATCGAAGCGCCCAGGTTTTCCCAAAAGGTCTTGCTCCATTCTTTAAATGCGGGAGCCACCACGCCGATGGATGCACCGGCAATAGTAAATGCGCTGTATTTACCGCTCAGGCCATCACTGGCCTGCTTTTTATTGACTAAATCCTGAAATCTGGGGTCGATACAGGACAAGACCATGGCCTCATAATTGCCCGATGCCGCTTGTACGCCCGACGACAACATGCCGACCGAGCTAAACAAAACCGCACCTCCGGCAAGGCGCATGAATGCGCGCCTCGATTTCGAACGCCCCAGTATGTCACCGCAGCACACCGGCGCATAAGCGGAGGAATTATTTTTGAATGTCATCATTTCCGGCTCCAACGAGTTGATAAAAATAGACGTCTGTACAACGCCGACCCATAATAGACAAAAATATATATTTGTAAAGCATGTCGGATGTAACCCTGACCCCACCATGGTGTCCTCCTTCAGGACTGGTGGTATGGCTGGCTTTTGCTTGCGCGCAGTCCAAGGGCCGCGGTGCGGCTTGCAAACATAGCGTCATGTGCGATTGCCGCCTGTGCCCGCCCGTGCAGCCATGCCCCACGCCGTAGCGCGCTTGCGGGCTGCCCGCCTGGCGCGCAGCGCAAAGCCGTTTCTGGCACGCGGTGGTAGCAAAGGCCAGCGCTGCGAGGGCTGTCGGCTGTTGCCCAGCCATTGTTTGTGTGCATTGCAAACCAGGGTGCCGACCAAGGCCGGTATTTGCTTGTTGATGGCGGATATCGAACCACTCAAGCCCAGCAACACGGGATGGCTGGTTGCCGATGTAGTCCCCGACACCTTTGCCTTTGGGTGGGCTCGCAACGAAGGCAGCCCCGAATTGCTGGCTCTGCTGGCCGACCCGCAATGGCAGCCGTATCTGGTTTTTCCAGGGGAATACGCTGCGCCATCCCGTGTGGTGAACGCGCTGCCCGACCCCGACGCGACGCCGGAGCAGCTTAGGCGGCCCTTGTTTATTTTGCTCGACGGCACCTGGACCGAGGCGCGCAAGATGTTCCGCAAGAGCCCCTACCTGGAGGGCTTTCCGGTGCTCAGTCTGGAGCCCGAACAGGTTTCGCATTACCAATTGCGCCGGTCGCAGCGGCATGACCATTTTTGCACCAGTGAGGTGGCTGCTTTATGCCTGCAACTGGCCGGGCAAGCGCGCGCCGCAGCAACACTGCAAGCCTATTTGGAGGTGTACACCCACCACTATCTACGCGCCAAGCAGCAACGTGCGATACAAGACGATGGCCCGGCCTACGCGGCATGGCGAATGCTTGCAAGCGCCGCCGAATGCGGCTGAGGCGCCGGCTTACCCGCTGGTGGGATGGGGCACCGTTTGAAGGGCCGCTTTGGCTGCCATTGGCCCCTGATGCTTGCTCCGTAGCTTCTAGGACAATCAAACTATGGCCTTAGGAAAGGTCTGCATAAGTCCGTCATCGCGAGGAGCGCAGCGACGTGGCGATCCATAAGTTTTTGATTGGTAAGCAAAAATAGATTGCTTCGCTACCCTCGTAATGAAGGTTTGAACTTATGCAGACCTTCCTGAGGGAGCTTGGTTTGTCAGCAAGTGACTGCCTATACTGGTCGCCAAAACAAGCCTGCCTTCTAACCTTGCGATGCAGGAATCGGATGGCATTTTCTACCTCCATACCCGTGTACCTATGATTTACAAAGACCGGATGACCGCAAAGATGGAGGGTGACTTTGTGGTTTTTCTGATCGGCATGCGGCTCAATAAGCCTTGGCTGCTGCACAAGCTATTACCCGTCTTCGGCGCCATGCCCAAAATGCTTAAAGAGTTGTACACCCAACCGGAGCTGGGTTTTATTCACCATGAAATGTGGTTTTCGCGCACCATCATCTTGGTTCAATATTGGCGCTCCATAGAGCAATTAATGGAGTACGCCAAAAACAAAGACGCTGCGCATTTGCCAGCCTGGCAGGCCTTTAACAAAGCGATTGGCACCGACGGCACGGTCGGTATTTGGCACGAAACGTATAAAGCCGGCCCGGGTACGCACGAAAGTGTGTATGCCAATATGCCAGCATTCGGTCTAGGCAAGGCGGGCAGTTTGGTGCAGGCCAAAGGGGCTCTCAAATCTGCTGCGGGCAGGCTGAGCATTGAGGCCTAAAAGCTGCTGCGCCTGTCACGCAAGCGCAGGCCCCAAACCGAGGTGCTTGATTTAAGATGCCCTGAGCTGTAAGGCCATAGCACTGCGTGCACTGTGATTGCGCAATGGAGCGGGTGAACTTGGCTGTCATTACGGTACTTCTTCAACAAAGCGAAACATTGCCATGCGCATACCTGATTGGACTCCAGAACAAAAGCCACAACCCACTGATTTGGTGCAAGCCATATTGGAACGTCGCGGTGGCACGCTGATCAATTTGGACAAAGCCTTGCTGTGGAGCGAACCTGTCGCCAGGGGTTGGAATGTCTATCTCAAGGCGGTGCGTACCGGATTACCCACTAGTCGCAAACTGCGCGAGCTAGGTATTTGCACCGTTGCGCTGTTGACCGGGGCGCACTATGAGTACCACCACCACGCCCCCGACTTTTTGGCAGCGGGCGGAAGCCAGGCCGAACTCGATGCTTTGCGCTTGCACCTAGAAGCCGACCCGCGTGCGCTACCCACTGGCGATGTATGGGGCGAGGTGGAAAAAATAATCATCCAATATGCCGCCCAGATGACGCTGGACGTGACCGTGAGCGATACGGTGTTTGCCGCCATGCGCACGCATTTCGACCCGACGCAGATTGTCGAAATCACCAGCGCTATTGCCACTTACAACATGGTGGCCCGTATTTTGGTGGCGCTACAGATCAGCCCTGAAAGCTAGCGCGGTGGCTGCCAGCCCTGGCTGGGGCTGGCCGTGCTCAATCGGCCTGGATGTTGTTGTCCTTCACCACTTTGGCCCAGATATTCATTTGTCGATCAATAAAAGCGCGTGCTGCTTCGGGGGTGCCGCCGACCACGTCAATGCCTTGCGCGTCCAGCCGCTTGGCGGTGTCGGGCATGCGCATGACTTTATTGATTTCTTCGTTCATGCGTTTGATGATTTCCGGGGGCGTCTTGGCGGGGGCGAGCACGGCCCACCAGGCCGGCGCATCAAATCCGGCAAAACCGCTCTCGGCAAGCGTAGGTACATCTGGCAAATCGGGGGACCGTTTGGACGTAGTCACCACCAGCGGGCGCATGCGCTTGCTGTCCACGTGGGGCTTGACCAAAAACACCGAGCCAATCGCCAACGGAACATGGCCCGCTACTGCGTCGTTCATCAAGGGACCGCCGCCTTTGTAGGGGATATGTTGAAAGTCCAGCCCGGCACTCTTGCCCAGCAATTCCATGGCCAGATGTCCCAAGCTGCCGGAGCCGATGGTTCCGTAGCTCACGCCTTTTTTGGTTTTTGCAGCGGCCACGACATCGGCAAAAGTTTTGAATTCGGAAGCGCTATTTGTCGCCAACACCATGGGCGCAGTGCCAATGAGCACGACCGGGGCCAGGTCTTTGCGCGAGTCATAGGTCAAATTGGGCATCAGGCTGGGATTGACGCCATGCGTGTCAAAGACCACCGCAAAGGTATAGCCGTCGGGCGCGGCCGCTGCGACGGCGGCCGTACCGATAGCACCAGAGGCGCCGCCTTTGTTTTCCACAATGATGCTTTGGCCTAGCTGGTGGGACAGAGGCTGCTCCAATAGACGCGCCACTTGGTCTACAGAACCGCCGGGCGGAAAGACGGCGACCAATTTGATCACTTGCTTGCTGGGCCAAGCTTGCGCCAGTGCGGCTTGGGCGCAGGCCAGCGTCAGGGCCGCTGCCAGGGTCAGCAGGGGGGCGAGGGTGCAAATTTTCTTTTTCATCATTAAGTCCTCAAGAATTTAGGCTGTGCAAGCCAGAGCATAAGTCCCCAGCCATTGCCTTGGCCTCGGGGTTAACGCCAAGCGACGCACGTGGCTAGCGCCCAGACCGAACGCGCCAGGCGCATGCTCCTGCACGACCAGCAGCGCGCCCCAGCCCCGGTAAGGCGGGCCGGGGAGAACCTGAAGGTGGGCGGGAGAAGCCTCAGAAGTGGTAGGCAATTTGGTTGAAATCAGCGACCGCGAACACGTAAAGAATCAGCAGTTCCTCTGGCGCCGCATTGTTGATCTGGTGTTGCGCGTTCCCAGGTATAAACAGCATCCTGCCCGGATCGACCGGGTGTACCACACCGTCTATGGTCACCGTGCCGCGCCCCGACAGGGTGAAATAGGTCTCCGGCTGCGCATGGCGATGCGGCTCAAGCGATTCGCCCTGCCGCAGCCGCACTACGCCCATGGTGATGTCGTTGGGGCAAGCTGAGGCATGCCCTAGCAACTCCTTCCACTGCGCCTTGCCTCGGATGGCCGTTTGATGAGGCGGCCAGCTGGTCCATTCCAGATCGTCCAGGTGTTGGGAGGCTGTTGGCATGAGAATGTGCGAAAGTTGGAGGGGCGCTGGCATTGTAGGCAGCGGGCATAGGTGCCTCAGGCCCGGCGTCGCCAGCTGCTTGCCGATATTGTGAAAACGCCTGTCGCAATTGCATCGGTGCGGTGCGCCGCGTTCAATACACTGTCGCATTGCCCGGGCGACCCCCATTTCTCATTTCTGTAGGAGCAAGCGCACACATGGCCCAATTTCCTGAACGCGCCAAAGTGGTCATCATCGGCCAAGGTGGCATCGTCGGTGCCTCGGTGGCACACCATCTGATCGAACGCGGCTGGGACAACATCGTCGGCATCGACAAGTCCGCCATTCCCACCGATGTGGGCTCCACCGCGCATGCGTCTGATTTTTGCTTCAATACCATGCACGATCAGATGACCATCTTCACCACCAAGTACAGCATCGACTTTTACGAGAAGATGGGACGCTATGACCGCATTGGTGGCCTTGAGGTGGCGCGTGTCGGTGACGACGAGCGCATGCTCGAGCTCAAGCGCCGCGTGGCTTCAGGCAAGGCCTTTGGTAACCGGGTCGAGCTCATTAGCGCAGCTGAGGCCAAAGCCAAAATGCCGCTGCTGGAAGAGAGCATGCTGCAAGGCGCCCTCTGGGACCCGGATGCCGGTCTGGTCAAACCCCGCTCGCAAATGGTGGCGGGTGAACTGGTGGATGCGGCGGTTGCGACGGGCAAGCTGCAGTCCTTTGCCAATACGGCTTGTACCGGTTTGCGCATCGAAAACGGTCGCATCCAGGGCGTGGAAACCACCAAAGGCTTTATTGCCGCCGACTACGTGGTGGTCTGCGCCGGTCTTTGGGGACGCCTGATTGCCAATATGGCTGGGGAAGACCTGCCCATCATGCCGGTGGACCATCCGCTGACCTTCTTCAAACCGTATCTGGAATTTGCAGGCACGGGCAAGGATATTGGCTACCCGCTGCTACGCGACCAGGGTAATTCGGCTTACCTGCGCGATACCGGAGACCCTAAAACCCCCGAGGGCGGCCAAATCGAATGGGGCTACTACGAAGAGAAAAACCCGCGCATGTGCCACCCGCGCGATTTGCTGGAAAAAGAGCAGGCGCGCCTGTCGCCTTCGCAGCGCGACCTGGAGCTAGACCAAATAATGGCGCCGCTGGAGCGCGCCATTGAACTCACGCCCATCTTGGCCGAACTGGGCTACGACGATAAATATTCCTTTAACGGGTTGCTACAGGTCACCACCGACGGCAACCCGTCTATTGGCGAGTCCTCCAAAGTACGTGGCCTGTGGTACGCCGAAGCAGTGTGGGTGAAGGACGCGCCGGGCGTCGGCAAAATCGTCGCCGACTGGATGACCGATGGCTACACGCACATCGACCATGCCCGCATCGACGTGGCCCGCATCTACCCCTACCAGCAAGACGAGCAATACATCCACGACCGCTGCTACGAGGGCGCCTTCAAGATTTACAACCCGCCGGTGCACAATCGCGAGCCCTATAGCGCCGGGCGCGGCATTTTCAAAAGCCCTTTTTACGAGCGTGAAAAAGCGCTGGGCGCTTACTTTATGGAACTCTCGGGCTGGGAGCGTGCCCATGGCTACGCCAGTAACGAGCACTTGCTAGCGGTGTATGGGGACAAAGTGCCGGTGCGCGCCCATGAATGGGATAACCGCCACTTCTGGCGCGTGTCCAATGCCGAGCACCTGAAAATGAGCGAAGACGTGGGCATGATCAACATCTCCGACTTTGCCGAAATCGATGTCGAAGGCCCCGATGCTGCTGATCTACTGGAGTACATCTGCGTGGCCAAGGTCGGTGGCGACACGCCGGTAGGTAAGGGCGTGTACACCCATTTCCTGGACGCCAAAGGCGGCGTGCGCGCCGACCTGACGGTGTTGCGCCTGGCGCAAGACCACTACCGCGTGATCGATGGCGCCGATGCCGGCCACCGCGACCTGGTGTGGATACAGCGCATGGCGCAGGACCGGGGCGCAAAGGTCAAAGTCACCGACACCACCACTGCTTTTGGATGCCTGGGCGTGTGGGGCCCCAATGCCCGCGCCACGATCCAAAAAATTGCTGACGAGCCTGTTGCCTGGACGCATGAGAACTTTCCCTTTGCGGCGTTTCGCAACCTGAAGATTGCCGGCGTGCCGGTCTTGGCCTTTCGTATTTCATACGTGGGCGAGCAAGGCTGGGAATTGCACTTCAAGTACGAAGACGGCTTGGCCCTGTGGGATGCGCTGTTTGCACTGGGCGTGACGCCGGTAGGCGTGGAAACTTATGCCAACAGCCGCCGCATGGAAAAGAGCTTGCGTTTGCAAAACGCCGATCTGCTGACCGAGTACAACCTCATGGAATGCGACCTGGCCCGCCCCAAAGTCAAGGCCGCCGACTTCCATGGCAAGGCCGCGCACCTTGCCTTTAGGGAGCGCGAACACCAACCGGCTTACCTTTGTACGCTGACCATGACGCACAACATCGACAGCAACGGTGTGGCCCGCTACCCGCTGGGCAGCTTGCCGGTAATGGACCCGTCCACCGGCCAAACCCTGATCGACAGCCAAGGCCGCCGTTCGTACACCACCAGCATCGCCTTTGGCCCAAGCATCGGCAAGAACATTGCACTGGCCTATCTGCCCTATGCGTATTGCCAAGTGGGGCGCGAACTGCAAATTCAGTACTTTGACGATGTCTATCCGGTTAAGGTGGAAGCCGTAGGCTACAGCGCTTTGTACGACCCGGAGAACGTTAAACCACGTTCTTGAGGAGATGGGTTTAGCCAAAAGGTCTTGGCCTTGGTGGACGAAGCGAGTGGTCGGGGTGAGAGGATTTGAACCCCCGGTCTCTTCGTCCCGAACGTAGCGCTTTACCAGACTAATTTAAACCTGCTCGACGGTTTTCGAGGGTGAAGCGTTGAACACCAAAATGCCCAATATCTTATTTTCAGCGCACCTCAAATAAACGGGTTTTCTGGCTTTTCGGGCTGATACCAAGGTTCAAAAAAATTGACGCTCAACTTGAATATAGACGAGTCGGCTTACGTCTCAGGCGGCGATGCTCGCTTGGCGAAACAATGGCGCAAGTGCTGGATTGCTTTTGAGCTTGACTCCCGCATCCCACAGGTCAACGGCCTGCTGCATACTGAGCCAGCTCTCAGGCGTGCCGCCCACCGCGCTGGATATGCGGATCGCCATTTCTGCCGTGACTGATTTTTCCTCATGCAGCAATTGAGAAACCGTTTGCCGACTGACCATGAGCCGATGAGCCAGCTCAGCTTGGGTCCAGCCCAGTTCGGGCAAGACATCTTCGCGCAACACTGCGCCGGGATGTGTCGGCTTGCGATGGGGGTTTCGTAGAGACTTCATTAGTGGTAGTCCTCCAAATTAACATTTACGGCATCTTGGCCATCAAACTCAAAGGTGATTCGCCAGTTCCCGGAAACTGAAACCGCGAATTCGCCTTTTCTATCACCTTTGAGCGCATGGAATTTGTAGCCAAGCAAGTCCATGTCCTTGGCTTCGCGGGCGGCATCCAATCTGTCCAGTATCCGCTCCATGCGGGCTCCATGCTGCGCAGGCACGCGCTTGTAACTGCCCTTGGTAAAAAACAGATCCAAACCCTTGTGCTTGAAAGTTGAGATCATCGGCGTCTAGTGTAAATAGACAGTTTACTTTGTCAAGTACTACTTGTATAAATAGATCTCAGCTCGGCATAGCTGCATGTTTAGGAAAGATCCCCTTTTTAGCTGCCCATGAATCGCTGATAGGCAACAAAAAACCCACATTCCAATAAAAGAAGTGGGTTTCCTTAGGGTAATCTGGTCGGGGTGAGAGGATTCGAACCTCCGGTCTCTACGTCCCGAACGTCATTTTATAAGTTTTAACTATATGATTTATATAGTAAAAAAGTAAAGTAGTATACAAAATAGTATACCGCAAAAGCTATTTCGCCACAAAAGAACTTGTCAAAACCACGACTGATCGTGCTTACTATAAAAGTATAGTTAGACGACAAATTTCAGACTTGGTTCAGTCGCACGAGTCTGTTCAATTTGGAGCAGATCAGCACGACTCAATTCGTCAGTCGCTTCACGACATCACTAGAAGCAAGTGGGTAAAGCTGACGCTGAATGTTGGCGACTGAGTTGGGATCGTGAACAACACGCTCAGAACGAGTCATTGATGCGCTCTGAGGGCTTTTTATACTATTACTAGTCACAGACCCCTGT
>Ga0214919_10008212_pt1 | contig 13832 bp, 13 predicted proteins | sample LL1503_MetaG_FD_177994 | JGI IMG/M metagenome (GOLD analysis project Ga0214919, IMG submission 177994) | Freshwater microbial communities from Lake Lanier, Atlanta, Georgia, United States - LL-1503 | ecosystem: Environmental > Aquatic > Freshwater > Lake | place: USA: Georgia | collected...
TTTTTTATAATTTTCTTAATACAATATTTGAAGAACCGGACAATAAAGTTATATTAATATTTATAATACCTTGCTCTTGCGCGCTAGCATTATTTTCTAATTTATATTTTATATAATATTTATTGGTTCCATTGTTAACATTTTCATCTAAAAGGGATAATCTATAATTGCTTATAAATCCGCCGGTTGCGTTTGTAATTCCTATATTTGAAGTTCGCGATACCATGATTAAATCTCTCCATAGTTCAATGGTTATGCGTTCATCAAAAGAGTAGCAACACAACAAAGTAATATTTACATCTACTAAAACGGGAGTATTATTATAAATATCAATAGTATTATATAGTGATGCGCTTAAATCTTGTAAAAGGTTTGTTTTAGTTGTAAAATTATTGTTTTCGGTTGTTATTACGGTAGTATTAATATTAATAAGCGATAACGAATCGCCTACACTTATATTTAATTTATCAGAAGTTATATTGGATACATTTGTTAATAATATGTTACCTGAACCAGATGAATAAAGACTATTAAGATTTATAATACCTTGCTCTTGACTATGAAGATTATTTTCTAATTTATATTTTAAGTAATATTTTTTGGGTCCATTTGCTAAATTCTTATCTAAGTAGTTAAAACTATATGGAATAATTAATCCGCCGGTAGCATTTATTGTTCCTAATTCATTGCTCCGCGATATCATGCTTGCGTCTCTCCACACCTCGACAATTATTCGTTCATTACTACCATAAGAGCAATATAAATTAGTGTTAATATTAATTTGAACATTGCTATTAAATACATTAATAGCATTATAAAAAGAATTACTCAAATCTTGTATATCTGATGTTGTTGTTGTTAAATTTTGATTATTAAATGTTGTTTTATTGGAATAATTGCCTGTATTTACAATTTCTCGTAATACTATATTACTTGATCCGGCAATTTCAGACGTTTTAACATTTATAATGCCTTGCTCGACAGTGCTATCATTATTTTCTAATTTATATTTTATATAATATACTTTAAGACCTGCGCTCAAATTTTCATCTAAATATGTCAAGCTATAAGGTATTGTAATGCCTCCTGTAGCATTTACCGACCCTAGGTCTCTATTTTGTGAAAGCATGCTTGCATCTCTCCATAGCTCAATTGTTATTCGTTCATTGTGAGCGCTGCAACAATATAATGAAAAATTAATATCAACAATGACTGATCTATTATTACCTACATTAATAGTATTAAATAATGAAGTGCTTAAATCTTGTGTTAAGCTTGTAGATGTCAAAAAATAACTATTTTCAAATTGTGCTTTATTGCTAGTATTTAGATTGGTGCTATTATTATTAGTAACAAGTTCTTCTAATCTATAAAGTTTTTGCGATTGATTGCTAATATATGTTAATAACAATTCTAATGTATTATTATAAGACCCAACAATTGAAGTGATTTGATTTGTCAAATTGGAAATACTTTTTCTACCAATATATTTGTATACATTTATAACGGGTTTATTGGTATCATTAATTACATAAATCCCATTATATAAATTTTGCGCTGCTAAATTGCTGAATGCTGAAAATACTAATGTTCCACTGGCATGATTATAAGTCCAGCTACCTCCTTTACTTCCGTAGGGTAAATTATGTAAATTAATTGCTTTTGTTAATGATAATTCAGTAAAAATTTCATATAAATATGGGTATACGAGAGAATTTCCATTTGAAACGTCGTAATAAGATTTATAATCGTAATTTAACGAATCTTCTAAAACATTTTTAGAGGTACTATCTAATTTATACCATGATGCTCCGTAATTAATAGGTTCAGTATTATATGGTTGTTGTAACTTAAGTAATTTAAATCTTCTTACTGTTCCTGTACTATCGTCTACAATACTGCATTTTGATTTGTTTTGATCATCATGAGAATAGGTAACGAAATTATTTATTTGCAAACCTAACTCGGTCGCCGTTTTAACTATTCCATTTATATCAAAATCGGGATATTGTGGAACACTTTCCAAAAGAATTGCTTCACTCATAAATAAATTATTCTAAATAAAATTATCATTATTTATTTATAATAATATTTGTAGTAATATATTAATTGTTTCGTTAATTAATTAATTAATTAATTAATTTATTTTATTTATTTTATTTATTTTATTATTTTTTATTGTTTTTTTATTTTATTTATTTTATTTATTTTATTTATTTTATTTTATTTTATTTTATTTTATTTTATAAGTTTATAAGTTATTTTATAAGTTTATAAGTTATTTTATAAGTTAATAAGTTATTTTATAAGTTTATAAGTTATTTTATAAGTGTTATTAATCTAGAGGTAGTAAAGTTCTTGCATTGAAAAGTAATTGCTAGTAGCCCCCCTAATACCAAATGGAGTTGAAATTGTATCATACGGTGGGCAATCCCTTCTAAATTGTAGTTTGTAATATACTACATTGTTAGTCAATGCAGCACCATTAAGATTATCATAAAATGATCCGTTATATATACCGTTTAATGTGACACCCATGTTTGTACCAAGACTTATATCAGAATATACAGGTGTAGCAGAATAAGTTACACCTATTCCATCTATAGCTTTTAATACTCTAAAACCTAAAGTTTGATCAGCTTCAGGTGAAGCAGTATAGGCTACTTTTACTTCTATTTTAATAAATGACTTATTACTTAATATTTGACCGCCAACAACATAACCACTTGCATCCATCCATATATTAGCGCTTACATCACCGTATAGTTGATCTTGTATCATGATTGAATTTGTATTTTGAATAGAAAAAGTATTATATGTAACAGGGAGGCGCGAAGTATTATTTAATGGTACTACATTTCCGCCATAATTAATACCACCGCTAATATTTATTCCAATATTTGTTTTCCATCTATTTTCACTGCTATCATATAACAATGATGCGTAACCGTCACCTAACTGAATACCTGCATTATTAGACTTTAACGCAGTTGTTGATCCGGAAGCAAGAGTTAATAATACATCACTAATGTCTACATTAGTAGAGTAAATAGTTGTAGTATTACCGCGAACAACTAAATCACCCATAATTACAACTTGGCCAGATGCATCTTGTGTAGTGCTATTTGAGCCATCAACACCAAACGGATCAATAACAATTTCATAAGCATTGCTAGATTTAGTTATAGTACCGCCAAAAACTCCTGACCCAATTCGAATTCCACCATCAGAATTTATTGATCCGCTTACATCTAAATTTTGGGTAAGTTGTAATCCGGTAAGTGCTGTTGTGGCACCATTTGAGGTAGTAACAACTTTTAATCCGTTAATAAAGACGCTGGACGCACTTATATCAACATTGCCATTATTACATAAATCAATTATAGTTTGGTTGCTAGCAGTTGACAATCTTAATCCAGGATTAATATTGTTTGTGCCTGCACGTAGTCTAGAGCCTGTAAATACATAATTATCAGTGGGGCGATTAAAAAGTAGGTCGGACATATTTTTATATTTTATAATAATATTATAAATTTATAATTAATTAATTAATTATTCCTAAATTAATTATTTTATATTTTGAAATTAAACGCAATAAATAAAAATAGTTAATAATAGTTAATAATAATTAGACGCTGAACCATTTAATGCAACACTATGCATGAAACTATTTCTTATTTGAATTTCAATTAATATATTTGTTAAAACATATACGTGTAAGCTTTGATAATTATTACTTTTTGGATTAGCAATATAATCATCGTATAGAAAATCTAATGTGTTAAAATTAGATGTTAATATATTTTTAATAGTATATGCATATTGAGTGTTATAAATATTATTGGTGTCATTATAAATAATTCTTAGGCCATATATATCGTATGGGATTTTCTTTTTTTGTATTTTTTTAATAATACGCGCTCCTGATTTTATGCGACTTTCATAATTAATAATTATATTATTATTATTATTATTATTATTATTATATGCAAGACCTTTAGTAATAGCATGAATAATAGTATTGCTATTACTAGTTAATAGTGTATTTGAGAGATTAAAAAAAATACACACTAGGAAAACTAGATTGAACATAATATATATATATGTTAAATAGACTATATATATGTTAAATAGTATATTTTGATTTAAATATTTTTTAAATTATTTAAATAATGTTACAAAAATTGAGAGATTTATATGATAACGATAGTTTGCCTAATTTATTATTATATGGAAACAATTTAGTAGGCAAGAAGACGTTACTTGAGGAATTATTAATTTATATATATAAGACAAATGAAAATATAGAAAATAATACATTAATTTTGAATTGTAGTTTGGGCAAAGGCAACATTAAATTTATTAGAGAAAATTTGCGTTTTTTTGCCAATACAATTACTCATAAAAATATTACTAATTTCAAGTCAATAATTTTATTAAATGCCGACAGTTTAACGTTAGATGCTCAATCGGCGTTGCGCAGATCAATAGAAATATATAATCATACTAAATTTTTCATAGTAACTGCAAATAAGTCAAAAATAATAAAACCAATATTATCAAGATTTAGCGAAATATATTGTAATGACAGAAACATGGAACTTATTAATAAATCAATAAAATATAATAATAGCAATAGCAATAGCACCAAATTTAATAATAAGCTTTCATTACTTATTAAAATTTTAGATAGTAAGCTAGAAACACTAAAAAATGAGAACGCTAACGCTAATGAGTACGCTAACGCTAATGAGTACGCTAACGCTAATGAGTACGATAACGCTAATGCTAATGAAAGCAACAATGATTATAATATAAATGTGTTATTATTAGACTATAGTTCATTAATATATAATAAAGGCATAAGTGCAAATAATTTATTAGATTACTTTACAGCTAGGTCAAATTTCAAGACAGATTATAATAAATTTTTGTTTTTTTTCAATATATATAAGAGAGAAGTACGTGTAGAAGAATATTTAATATACATAATATTATATTTTTATAGCAATGCACTAGTTATTGATTTTTCGGCATTAAATGCTAAATAAATTAGCTTTTTAATTATGTTAATTAACTAGCGTAATAATTAAAATGTTAAATAAAATACATTTAGTTAAAATACATTTAGATAAAATACATTTAGATAAAATACATTTAGTTAAAATTAATTATTTAAAATAAAATTTTAGATTATAAAAATGGATGATTTTAATCTTTCAACAATAATCGAATCTAAAAATGAGTGGTGTGCGCGATTAACAAACACATTAACTCCATGTATAATTGAAGGTCTAAGGTCAATATTTACAGAAGCCTATGATGTATGTTTAGAAAACAGCGAAGAAACAAAATATTTAATGACATTTCAAAATTTTTTAAACAATATTCCAAAGTGGAGTTCGGAGATTGTTGAAAATGAGAAACAGCGCATAATTACGTCTAGCGCGTGTAATTATTTAGAAGATTTAATAACATGTGTGCATATTACACAATTAAAAGCACTAACCTCAACTCGTGTAGGTTTAAAGCAAAAAAAAATAAATATTGATATACCAGACCTGCATAAATTTATACATAAGACATATATAAATGTAGCACGAAAGGTATATGTAAATATTTATTTATTTGAAAAGAATTTAAAGCCTCTGCAAGTTCAAAAAAACAATAGGGAGTTAGAAATAATAATAAAGGAGTGTATTTTAAATACAATTAGAGAGAGTATACCGATAGAGCATATATTGCAAATGTATTTAGATGAGACATTGGAGACGGATGTTGAAATAGAGGAGAAAAAGGAGGTAATAACGGATAAAGAGGCATTAGAAAAAAGCAAGAAAGCAAAAGAAAAGAAGGAATTAGAGAAAATTAAGCAAGATACGGCAAATAAATTGAGAGAAGAGAGCAAGACTAATTTAAAAAATACTATTTTGAATGCAAACAAGGATTTAAATGAGGACAATGTAACAAGTGCAAATAGCAATATTAAAAAGTTGGATTCTAAAGTTTTAGAAACAGATGAAAGCAATAATGCAAATGCGAATGATTACAATTCTGAAACGGAGTCGGAAAGTAATTTCAAGTTAAAGCTAGACAAAATAGACAAACTAGATAAATCGCAAATTGACCTTAATATTCAAAATTTGAGTGATGATCCCGACAAATTAGATTTAGATATATTAGACTTAAATCATGATGTTAGTGATAATGAAAGTATAACATTGGATATTGAGGAGTTGAGTTAATGCTAAGTTGCTAAAAATAGTTTATTAACATTGTTTTAAATCAATTCGTTATAATTATAAAATTCATTTATATTTATAAATTAAATGAATTTTGTGATACCTACATTGGCAATAAGTATTATGTATGTGTTATTTAAGATTATAGATACAAAGTATATATCAAAGGACGACATACCAGTAAAATCTATAACTAAAGACGGGTTTATTGTGTTTTTGTGTGGGTCCATTGCATTATTTGCATTTGAACAATTAGATTTTAATAACATGATAGGCGGGTCAAAAGCCGCCTTATCTGCTTTTACAAATAGCCCCGATTTTTGACATTAATCCGTTTTCTCTTTAAGTCCTTTATTTATATAATATAAAGTGGTTTTTATAATATATAAATTTTTCGTCGCTTATAAAAAATTAGCTTACCATAATAGGTAATTGATCTATATTAAATATTTCTTGAATATTGTTAATTCTTTTCTTTGGTACTTTATAGTTATCAAATAATGGTTTTTGTAATACATTTTGTGGAGTGTGTTTATGAACGGACCGCGCAATCATTTTATATAATTTGAAGTCAGGATATCTCTCTGTTCCATTATTTTTATACAATATATTTTTATTGTTGTCATCAAAAACCCATTCAATCATGATTTTTTTGATAGGAGATTTTAATTTTTTGATGTCGTCCAAGTCCTCAATAAAATAATCAAATAAGCTGCATCCTAGGCGGCATAAGTCGAAGCTGCTATTTGGGCCAATAATTGGCTTGTCTTTATTTAAATATGGCTCACAATTATACTGTGTTGTTGCGTCGCCTGCCTCCGAATAGCTGTCACTGCATATAAATTTATTTTTGAATTTGTAAATGGCTCTTCCAAAATCGATTATTTTGTATATTTTGCCAAAGGTGGGGACTTTATAGTGTGCGTTGTTATATTTATAATATAAATATTGTTTTGGAGTAGACACATATACAATATTATTTGTGTGCAAATCGTTGTGGGTAAATTCAAACACTTTCTGATATGTAATTAATGTAAATAATATTTGCATAATTATAGACTCCCATTCGCTATCTTTTATTTTATTATTTACTATATAATCATCTAATGTATTTTCGCAACTTTCTAATATTATCATTTTAACAGGTATTTTATGAATAGAGCAAAATATTTCTTCGCTATTAAAGCTCGTTTCGCTGCTTTCGTCGTCATCATCATCATCATCGTCGTCTGAACCATTATTGCTTGAGCCTGTTAAATTAGTATTTGAAGATCTAGAAGAACATGTTTCGGAAGAATTTGTAGTATTAATTCCTGTATTAGTATTAGTATTGCTATTAGTATTATTTACTTTATTATTTACTAAAATATCTAAATTTTCATAAGTTAACTCTAAATTTGTTTTATGTGTTTCTTCAATATTAGCTTCACAATCAGGAATATCACTTAAATCGCTAATGTTTAGGTCACTAATGTTTAGGTCACTAATGTTTAGGTCAATCTCGGAGTTATCTAAAACTAAAGCTTTCTTATTTTTTTTAGTATTATTAAATAAATTGAGTATTTTTTCATTATCATCGAAAACAAATAAATTGTTTATGTGCTTGTGAAAATAATCCGATTCGTTTAAATATTCCAAGTCCTCTGTAACATTATATTTAAATTTATTTTTTACTCCTAAAAATGCCCCATAATAGTCTAAACCGTTATAAAAATTAAAGTTATTTAATAAACAGCTTGACAAATATGAAAAAAACCCATCAATATATGCGGAGTTATTTGGATCCAATATTTTCTTATAAGTTTTCATGTATTCCATTGATTTTGCATCTAAATCCTCTTTATCTATAAATTTAGGTAATTCTAATATATTATAATTATTTTCATATTTTCCTATCATATATTTTACGGGGTCAATAAGAGGGCTATATTTAATAAAAATCTCTTTTTTAGATTTATTATTGCATATATCTGTAATTATTGCTAAAAATTTGTTATAATTAATTTTTTCTAAAATTAATTCTAAACTATACTTATTATTCAAATTAATAGCATTATAATTAGTATTGTTTAAGTTAAAAAAATTATTATATAATGGAAAATAGTTTTGCGAACTTTCTATATCTAATAACTCACTATTGTTAAAGTTCTCAAATAGCTGTTTATTGTTATTTTTTTTATAGTTTATTTCCATTTAATAAATAAGAAATACTTATTTTTTTAATTTATAACACAAATAAATATATTAAACTATTAAACAAAGTATTTGTTATTTATTGGATTATTTGATTAAATGTTTTAACAAAAAATTTTATTTTCTAAAAATGGCAAATATATTAATAAGTAAAATGCATAATAAATCATTATTAAATTTATGCTCCAACACCATACACTTCCTGTGGTCTCATCTTTAGAATAATTTATAGCAACAATTACTAAACTAACTAGGCCAAATATAATTCCTATCCATAATTTTTCATAAAAAAATACAAATAAGAGGAAGAATAACCATATTGAAAAAGTAAATGGATTTATATCAAACATTTGCCAATTTAAGTGTCCGCGCTTACTTACTATACTATGAATATGTTTAGTAGATAATTTATATATTGTATATGGAATTACAAATGATAAATATGTAATTACTAGTAATTTGCGCAATTGTATATTTTTTAACATCATAATACTTGCAACTGGTTGTATAAGTATTAAAAGTATACCTAATATAGAAAAAATATTATTGTAAAATTTATTATTAATATTTCTCCAAATAAAAAATTCTATGAGTTGCATAAGTATGAAAGATGCCATAAAAATATAAGTCCAATGATTATTCAACTCCTGAATTTTATATTTGGTGTATTTGTTATTATAAATTATCAGTACTAATACAAAACTACTAAATAAAAAGGTATTTAATGAAACGTGTGCATTCCAACACATATTATATATTTTATATATTATTTATTATATAAATAATAAATAATATTAAAAAATATTAGTGTAAAGTTTAAATAAGAAAAAGTATAAAGTTTAAATAAGAAAAAGTATAAAGTTTAAATAAGGCAAATTATTAAGTTTAAATAAGGCAAATTATTAAGTTTAAATAGCAAACTATTAAATATAGCCAATAAATATAAATTATTTAGTAATGACACTAGAATTGAAAAAATTTGACATTAAATCTATAAGTTTTAGACCAGATGAAAATAAAGGGCCTGTTATTGTACTAATAGGGCGGCGCGATACCGGTAAAACTTATTTAGTGCGAGATTTGCTATATTATCATCAAGATATTCCTATAGGGACAGTAATCAGTGGAACAGAAGCAGGCAACGGTTTTTATGCCGAGCATGTACCCAAATTATTTATTCATGATGAATACAATACCGCTATTATAGAAAACATATTGAAAAGGCAGAAGACGGTAATGAAGCAAATAAAAAAGGAAGTCGAAGTTTATAAAAAATCGAATATTGATCCGCGAGCATTTGTTATATTGGATGATTGCTTATATGATGGAAGCTGGACAAAAGATAAGATGATGCGTCTCCTATTTATGAATGGTCGGCACTGGAAGGTGATGTTGGTCATCACAATGCAATATCCTTTAGGTATTCCTCCAAATCTGCGCACGAATATCGACTACGTTTTTATATTGCGCGAACCATATATTGCAAATCGGCGGCGTATTTATGAAAACTATGCAGGCATGTTTCCAACCTTTGAGAGTTTTTGCCAGGTTATGGATCAGTGCACAGAAAATTATGAGTGTTTAGTGATAAATAATAATGCCAAATCGAATAAATTACATGACCAAATATTCTGGTATAAAGCCGAACATCATAAAACATTCAAACTCGGATCAAAAGAATTCTGGGAAATCAGTAAAAATATGGATTCCGATGACGACGAAGAGATGTATGACCCTAATACGAGAGATAAAAAGAAAGGCCCTAAAATAAATGTGCGCAAAACTAAATGGTAAGGCATTGCTTCTAGATTTTTGTTTCTAAATTATATAAACAACAACAACGATTTAAAGACTAAATACATTATTATAGTATAATATGACTTCTCTCGACATTGTGAATTTAATAACAAATAACCCTATTACAAAGCTTAATGCTAACAATAATAATAAATTATTAGAAAAAGTGAAAGCTAACTTCACAGAAATGGAGCAACAATTATTTATATCTAACTTTTATACTTATTTAAATTATGATAAAACTGCAGATTTTATTGTAGATCTAGATGCTATTTGGCAGTGGTTGGGGTTTAATAAAAAATTTAATGGTATTAGGTTGTTAGAAAATTTTTTTGTATTAAACAAAGATTATAAGAATTTTGCTCCTCCGTGCGGAGGAGCAAAAAACATAGGCCGTGGTGGTCATAATATTCACAAATTTTTTTTAAATATTAAGACCTTTAAATCATTATGTTTAAAGGCACAAACAAAAAAAGCAGATGAAATTCATGAATACTATATTAAGTTAGAAGAATTAATTAATGAAGTATTAGAAGAAGAAGCATTAGAAATGAAAAATAAATTACTAATAAAAGATAATGAGCTTATTACAAAAGAAAAGCTTATTACAAATGCTATTCAAGATAAATTAAAGGCAATTGAAAAAACTATTGTTTCACAATTTCCTGTAAATTGTGAATGTATTTATTTTGGAACTATTGATAATTCAAACGCTGAAGGAGAGAAATTAATAAAATTTGGACATAGCAATAATCTCTCTGTGCGATTACAAGACCACCATAAAACGTATGAAAATTTTATTCTTCGTGATGCTTTCAAAGTTCATAATAAGCAAGAAATTGAGAATGCTATTAAAACAAGCTCTAAAATTAGAAAACATTTACGCACTATTGAAGTAGATGGAAAAAATAAAAATGAAATATTAGCATATGATGAAACCAACTTTACAATTCCTTGTCTCTCAAGATATATTAAAAATATTATTTCTGAAAAATCATATAGTATTGAAAAATTTAATATTTTAGTAGAAGAAAATCAAAAATATAAAGCAACATTACAGCAATTAAGTGATGAAAATGAAAAATTGAGGGTCCTTAACAATGAATATATAGAAAAAAATGAAAAATTAGAGCAACTTCTTGCATCTATTACAAATAATTATGAAAATAATAATGAAACCGTAAATGTAAATAATGATGAAACTAATATAATAAGTGCTGAACTTAAAAATAAGTTTGATAAATTTATCGATGAGTGTTGTTTTCTTCATAAAGAGGTAGAAGTAGCTTCAACAACTATTGTAGGGCAATTTCGTATTTATAATAGAGAGAAACCTACAAAACTCGTATTTAGCATGTTTAATACATATATGAGAACGCGATTTTTAGCATGTCGCATTAGTGGTCAAAATAAGAACCAAATTGTCCATGGATTTAAAGGAATAAAATTAAAAGACATTGTATATAAAAAAAGCAGTAGTTCAAATGAAGTAGAAAATTTTATTTTTGAAAGTTGCATTTTCTCTCCCGAAGGTCGTGCTTCAACTAATAAAATTGTAGAAGAATTCATAAATTATAAAAAAAATAATAGTTTATTAATCAATAATAACGAGGACAAAGATGTTAAAAATTATTTAAAAAATTGTCAATATATTCTCGGTGGGCCGATCCGCTTACATAATATAAATGCAACATTTGAGGGTTATTACGGTATTAGTTTAAAAAATGACTATTATCAGGAAGCTAGAGATGACCAAATTGCGACTAGTGGTAAAAAAGTTCAAAAAATAGACGCTAGCACCAAAAATATATTAAATAATTGGACCACAATAGCAAAAGCAGCAATTCACGAAGATTTCTCTCCAGCTAAAATGAGCAGAGCAATCAAAAACAACACTTTAATTAATAATGCTTATTATGTTTTAGTAAATTAATTATTATTTGTATTCTAATATAATTTTGCTACCGTACGCGCGGGAGCAAAAATATATACACTTTCCCCATACACAATCATGATTTTTGCTCCTGAACGTTCAGGAGCAAAAAACATATAATAAAAAACAATATAAAGAAAAAAGCACAAAATTAAAACTCATCGCCAAATTCAAAAGTGTTTAGTTTAGCATCTTTAGTTGTGAGCGAATACTCGCTTACGCGATCTTCAAAAAAGTTGGTTTTTGTTTCAATGCTAATATTTTCCATCCAATCAAACGGATTTTTGCTTTCATATATTTTGTCGCCTCCTAATTGAAGGCTTAAGCGGTCAGCAACAAATTCAATATATTGTTTCATTAATACTTGGTTCATGCCTATTAATCTACATGGAAGCGAATCGTTAATAAATTCGAGCTCAATTTCAACCGCTTCGCTAATTATTTCGTGAATTTTTTGCTTTTTGAGTGGCTTTTCTAATTTGCTATGTAATAATACAGCAAATTCGGTATGCAATGCTTCGTCCCGCGAAATTAGCTCATTTGAAAAGGTTAGTCCGGGCATTAGACCGCGTTTCTTCAACCAATAAATAGCGCAAAATGCACCCGAAAAGAATATACCTTCAATGCAAGCAAACGCAACAAGGCGAGTAGCAAAATTGGACTTCTTATCATTAATCCACTTTATAGCCCATTGACCCTTCTTCTTAATGCAGTCATATTCATTTAGCGCATTAAATAATTTGTGCTTTTGCTCTTTATCTTTAATATATGTATCAATTAATGTGGAATATGTAATAGAGTGAATATTTTCCATAGCAATTTGCAGGCCGTAAAATGCTCGCGCCTCACTTAATTGCACTTCACCCATAAAGCGAACACCTAAATTTTCTAACACAATACCGTCACTTGCAGCAAAAAACGCTAAAATCATGGAAATGAAATGTTTTTCATCATCATTTAGCGTGTCCCAATCTTTATTATCTTTTGAAAGGTCAATTTCTTCTGCTCTCCAAAACAAATCTTCTGCTTTTTTATACATTTTCCATATGTCTTGGTCTTTAATTGGAAACATAACATACCGATTAAGGTCTTCTTGTAATAGAGGCTCTACGCAATTCTTATTCATTCTAAATAATATATGTCTATATTTTTATATAATTTTTATAAGTGTTATTTTTTTTTGTTAATTATTTTTTTATTATTTTTTTTATTTTTATTATTTTTTATTAAATTAAAAAAAATATACAATATACAATATATAATTTATATGGCTAGTTTTGGAGGTTCTATTGCCAAACATGATATGAAAGTTAAAAAGTTATTAGAACAAAGCAAAGATGACACTACTTATCTTATTGATCAATATAGCGCATTAAAACGAGTATCATCAAAAAACCCTGATATTTTAAAATTATTAGAAGACCGCAAAAAGCAGTTAACAAAAAAACTACTAATTAAAGAAAACCAAATTGAAGCATTATTAAATATTTCTGACCATTTAAATAGCATAACTTTAGAACAAAAAAGCCACAATGAAACACATATTAAAGATATACATAATAAAATTGCAATATTAGAAAAGGAAATTAGCAAATTACGCAATATTATTTAGAGAAAATTATAAATAGAAAATAAATAGAAAATAAATAGAAAATAAATAGAAAATA
>Ga0214919_10008213_pt1 | contig 13830 bp, 13 predicted proteins | sample LL1503_MetaG_FD_177994 | JGI IMG/M metagenome (GOLD analysis project Ga0214919, IMG submission 177994) | Freshwater microbial communities from Lake Lanier, Atlanta, Georgia, United States - LL-1503 | ecosystem: Environmental > Aquatic > Freshwater > Lake | place: USA: Georgia | collected...
GCGGATTGCTGCAATCCTTCACGACGTAGGAAAATCCTCAGCTGAGGACGGAGGCACGGGAGGCATTTCAGAGGATCACCCAAGATATTCCTCCGTATTGTCACAACCATTGCTTGCGGAGTTTTATCTGAACAAGAGCGAGCAGAACATTGCCTTGAAGCTAATCAGAAATCACGACATATTTGGCAAGGCTCAAACAGGGAAAATAGGAACAATTGACGATGCCATTGCCCATATAGCCAAAATAGCAGGCACACAGAAAGAAGCGGAATTGCTGTATCACTTGTATCGTTGTGACGTTGACAGCATTCCCGGTATTGGTCTTCAAGGAAAAAATGTTGGCAATGAAAATTCATTGCACACAAAAGTAAATTCAGAAAATTTACTTGAAATGGTCATAAACTACATTAATTCAAATATTTTTTCTGCGGTCAAAATAGAAGATGTAATGCAGTCAGAATCAATCATGCAAAACAAGAAACAATTGTCTTCCTCGGAGAAAAGACTTTCACACGATGGAGAATTCGTGCAAAAAGTAAATAATCTTGGGCAAGTTTCTGCGGCGTTTACTGGAGAACGTGTCGTTCAAGCATATAATCCGCAATATTTCAAGAAAATGAATGCAATTATTCATCGTATAAACAAGAATCCAGAACTTTCTTTTGCCAGAGAACTTTCCATGAGTTACGACGGTGCTACGGGAACAATAGCAAGATGTTTTTTCTGGACAACAGGCCATTCAATCCAAAACATTTTTTCTTATGGATTAAAAAATTATTTTGGAATTGATTATGCAGGCATACATGCACTTGTCAATGCTCCATTATCAAAAACATATTCAATGCAGTCAATGCTTGGTGTATACGAAAAGAACAGAAGAATTATTGATCACAGATATCTCGTTGTGTTTGATTATCACATGGGAAAAATCATCACAAGTGAAAGTCTTGAAAAAATAGCTCCAATCTGGACGCAATGGAAATCATCAAAAAATGGCAATGATCTGCTGTCTTTGTCAATAAATGACAGGGAAATTCTTGAAAGGGAAAACATCGCATTGCAAATGGGTTATTCAACTATTTACAACAATGACAAAACAATAATTTGCGCTGATCCAAATAGAGTTGCTCTCATAGGAGCATATGAAATAAATAGCAATCCGGAAGGAATGGCGCAAGACGAACAAACATCAAAGCGTTCTCATTACGGAGACATTCCTGCTACGCTCGAAATACTTTTGCAAAACGGACATCATGAAAGAGTGACATTGCCAAAATTGAATTATTCGGAAATTTTCATTTCGACAAATCATCCTAATTATTTTGATGCATCACATTGGAATAGCATTCCAATGCAAGAATCCACAAAGGACAGGAATAACGACAATGTTGCCTCCTCCAGTATCGTCTAGCAATTTTCCGCAAACAAATGCATTTCCTGATATTGTTCAAAAACAATTCAGGACATCATTGTCTGATACAACAGAAAAGAACTGGTCAAAATTTTTCACCGATGATCTCTCAAGAAAACTTGAGTCATACAAATCGTCATTACCCGAAAATATTCTTTCTCGTCCTGAACAAGTACTGGCAATGATGGCTTGCTTAGGAGTGGAAAGAGTCGATTTACCAAAACTTCCTAACGGTCAACCAGTAAAATGGTGGTATTTTGTCCAATTTAAAAATTGCTCAATTTGTTTGTATTTTTCCAAAAAAGATACTTCTCCGACAAAACGATCATGTCAAAATCCAAAAGTATCAAAAGATGATTTTTTTGTGTATTCTTCAAGCCTTGATATTTGTCCGCATTGGAGAGCTGGATATGATAACGAAGTTATTGAGGAAAAACAATCTGCGGGAAGTAACGAAGCATTGTATATCTGGGCATCACTCATTGCACTGGGAATTTGCGACAAACCGAATAATCAATTGCTTCCGCTTGTAGGAATTCCTCAAATTTTCCGCGCAACTCCTGAGGTGCTTCATGCTGCCGATTTATACAATCAAAACATTTATGATTATTTGCAGTTATATTATCTCAAGCAAGCAGGATACAGAATTGATAATCACGAATTTGATCAATTGCCTTTGGTTAATCTACCCATAATGAAAGCTGAAAATTTTGATACAAATGCCGTACAATCCGGAATGGTGATGTAAATGGACAGTGAAAAAAAGTCAAAACCTGACATATTGCCAATAAACTGGTATTGGCCAAAAAACAATTCGGATTTTTCTGATCTTTGCAATAAGATAATGGATAATGTCACAACTGATGATAATGATAAAAAAATTGCAAAAAAAACAGAAGCATTGATGAATGATGCAATCAAAAAATTATCAGGAAAAACGATTGTAGGGAATATTGTCACGTCCGAAGACCTTGAAAAACTCTTGCATCCCGGCATAGAAGAACAGACAAGAACCATGGCGTTTGGACATCGTGAACATAATGTGCCAAAAAACAATGCAATGATGCAGCTTGCCATAACAAAAAAAATTCTCATGATGCAAAAAGCCATTGCCCGTGCTGGACTTCCTGTTCATCTTGCTCATTATTCCGAACAGCCAATGAAAAAATCCGTTTCCACAAGCATTGTGGAAAAACCCGCCTCAGAAATTGAGTCTTTTAAAAAGGCCAAAAACAAGAGAATGGGTGGTAGAAGTGGTAGAAAAAGAAGACCACAGTATCTTCCTTGGGAGCCTCTTGAAGGCGCAGGATCGTACATGCCTGATAGTGTATTTCAGGACTGGGGAGAAAAAGTTCTTCCTTATTGGGGATTCAAGCCATTGCAAACAGATCCCAATACAGGAGTCCCGATGAAAAAAGATCCATTGGGAAAACTTGTTCCAAACCCCGGAGGACCTGTAAAGCTTGAAGCAAAACCGGGAATTGCCCCTATTGCAGCAAGAGTGGCAAGAGGAGCTCTCACTACCCTTGTTCTCGGTGGGCTTTTTGGTTTAGACATGGTCAATCATAGCCTTACTGGTGTGTTTAATTCGCGCGGTCCTGACAACAGGGGATTGTTTAGCTCAGCAAATCAAGGTGCTGCTTCACTGTTAGGATCGCCATTTCCTTTCAGGGAAACATCAAGTCTTAGCACAATAATGAACAATGTTCGTCCAGATTCTCCATGGCAAACGATGTTTGCAAATCTTAATGCAGCAAAACCGAAGATATCAAATTCTGGAAAAAATATTGTTTGGTCAGAAAAAGCACCAACATATCAACAAATGAAATACTTTAATGAAAAAACATCTCCTTACAAAGCGTTTGACAGAGAAAAGCTTGATGCGTATGTAGAGAAAATGCTTAATGCAAACAGAATGTATTATGGATCTTTACTTGGTCAAACCAATACAGCAACAGCAAGGTCCTTTCATCCCGACTACGCCCCTCATTGGGATGATCTTCCGAAAAAGTTGCTTCAAGAAAGAAAAAAAAATCCGGGATGGGCCACTAATCCAGCTGCATTATATAACGCTCCTCCCCCGGGTGGGCTTTCTCGTACAAGTCCCACTTTTGAAGAACAAGCAAATAAAGAAAAAGCATACCTTCAACAGATGCAACACCATGTTGCAAATGCCGCTTGGGGACATTGGACAAAAATGATTGATCCTAAAAACCCTGTAATGCCTACCGTGTTTTCGCCAAGATCGCAGACATATCAGCGTGTTTCCACTAATCCGCTCGAATGGACACATGAAGATGGAACCAAGGTTTTGTCAGCCGCGCTCAACAGTCTGGGGATGATTCATCCTAAACAAACGGGAAAATCAAAAATTGTTCCAAAAATTACTCCTTCATTAATCATGTCGGACCCTTTTTGGCATCATGCATATGAAACTGAACATCATCATGGGATTGACCCCATTCCGTAAACACAAGGAAAGAAAAATGGATACGATTGCAGAAAGAAGATATCGGGCAAAACTTGAAGCGGAACAGAAAAAAGCAGTGAAAAAAAGAGCTCTAATGAATCTTCACGCTTCGAAGAACAAGATGACAAGAGATCCGATGGAAAGGAGCATGCCAAAAGAATTTTCAAGAATGGAAAAGAGCGGAAATTCGTTTGAGACAGCCATTCATATTCCAATGATTCCGGGAGGAGGAGGGTTTGATTGGGATTCACCAAAAGAGAACAGTTTTGTCATTGTTCCTATTAATAACAAGAAATCTTCCTTGCATGGAAGATTTGTCGTATTGGAAAAACTTCCAAATGGCATGTATCGTATTGCCAAAAAACAGCATAGAAATCATCTTTCCCGTGAGGAGCAAGAAAAAATGGAAGCCAAGAAAAGAAAAATTGCGGACACCGACCTTGACAAGGAGAGAATTGAAAAAGCCAACAAAGGCGCGGCATATTCAAGGACATACATGTCTAACTCTCCCGGTGGAGGAAGAGCAAGTGGACTTTCTCCGTCTTCTGTAAGAAAAATGAGAAGAATGAAATCTTTTGCTTCTAATGGGCAATCTGCTCTAGAAAGAAGATTGCAAAAAGCACTGGAAAAATGGAGCTAAAACGTGAAAAGGGTTGGTCCATCATCTTCGATACCTTCGAAGAACATGGGATTGAAAACAAAACTTTCTTCATTACCCGGAAAAGCAGCTTCACGATATTACGGAGATACGCAAGAAGCAGGACTGAAAAAGAAAAATCCATCATCTTCTGGAGCAAAAGCAACCAACATTGAAAATCAAATGCGTTACGCACTATTGCGAAAAGGTGTGAATTTTATTGAACAAGCAGATATTGGTCCGTGGTCAATAGATTTTTTTCTTCCGGAATACAATGCTGTCATAGAGGCTGATGGAGAATTTTGGCACAACAACATGAAAACAAAAATGAAAGACAGGAGAAAAGATTCATGGTTGATGGCTAAAGGATATAAAGTTTTTCATTTTGAAGGCAAGCAGATAACGGACAATGCCAACGCCTGTGTTGATAAAGTGCTAAAATCATTACATTCATCGTCTTGGATCACAGAAAAAGAAGAGACATTTGATGAATTAATCGAAGAAATTAATCAAGAAACGAACATGGTGCCAGAAGACGACGATGACGAATACGAAAAATGGATCTCAAGAAAATGAAGAACAAAATAATCTTATCAGAAAACTTCAAAAAAGCCTTCAAAAACCACATGTATCAACATCAGGAAATTTTGTTTGCACAAATCCTCAATGCAAAACAAGAATGGTAAAATCAAATGCAACTCTTGAAGTTAACTCTGTTGTTCACAAAGCAGTAATGATAAATTCAAAAACAAAAGTATTTATTCTTGGAAAATCACTTGTTCTTGAATGCGTCTGTGGATCAAGATATAGCATAGACAATCAAAAAGAGATCGGAGAATAACATGCAAATAACTGCTATGTCACTATCCACAGACGCAAATGAATATAGCAGGTACGAAGAAAACCGTCAAACCATCATTGTTTCTGCTGCATTTACTGGAACCGCAACAGCAGGTGAGTCATTTACTGTAAAAGTAAAAAAAATTGCCTCTGCAAGTTACCCAGATGAATATTGCACCGTCATGAAAAAAACAATTGTCATTACGTCTGGTATTGCCTCACTAAAAAAATTCACTGTTTCTTTTACCATCGGGACAGATGATCTCGACAAAGATTCCATAAACAGGACAATATCTGGAAAATATAGAATTTCCGCAGAAAATACTGCGGATAGCACTCAATACTGGGAGATGCCTACAAAAATTACCGTATCATTGATAACCGCAAAGAAAATCAAGGAATCGTGGCTTTTTGGAGTGTCCTTGAAGGCAAAGGAAATACTTGCTCCAAAATTTCAACCTCGTATCATTACAGGACTGAACATTGATGAAATTTCCTACGGAATCATTCCCGGTGTAAAACTTTTTACCCTGAAGTACTTGAATCCTAACTGGTCACTTGATTGGTCGGATGATGATCCAATTATTATTGAGCCGAACACCAACATGCAATACATCATGACTGATCAAACAACAATAAACTACATGTTGGTTACAGTTAATTCTAATCTATTGCCAACTTCAGACAAAACAGAAAATATTCTTGTTACTGAATCAATGATGAATGATGAAATGATACAGGAAAGAATACGAAATTCCATAAGAACGGTTGAATCAAAACTGGGATTTCCTATTGAGCCGTATGTGTATACCACGCTTCCTGCAACGCCCGGTTACGAGAATGATCACATGGGACAAATGAAACAACAGCCGTATTGGGACAGGATAGGAAGGCCTGTTGATTACCGAGTCAGTGCAGGACAGGCAAATAATTGGCCGGGATTCCGTTTCCCGCAACAATGGTGCTTGAAAATTCATCGCCTTGTTGGTTATTTTGGCGTCAATAAATTAGTTGAAGTAGATGGTGATTGGTACAACAATACAGTTGACAGAATAAGCAGTTTTGTCACACTTGTTCCTTCAATAAAAAGCGTTGTAAGTTGGACAGTGTTTGCAAATCCCATGATGTCTCCGTTTTACATGCGAATGGATCTTCCTTCATTCTGGAATTACACGGCAACGTTTGGATTGCCTGATCTTGAGCAAAATGACCGCGCTGTTGTATTGGAACTTGTTGCCCGAGTCGCCACAAGTGCAATTCTTACAGAAGCTGGAAGAGCCTATCAGGGAGGAGTGGGAGGAGAGTCAACGTCACGGGATGGATTGTCGAACAGCCTGTCGTACAATCCCGGAGGTCCATATGCCACTACCATCCAAGCGCATGAGCAATGGATTCAAATGGAAGTTCCAAGAATCAAATCCAAATTAGGTGGATTTCTCATGGGAGTGATTGGATCGTAAATGCCAATTCAAATTCCTTTTCACACACGTTTGATTCTCACTCACGGAGAGGTTGTCACTCATTACCAAGGACAACTTTGTACTTGTTCTCCAACAGGGAAACCAGAAGATGCAAACATTACCTGCATAAGATGCAATGGGTTGGGAATGTATTGGATAAATCCAAAGAAAATCATGGCAATCATTCTTGGGCTTGATTCAGACAGGATGGGAAGGATGTGGCTTCAGACAGGAATGGCTCTTCCAGAAGACATGTCTTGTTCACCGTTGCCAAATAGCCCCAGAAGATTCAAGGATTATGACAAAGTCATTCCGACATGGAAACACGGATTTCCTTATCCGGGAGAACTGCTTGTTCGCGGCAAAAAAGATAAATTAATTTACACGCCTGTGAAGAAAATACTTCGTGTTTCTCAAGTGAACCCCGAAACGGGCACTGAAAGAACGTGGGTACAGGATGTCGATTTCACCCTTGCAGGACCGGAGGGAAAGACGATGGTCTGGAACTCAGCCGATACTTCCCCGGCGTATGACACCACCTATGCTGTGGTATATGAACCAAGATTTGAGTTTGTCACATGGACTCCGCCTGCCCCGCGGTGGGAGCGAGGCAGAGACCTCGGGCTTCGTGTATTATTGAGGAAGGCCCATCTCCCTTGGCCATCAAGCAACTGGGGATGATGCGCACTAGCTAAGGAGAAAAAATGTCCGCATACGCGCAATCTGGCGGTTTTCGTCCCTCAGGTGGAGGAAGGGATTCTGGCCCTTCTTACAATCAGGTGTTGCAGGAAATTCGCAATGCTGGAATGATTTCTACCGACACGACCATGGAAGTTGCCCCGACACTTGCCAATGAGTACCTCTGCGTCATCAAGGCAGAAGTCGTCATGCCTCCTCTTCGTGAAGGAGATCCAAACCGTCATTACACGTCAATGGGAGCTGCGTATCCACGCAAGAATGGCGGGAACGTCATTCATGGTGTATCGAATCCTTCGTTCTATATGCATATCGCTGAGTCAAGGGCGAAGAAGCGTGCTTGGATGGACGCCCTTGGACGCAATGATGGTCTTGAGGAGAACATCAGGGATGAAGTGTTTGCTGAACGGAATGCCACAATTGCCCGACCTTCAGTAGCCGCACTTCCCACTGTCTGGCGCATGTCTGATGATGCAGCGACCAAGATCAGTGAGGCATTGGCAATTCCTTTTGACGAGGCAAAAGCAATGACCAAGGAAGAGGCCACGCAAGCAGTTGCCAAAATCAAAAGCATGGCTGCAAGCAATGAAGCCCCTTTCTAATTTTTCATAAAAAAATGAAGCCTCTTGACATCTATTAAAACAGGTATTATTTAATAGACACGAAAAAGGGTTATTGCTTCTTGCAAAAGGACCATCTTCGTTGCGCAGGTTTTGTGAAACTTGCACAATAAAGATGGTCCATTTTCTTTATAAGGATTAGAGTAAAAATATGAACCAACTTGATTCTCTCAAACAACATAGGCAGGGATTGATCAGCGAAGGAGTTTCTGCAACATTTCAGGTTCCTTTGGTTTTCAGCAAAGCATTTGTTGGACAATACACTGCCAAGAATGGTGATATCAAGAGCGGAAGAATCATTGAGGGAATTGCATCTACTGAAGACAAGGATCAGCAAGGAGAAGTGGTTATCCAAGACAAGATGGATTGTTCATATCTCCTTGAAAAAGGATACTTGAATTGGAATCACAGTCATGCGCCTGAAGATCAGATTGGCAAGCCGCTTGAAGTAATCAAGCTTCCGGGTGGCCCCAATACTCCCAATGGACTTCCTGCAACATTTTTTCGTGCGCTTCTTTTTGAAAGCATGCCAAGATCAGAAGCAGTATGGGGACTTTCCAAGGCGCTAGAGGATTCATCCGGAATTGGCGAGGATCGTTTCTTGGGGTTCTCTGTTGAAGGAGGAGTTCGTGTCAGGCAGGGATCTGTTCTTGCGGAAACCATTGTTCGTCATATGGCTGCAACACACGAGCCTGTCAACGCACAGGCAGTGGCACGCTGTGTCATGGCAAAAAGTCAGGGATTCAAAGTTCAGGATTCGGTAATGATTGACACATTGGATAACAATGTTCCTCATTTTATATTCAAGAACTTTGGCGAAATGATGAAATCTCTTTATTTCGAGAAAACATTTGCTCTTGGAAACACAGGAGGAATTGTTGCTGGATCAACTGGGGGTTCTGTTTTGGCAAATGAAAATCTTGTGCCTCAAATGGGACAGAGAACCAAGATGGATCCAGCCATGAAAAACACTCGTCTTAAGAAATCATTTTATTCCATGGAAGATTTTTCAGAAATTATTTCTATGTTGTATGATGATTGTGCAGAAGGCATTAATTGCAAGATTAATGAACAATTCAAGAAAGGATATCAAGGAGCATTAGACCATCTTGTGTATTGCTGTGGAATACAGCCAATGCTAGCAGTTGAAGTTCTTTCAAAGAACTCAAGACTATTCAAAGCACAAACTGTCCATTAAGGAGAAAATTTATGGCTAATGAAATGAACGCGGCTCGCGCCAAGTTAGAAAGGGAATTGAATCAGCATAACATTCCTGATGCATTGTCGGTTTTGGACAAGGCTGTTACCGGGTTGATTGATCTGGCCAAGAGCGGCACGATCACTGACAAGGGAAATCTTCAGGGAAAACTGTTGACTTCGCCTTTTGGCAAGCAAATTGATGGCGGATCCCCTGACATCTTGAAGATGGGAAAGCGCGGATTGATCAATCCTGAGAAGTTTGCGGGAGTGTACTCCAATGCGCAAAACGTCGAGGGAAGCAGCAACAAGCGCAGGGGTAAGCACTCGAAAAATCAGCAAAGCACGGCACTGCCCCGAATGGGCAAGGCCATGCCGGGTGGTCCTCCGATGGGCGGTCCTCCGATGGGCGGTCCTCCGATGGGCGGTCCTCAGGGTGGTCCTCCGATGGGTGGAAATGATGGCCCACAGGGTGACGAAGACGAGATGGACGAAGGTGGTCCCGGTGGCCCACCCATGGATGGGCAAGGCGGCGATATTCCTTGTCCTCCCGGCATTGATCCAGCCATGTGGGCGAAGCTCACACCAGAGCAGAAGCAGATGGTGATGGCTGAGCTTGAGAAGCAAGCTCAAGCTCAACAGGGTGGTGGCGCTCAGGGCGGTCCTCCGATGGGCGGTCCTCCGATGGGTGGTCCTCCTCCTTCTCCGATGGGCAAGGCTTGGAATGATCGTTACGACGAAGAAGACGAAGACGAAGACGAAGACGACGACGACGACGACGAAGATGAAGACGGTATTCCAGATGAAATGGATGACGATGACGATGGAGTAGACGACGAGGAAGAAGAGGAAGAAGCCGAAGAGGAAGAGGACGAGGACGAGCAATCGCGTCTCAGAGCAATGGCCCGTGCCAGAGCGAAGAAGACACAAAAAAGCTTTGGTGCTGTTCAACTTGGCGACATCCATAAGGCTCTCGTTGAAGGTCCTGACGGTGCCCGAGTCGCCGAAGTTGTCGAAGCCAGCAAGGAACTTGCTCAGATGGTGAATGTTTTCGGACGTTTTCTCTCTGATATTTCCGAGCAGGTAGAGGCTGTTCGCGAAGAGCAGTATCAGTCCACGGCAATGCTTGCCAATGCGGTGAGCACTGTTGTCAAGTCTCAGGCTGCACTCGCCTTGGGTCTTGAAAGAATGGCGAAGTCCACAACTGCGCTTGCACAAAACGGTGGGACATTGAACAAGTCCTTTGCCAATGGTGGCGAAGACATGCGCGAAATGAATCCCGGAGTGCTCATGAATGGCAGGGTTCTTGTTGAGGGTCAGGCCCTTCGCAAGGCAAACGTCATGATTGATGACACAGGTCGCGCAATTGTCGATGGAACAGACACTGAGCAGCGCCTTACCAAGTCGCTGGTTGGTTCCATCATTCAACAATCTGTTCTTGATGGCGAATTTTCGCCGAAAGAAGCCCTGCGGTGGTTAACTGAGACCGATAGTCCGACTACTGGTCCAGTGGGAGTGTTCAAGCAGCTTCCTCCGAAGTTGCAAGAGCGGATCTTGAACAAGGCGCAGTCTTACTAAAAAGGAAAAAGGAGAACTACTATGTCGCTTTTAACAGAATTCCCTTCGGGGTACCGCAGGCCGGAGCCCCTGAACAAAAGCTTCGATATGACCGTCCGGGACTGGAGCCGTCAGCAGTTCGGAGGAGATGACATCGTTGATGAGATTCGCAAGGCTCTTAACACGGGTGTCATGAACTACAGTGCCTCAACAGGTCTGCCTACCACGCACCAAAATCCCGGTGGTATTGCCAGTCAGGGATATTCGACCTCAGGTATTGGAATTCAAGGCAATTACACTGCGGGTTCCGCCAGTGCGTTGCGTCTTGAGAACCTTGACAATACGATGACATCCGTCCTCGCGACTGCCGAGCATCTCAAGATTTTCCGTTTCCTTCACAAGGAGCCGTCGAAGCAGCCATTCTATCAGTGGAACCGTCGTGAATCCTATGGTTCGACCAGAGGACACTTCGGATTTGCTGAAGGTTCCGCTCCTACGGGTGGAGCTGGTCAGTGGAGCCGTAATGGGGCATACGTGAAGTTCCTCGGAACTCGCGGTGGTGTGACCCACCCGGCAGTGCTGACCAACATCCTTGGCGGAATGTCCGTCGATCCGGTTGCTGAGGATCAGCTTGGCCGTACCATGGATTTCATGCAGAGAATCGAAAGAGCCATCATGTATGGTGACGAGGATATTCTGGATGCTTCGGGTTCGGATTCGAATTATGATGGTCTTCTCAAGCAGCTTACCAAGAAGCGCAAGAAGAACATCATTGACATGAAGGGCAAGCCGTTGACGATGGATGTTCTGGCGAATACTGCTTCCCGTCTGGTGACAGAAGGCAAGCTTCTTTCGTTTCAGGATATTACATTGTTCATGAGCCCGCAGAACATCGAGGATTTTGGCAAGTTGCGTTATTCGACGCAGCTGGGATCAATCAACGGTGGTACGAACGTTCCATTTGGACCGGGCGTCAGCGTTGATCGTTCTGACATGTCGAGTTCGCCCCGGAACAACCTCCTTGCTGGCCTGTCGATTGTTGGACAGTCCACATCGTTCGGAGTCATTCCGTTCGAGTGGTCGATCTTCACCGAGCCGGTGGAAGGTGGAGCTCCGCTTACCACTGGTGATTCTGGACTTGGTGTTCCTGCTGCTCCTGCGTCTGGTGGTCAATTGGTCGTCACTGCGGCGCATAATGCTACATCTGGCTTTGTTTCCAACATGGAAGTTGGCTACTATGCCTATGCTATATCGGCAGTAAGCGATTCAGGTGAAAGTGCACCTACGGCTGTTATATATGGCGTAGCAGTATCTGGCACTCCCGGCACCAATATCGCTTCTGGTACAGGTCTTACTGATCTTGCCCTGAACAGTGTTGCCAATGTAACTTCGACAGTTTCGCGAACTGAGGTGAGCGTTGCTGCTGGAGATTCGGTCATTCTTACTGTTCCTGCGGTTGATAAGGCGAAGTCTTTCCGGATCTATCGTTGCAAGTTGAATGCTTCCGGAGAAGCGACTCCGGGATTTGGTGCTACTGACAGCACTGGTGCCAATCGCTGGCAGTATGTCGGACATCTTCCGGGAACGGCTGGTACGTTCACGGATCGCAATGGCACGCCGGAGTTGTACAACAACTTCCGTGGTGGCACGAACATTGCGCCGCTGATCTGCCGCAATTCGGCTGACCTCTGTATCGCGCAGATGTCGCCACTGCTCAAGATGCCGCTCGCTCCGACGAACACCACGTTTGAGTACTTGCTGCTTCTGTATCATACACTTGTTCTCAAGTCGCCTGAGCGCCAGTTCATCTTCAAGAACGTTGGTGCGCTCAACTAATACTGCTATACTTCAATAGCGTTGAGAAACCGCCGGGGAAACGGGTAACCATCCCCGGCGGTTTTTCTTTTCCAAGAAAGAGGAATTCCATGGCCAGAAAAAATGCAGAACAACTTGCAGAGGAAGCAAGGGAGAGATTGCGAATTTCAAACGAGAAGCAGCAAGAGATTGCTCTTCAGGCAATAGAATCCATTGAAAATGGTGCCGATCCAAAACTCGTAATGATGATTGCGGAAGAAGCAGCAAAATCCGTATCTTCACGACCTGTAATGGCAGCGCAACATGCGCCTCTTGTTAACCAGCTTTCGCCTGAAGAGGAAGAAATACAACACATAAAATGGACTCAAGAAACAATTCCATCTTTTTCTGATGTCTCAAGCGAGAGATTTGAATTGTTGGAACGCCATCCTAGTAATGACAAGTTAATCGCATTTTCAGTAGTAAATCATGACCCGATTGCGCTACCAAAATATGCTGTGGATTACCTAATTGAAAAATACCCGAATCATTTTGCGAGAGTTGAGGAAAACTGATGGCTACACTAGGACAAGCACGACTGGCAAAGCTTACCACACTGCCAAGTGGATCCTTTGTCATTGACGATGTCAATGATGCAATGAGGTATTGGTATTTGTCTGTAGTACCAACGGTTATCTTGAATGCATTGAATGCGTCGCAGGCAAGTGATATTTATGATCTTCCGGGCCGAAATAGTTTTGTCGTTGATAGCAAGTCATCAACAGCAATCAATGTGCAGGGATCTCTTGATGGATCGACATTTCTAACCATTTGCAGCACAACTGCGGCAACAGGTATACAGACATTCAATTTCAATACGGCAACTGCATTCAGGTATTACCGATTGACTGCAGCAACGAATGTAACTGCTCATTTCTCTGCGGTGAGAAGTTAATATCATGTCTGTTGCCGAGTACGTGTTCATAAACAGGATCAATGATTTCTACAAGCGAATGCGTGCTGGGGAATTTCCCGAAAAACTTGATGAAATCTTCTACTTCCTTGACGAGAAAAGCAAGGTCATGACCAAGAAATGGCTCATGGATGATCGATTCGAGTGGACGATTGGCAAGGGATGGAGTCTGCTT
>Ga0214919_10008214_pt1 | contig 13830 bp, 11 predicted proteins | sample LL1503_MetaG_FD_177994 | JGI IMG/M metagenome (GOLD analysis project Ga0214919, IMG submission 177994) | Freshwater microbial communities from Lake Lanier, Atlanta, Georgia, United States - LL-1503 | ecosystem: Environmental > Aquatic > Freshwater > Lake | place: USA: Georgia | collected...
GTTATTTAGAAAACAAATCACGACCAGAAAAATTTAGGAGAGATTATAAATTTCCTGATGAAATAAAAGATAGTAACCCTAACTTAGTAACTAAGAAAGCGTCAAATACTGTCAAGCCTGTAAAGGTGCAATTACATTATCAAAAAAAAGAGTGAGTTTTGTCTCATTTTTCTTTTCGGTCGGTGTAATATCTTACATCTATTTTTAAGAATTTGAAATTCATAATAAGTTGTAAATTCGCCTCCATCTAATAATATTACATCAAAAATTTCTGGAAGATTTGGTCTATTTAAGAATAAATCACATTGTTTCATATTTATAATATCAACTTCATTCCAATGCTTATACATATTATTTGTTAAACATTGTGGAAATATTTTATAAAAATCATTTGGTTCCTCATTCCATATAACTTCATTTAATATATGTATTTTATTATTATCAGAATATAATTTAATAGCATCCATACATTTTTCTTTATTGCATTCAAGACTATAAAAAATATAATCATCTTTTCTATTTATAAAACCATTTGAAAAGCTCTAGTAGAACCTAAACCATTCCAGGTTCCAATTTCTAAAAAAGTTTTATAATTAATATTGGATGCGTATTTTGTTATTTCATTTGAAAAACTATCATTACATATTTGTCCTATACCATTATGTAAATGGTTATAATAATTTTGTTTATCATTTTTTTCCCACATTTTATTATATATTTGTAACTAATATACTTATAACTAATAATATTTTTTTATTAAAAATAACGCATGTATCGACATTTTTATTTATAAATGTGTAAAATAATTATAGTCCGTGTTTCATATAAATAACTATAATACAAAGATTGTTTAATATACGAAAGAATTTTTCTATATATTTTTCTTCCATATCCCAAAAATGTATTTTTCTCATTCGGTGATGATTCAATATCATTTTTAAATGACATATACATAAACTCATACCATATACCAAATCTTTAAAATATGATTTTAAATTTGACATTATATCATTAATAGAATTTTTCTCATTTTGATATACACAAAGGCTTGTATGCATATCTGTAATATTAATTGTATTTTTTATTATAGATACAATATTATCTACCCATAATAGAAATTCTTGAGGTAAATGCATAATGCGTTTTTTTATTTTTAATGTACTTAATGATGTGTTAAAATAATGCACAAATTGATAAATATATAATATTTTGTAATAAACATTTTCAGGTGATATTATATTATCTGAAAAATTAATAATACCATTATCTAGTTCTTGAACTGTATTGTCATTTTTTACTAAATATGACAAATGTTCAGATAATTTAAACCGATTATATATAAAGTCTTCGTCATCAAAATCTTCTCCATTACAGTATTCATTAGGAATACCATAAAATCCAATTATTCTTTGTATATCATATTTATTTGAAAGTAATTTTAAATCTGTATCGTATTCTGTTGGATCTTTTTTAGATTTTATACCATCTTGTAAATCAGAATAAAATGAATATATATCTAAATTATTATCAAATAAATCATACATTAATTCTTTTTTTTCATCAATTGAAAGTTTTTGCATATCAGATATAATAGTATCTGTAATTTCAATTAAGTCTTCAACATCTTCAACGTTTTCATCATCTATATCATCTGTATTATACATATTATACATATTATTTTCTTCATTTTGAAATGAATTATCATTAACATTTAGAGCTTGCATTTTTATATATAGATCAGTATTTATTTCAATATCCAAATCAATATCCATTTTTTATTATTATAATATAAATATAATAAAAAAAATCAATTTTTATATAATAAAATATTTATTTTTTTATTGAATTTTGCATTGGGTTTTGTACAGTATTTGACATAACAGGTAAATTATTGAATATAACGTTGTTTAATTTACCGTTAATATTTTCAATAGTATTAAATTTTGTTTTTGGATCTTGCTGCATATTTTGCTGCATATTTTGCTGGATATTTTGCTGCATATTTTGTGGTTGATATTCTATATTTTTTGCTAAAGGAGCATATTTATCAATGCGTGCATTCATTAAATCTTTATTAGATGTTTCTAATGCATTTGGTTTATTATCATTACCGTTTAGATTACTATAAAAGTCATTAACTGTCATGCTAGCTATACTTATAGGCATATTAGATGCTCGTGATAAAGGACTATATTGTGACATTCTATCATTAGCTGACTGACGATAAAAATCTTTATTACTATCTTGTATTATCATTCTAGTATCTTTAGTTTGACCATATTTATTATAATTTTGTTGCATTAAAATAGGATTTGGTTCAATTGCATTAGGATTATTAAAAATAAAATTATCTAATTTATTATTCATATTTTGACGATAATCTATCTTTTTTTCTTCAACTTTATTATATCCCGATTCATTATATTTATTTGGTATTTCTTCATAATTACCATTTGAATACATATTACGTGGATTTATTACTGGAAGACCACCTGTATGTGTATCTAGAAACATATTTGAATTAGATTCTGACATATATGAATTTATATCTTGATTAGATGATATCTGTTGCATTTGCTGATTCGGTTGATTATTTTTTTGTAATGTATCAAAATTATGATTATAGTAGTTTGAGAATTGATTAACCTGTTGATTATTTTGCATTTGATTATTTTGCATTTGATTATTTTGCATTTGATTATTTTGCATTTGGTTATTTTGCATATTTTTACGTTGTAATTGAGGTGCATTTGGAGGTTGATATATGTTTTGTGGTATTTGATTATTTTGAGATGATGAATAATTTCGTGTAAATTCAGGCATAGTATTTGGCGGATTTTGAGTAATGTCTTTAGGTAATATATTCATAGTATTCATTAAATTCAGTTTATCGTTTATATCATTACGATGGTCTCCTGTTTTAATAGGTCTTTTTATTTGAGTAGTTTCTATTGGCGAATTAATCTCTTGAAAATTAATTGAATTTATATTTTCTAATGAAGATTGTGGTAAATTTTGAGGACTAATATTTTTCATTTGTTGAAAATCATTTTGCAATGCAAACATTTGTTTATTTATATCGTCAAGATTCATTTTTATTTATTATTGTAATTATTATTATTGTGATTATGATTTTAATTATAATTGTAATTATAGTTATATTTATTTACAATTATAAAGATAAATATTAATTATAATAAACTAATTATTAAACTAATTATTTTTTTATATTTTAATTTTTATTTTTTAATTATCTAAATATATTTTAGTAGTATTTTTATTTGAATTTTTAATAACATTTTTAATAACATTTTTAATAACATAGTTTAACAAATAAATTTTATAAATAAGATGGATGAAATATCTAAAGTAATAGTTTTTTTAGTATTATTATTATTTTTTACACTAATAACATTAATAATATTAGAAAATAATGAATTATTTATAGAATATAGAAATTCAAAATTAAATAATAAAAAATATGGAATACAAGAAGAATTTAATAAAAGTGATGAAGCAGTAGAATTACTTGCAAAATTACATAATCATATGAGTGATTTTGTAACAGATTTGCAAAAAAAAATTCCATCAGATGAACGTGTTGCACGGTTAGTTAAAGGTTTTAGACGTGCAGAAATAGAAGAAGCACCAAATGATGATGGGTCTTCATATACAATAAATAAAGGTGATTTAGTTGCTATTTGCTTAAGACATAAAAAAGATGGCCACCCTTTTCACGATTATAATACTCTTCTTTTTGTAATAATTCACGAAATGGCACATATTGCAAGTATTAGCGAAGGCCACAATTCAGAATTTATTACAAACTTTAAATGGCTTTTACAACAAGCAAAAGACTTAGGATATTATGAACCTGTTAATTATAATAAATCTCCTATGACATATTGTGGAGTTAAAGTTACAAATAATCCTTATTTTTAATCATTATGTTATTTATTAAATTCAAACTCCTTTTGTATAAGAAGCATCATAATAAATTAAAGGTAGTTTTGTATCATATTCCATATCGGTAGTTTTTAGATGATTATATTTTTTGTTTTGTGAATCTTGATATCTTGAATTGCATACAGCTAAAGTACCATTATCACCACTAATACCTTTATCACCTTTATTACCCATAGGACCTTGAGGACCTTCAGTTAAATTAACTTTAGTAAATGACATAACTAAAAAAATTAATATTATAATATTTATTAAAAGAGCAATACCAAACATTTGTACTCCATTTAAATTATTACTATCATAAAATATTTTACTTACAAATTGTAATAAAATTAATCCACATATAAATACAATTAAAGTTATTATTATAAAAAATGGTGTAAATGTTTCTTGAAATGAACTCATTTTATTTTTTGATAATATATATATTTAATATTATATTATATTATATGTAATATATTTTTTATGTAATATATTTTTTATATGTAATATATTTTTTATATGTAATATATTTTTTATATATTTTTTATATGTAATATATTTTTTATGTAATATTTCTATACAGATTCCATAATAGCATTTATTCGTATAATTATTTCATTATATTTTGCAGTTATCTGTTTTATTCTTGCTGTTGTAAATTCTTCTAAATCCATATCATTTAATTTATTCCAATTATCATCAATATGACTACATATAATTCCTATATCATATGCTAATAAATCATTATATTGAATAATAGATGCTTCAATTTTTTGATATTTTTTATAATTTGCAAAAAAATTGTCCAATAATTTTCTATATATATCCATAGTTTCTGATAATAAACTAATTGCTGATTCTCTATTCCTATCTAATGCAAATGTACCTAAGCAATCATCACTTATTATATATGCAGCTTGCGTAGGTGGCATAATCATTTTACAAAGTATAAGTACAGTTTCTTGTACTTCATTTAATAGAGAACCACCTTCTGCAAGACCAATTGCATCTACAGCAATTCTTGATTCGATACCATTATCAAATAATGTATTAACAATATCTAATAAATTAGTAGAATTTTCAATTCTAACAGATATTGTCAATAATTCTGTATTAATATAATCATAAACATCCATTAATTTTTTAGGCAAATGACGCTCTTTTAATGGATCATATCCAGTAGGTTTAGTTACAAATTCTATACCTCCACTTGAATTAGTACGTGTAGGTGTAGAACTAAGAATAGTAATTTTTTCTGCATCAGTAAGCCGTCTATTACTTCTAGTAGTAGTAGTGCCAATGGAAACACCACTAGCCTCAAGACTAGCCTTTCTTATTAAATCATCATTATATGCATCATTTTCGTTGTTTGCTACATCTATCAAATTCATTATATAACCAAATTTAGTTGATGAAGTCACACTAGTGTTAGACGAGGTATCATAAATTTCATATAATTTATTCGTACTAAATTTTTTTGTTTTAGAATCGAAACGTGATACATCAGATTGAGTATTTATACTAGGAATATTTACACTAGATACATTTGTAGGAAAATATGGTTCGCCATTTTTATCTGTTCCTTTTTGATAATAACTAAAATAATATACAATTTCTTTATACAATTCTATTTGATAATGTTTGCATAACATTGCAGCAATTAAAATTTTTGGTAATGTTATTTTTTCTAAATATGCTGATGCTATTTTTTTATAATCATCACTAATATTACCATATTCATTTATTGCATATTTAGCATTATTGAACATATTAAATACAAAAGTTTGATTCATTATTGGACTATTAACTGGTTGTCTAATGCTTGAACCAATATTATTAGCATTGCAATTAGTTATAAATGTATTCATTGGTGTTCTCCATACACTAAATATTTGAATATCATTAGGTGTTTTATTTTTTATTAACCATGTGTTAGTCTTACTATAATCTAATTTTGCTGCTTCATCAGTAAAAGTTAAAGCACCGAAATAAATAAATACTAGTTTTAAATCTGTATATCCTATTTGAATACAACATTTACTACTTATTGTAACAGTTTCATTTATATTAGGTTTTGATTTTCCAGATATTCCATCACCATACCGACAAATATCACCTAGTGGATAATAAGTAATTGGTTCTGCAACAATTTTTTGATTATTACGTGTGGCATTTTCTATTCTTTCGTTATTTGCAAGAAATTTTGGAGTAATAGTTGTAGATAATGGTCTCCATATTGTATATATATCTGTATCTTTCGTTTCTTCATTAAATGATGTAAAACTAACTATTTTTATATAATCTGTTGGATGCAAAACATCACCATTTAATGAAAATGAATTTAATTCAAAATCTTCAAGACCGCCATATACAGAATCGCCAATGGGATAATACCCTTCAGGTAAATTAGGAGTTCTAAATGTACCATACATATCGTCAGATGCTTTTGTTATAGTTTGATTTACTGTTTTTATTAATTGATAAGATATGCTTTGAGGTGTCATTAAAGAATAAAAATTATTTATCGAATCAATATTTGAAGATTCTATTGTTTTGCCGAATATGATACCATTTACAAAATTACTATAATTTATACGATTGCCATTATTTATTATATTTTGAAAATAATCAAGACTAATATCAATAGTAGTTTTAATTGAATCATATGTACTTAAATTACACATAACATCACTTGAATGTGATTTTTGTATATAAATATCTTTTGCACAATAAGAACACGTTAGATATTTACCTTTTTTACCTGTTTTACCTTTTTTACCAACTGGACCTGGTTTTGCTTCTGATATTTTTGATTTAATTGTATCCATTCTTTGATTATAATATATAAAAACTGCTAATATTGTAGAAAGATTTAATACAGCTACAACTATAAACCATGCCACACCACTTCGCATATAAGATATGTCAAAATAACCACGCAAAAAAAATGCACCTACAGATAATGCTATGATTACAATAATAATAATAGCAATTTGTAACCATAATGGTACTTTAAAAGTAAATGATGCGATTGAATTTATAAAATCTGTTATTAATTGAAACATTTGAATTACTATATTTATTGTTGTTTATATTTATATTTAATATAGATTTTCTTATGTATAATTAAAACTTATATTTTATGGATAAAAACAAAAAATGATAAAAAATGATAAATTTTTGATAAAAATAAAGAAGATAAAGAAAATAAAGAAAAATAAATTTTAGTTTTATTTTTTTAATTTGAATTTGGATTTAGATTTTCTTTTTGTTCTAGAACCAGATTTGGATTTTGATTTCCTTTTTGTTTTCGTTTTTAATTTATTTTTTTGTATTGACCCACCATTTAATTCACGTTTTGGAATAATTTTTGTTAAACATAATGTAATAGGTTTTCCATGATTATTTACATTTATTATAGGATATTGTGCTCTATAATCATTAAATTCTATTAAATCATGTATTTTAAAATTGTGATATTTATATTTTATTTCAAATAGAAATTTTTTTTGATTATCTGTTAAACTATCATAATTAGTATACATAAATAATAACCCATTATTTTTTAAAAGTTCATATAAATAATAAAATAATAATTTAATATTTTCAGTAGTATGCATTTTATCAAAATTATTTATAACAGAAAAATCAACTATTATTTTATCAAATTCTATTTGAAATTTTAAAAATAATTGCCAAACATCATTTTTGTAAAAATCACTACATATAAAAAATATACGTTCATTATAAACTTCTTGAAAGGCTTCCATCATTTTAAAACCTTTTAATGCTCCATCAAATATAATTAATATAGTATCTTGATTTTTATCTAAAAAAATTTTTATATTAGCAATTTGATCAGGATTATCAGAGTAACCTCCTAGAAATAATGCTATTTTTAATTCATTTTCACTTCTTACTAATATCTCACTTTTTAATCTCTCACTTCTTATTTCATTTATATCTAATAAAGTTGATTCATTTTGAATATTTATATGATTTGAATTGTTTGCTGAATTAGCTGATGCCATTTTAATTTAACTTTAATTTAACTTTAATATTATATAATATTAAAATTTAGTTTTAATTGGTTTAACTTTAATTGGTTTAGCTTTAGGAGCTTTTTCTTTTTTTGGTTTATCTTCTTTTTCTTTTTTTGCTTTCGTCGGTTTCTCAGATTTCTTTGCTTTTTCTTTAGGTTTTGCACTTCCTTTGGTGCCAAATCTACCGGCTTTGGAACCTTTTGAAGGTGTAGAATTATGTTTTTCAACAATTGCTTTTGCATCTTCCAATGTCAAAGAATCTATATTATCTTTGTATTTTTTAGGTAATTTAACATTAGTATTGTTAGAAAGCTTCAAATACACACCATAAGGTCCAATCTTAATAGTAATATCATCATTTAATTTTTTATCTTTTTTATCATTTTCTGCCTTATCGGCTTTACATTTTATATAATAATCAATAATCTTTTGTGCTTCTCCGAAGCTAATAGATTCTGGGTCGATAGTAATCTCTTTATTTGAATTCATATAATTTTCAATTGAATAATTTGCATCTCCATATTGAATATATATGTTTTTTGCCTTCTTTATAATTATATCTTTTTCTAAATATTTACCTAAATTCTTTGGAAAGACTAGCAATGTGAGAGCTGTTTCTAGATTCATATCTTCAAATGAGGATGAGAAGTTTGCAAAACGACTTTGCTTCTTTACTGGATTTTCTTCTATGAGCAAAAAGCCCTTTTTAGATTTGATACATACTATTGGTAAATTGTTTTGGGGATTGATACCCAGATTACGTCGTGATGAAGTATCTGCTGATGGGTCTGCTGATTTTAAAGCTTTGCGTGTTTTTAAATCTTGAGAAAGGGTTTTGATGATTGGGGTAATTTTTTTATACACATCATCAACTACTTTAGTCCATTCTTTTTTTCCTTCTGCTATTTCATCTAGCAGTGCTTCTACTTGAGATGTAAATTCATAATTCATTATTTCGGAGAAATTTTTTATTAAATATTGATTAATCATTAATGATAAACTGGTTGGTAATAATTTATTCTTATCGCCTTCTATTTTACCTTCTTTGGTTTCTATTTTTATTACATCTGGATAATTATAAGATAATGATGTAAGATTAACTTTTTTTGCTGGTAATGATTTACGTTCTACATATTCTTTTTCTTGTATTTTTTTAACTACACTAGAAAATGTAGAAGGACGTCCGATCCCGAGCTTTTCCATTGCTGAAACCAATGATGCTTCTGTATAACGACTTTGTTTTGGCTTACTATATTTTTCATTAGAATACATAGATTGTACAAATGCTTCTTGATTTTCTTTTAATTTATCAAATATTGTTTCTAAATATTTATTATGTTCTGAATTTGCAGTTTTAATGTCACTGTTTTCATTTTCTTCTTCATTAGTATCTTCTTCATTAGTATCTTCTTCATTAGTATCTTCTTCTGCTTCTGTTTCTTCATCAGATGAATTTTCAACTTCATTAGTATCTACATTTATTTTTTTATTAGTTTTATTAGTTTTATTAGTTTTATTAGTCTTACCTTTATGCATATTTTGAGCTTTAAGAAAACCTTCAAAAATTACTTTTTCATGTTTTCCAGAAAATACTAATTGGTCTTTCTTTTTTTCACCAGTAGAAATTTTAACTGTCCGAATTTCAAGAGTTGCTGGCATCATTTGAGATGCAAGTGTTCTTCGTAAAATTAATTTGTATAAACGGTCATGTTTTTGTGTAATACCTTCGAGATTTAATACACTTTCGGTAGAGAAATTTGTTGGTCTTATACATTCGTGAGCCTGTTGCGCCGATGTGCTCTTTGTTTTATAAACAGTTCTTTTATAATATTGTTCTCCAAACTTGGTTTCAATTTGTGTTTTAATAGATTTCATAGCGTCTTCAGATATCATTGTAGAATCACTGCGAATATAAGTAATTGCAGATGATTCATATAATTTTTGGCTGAGTTTCATAGTTGTATCTGGAGAATATCCTAATGAAATACTAGCTGCTTGTTGCAGACTACTTGTAATAAATGGAGGTGGAGGGGACCTTGTAGAATTATTTTTAGTTAAACTTTTAATAGTAAATTTAGCTTTATTTACTGATAAATTTTTATATAAGTTTTCAATTATTGATTTATCTTTAATATCTTCATCGCACGTAGTTTGAATTATATTGTTAGAATTAGTTTTAGATTTATTTTTTATAATTGTAAGTTCTTTTTTATCTAGAACAAATTTTGCATCTAATTTATAATATGAGGATGATTGAAATTTAGAAATTTCATCTTCACGTTCAATTATAAGCCGAATTACTGGAGACATAACACGACCACATGCTAAATGAAAATTACCAAATTCTGACCATAATAATGGACAAATACTGTAAGCTAGGACTTTATCTAGGCACATACGACCAAATTGTGTATGCACTTCATTCATATCTATTAAAGCTTTTTTATTTAATGATTCAGTAATAGCCTTTTGTGTAATCTCATTAAAAATAATTCGCATTCGGTGTTCAGGTTTTACATTTAAAAGTTCAAATACATGATGTGCGATGGCCGCTCCCTCGTAATCCCCATCACTTGCGAGCAAAACACCACCACTACATGTTTTATATAATTTTTTAATATTAGCAATTGTATCTTTTTTTTCTGGAATATTTATAAATTCTAAATTATAATTATTTTCTATATCCACACTCATTTTTTTAGGATCTAGACCTCTAAAATGACCCATTGAAGAAGTCACCAAATATGAAGAACCTAAATACGATTGGATTTTTGATATTTTTGAGGGCGATTCCACGACCACCAACGTTTTATTTGACATTTTATATTAAGTATACTTTTTATTATATATAATATATTTTAGTTTTAAATTTTTAATCTAATAATATTCAATTTTAAAATATAAAAAATAATAATATAAAAAAATATAATAAAATCTTATACATTATAAACATCAGTTTTATCAATTAATATTTCATCATTAATTTGTAAATATTTTATTTCATTTTTTAGATATTTAGATATATTTTTAAAATTAGGACATTTTTTAAGTATTAAATGTGTAATACCCGTAAAATATTTAGATATAATAGTAAATTTACAATTTATAAAAGTAATATGTGTTATTTCTGTACATCTAATAGTTTTTATATTTCCAGAGTCATCGTATATTGTTTTATTTTTATATGGTAAAAACTCGCATAAATTCATTTCGTTATTTGTATTATTTTCAATTATTAAATTATTATTTTCAATAATTATATTACCTCTAGCAATTTTTTTTATTTTTTCTTCTCTTTCTTTAATAATTCTATTTTGTTTTTCTTTACAAACTCTATCTAATTCATCCTGTTTTTCTTTGATAATTTTATCTAATTCATCTTGTTTAATAATTTTATCCAATTCATCTTGTATGCTATTTAATTTATCTTTTTTTTCTTGATTAATTTGATTAATTCTATCTAATTCATCCTGTTTTTCTATGATTTTTTTATCTAATTCATCTTGTTTGGCTATGATTTTTTTATCTAATTCTTCTTGCTTAGAAATTTTATCTAATTCAGCTTGTATTTTATCTATTTTATCTTGTTTTTCCTTAGAAATTCTGTCTAATTCTTCTTGTTTAGCAATTCTATCTAGTTCTTCTAGTCTTAATCTTTCTTTTTCTTTATCAATGGTATCATAATATTCATCTATTTCTTTTTTATGAATTATATCTATATCATCTATTTTTTCTATATCATCCCTATGATAAAATAAACTATTAAATTTTGTATCATTTTTATTTATAATATATTTCATAAATTTTATATATATATTATTTTTATAATTAAGATCTTTAATCATTTTTTTCTTATTATGTATATCAGTTTGAATATGATAATTTACCATGCTACAAATGTCAATATAATCGATATAATTACTTTCTAATATAAAATTTAATAAATATTTTGGTATTATAAATGATTTTTCAATATAATTAATTGTTCCATAAATATAATTATATTTATTATAAGTAATTCTTCTTTGCAATTTCTGTTTAGCAATTAATTCGGTTCTTAAACTGTTTTGAGATCTACATTCTTCATGTTCTTGATAAATATAAAATGGATAGTCAATAAAATCTAATATTCCAACTTTATAATGCTGACCAATTCTAGTAATAATAGTATTAGCATATACATCACCGTGAATATTTATATAATGTATATATATATTTTCTTTACTAATCGTACCAGAACTTGAGCTGTAATAATCTTGAAAATTATCATATTCTGATTTAAATGCAATTTTACAACCTATAATTTTGTATTTTTTTAAATTTTCAATTAAAAATAGTTTATCGTCTTCAGTAAATGTAATTTTATATGTTTGATTATTTTTTTGTTTAGGACAACAATAATTAGTATAACTACAAGCATTACAATAAGTAGTTTCATTACAAGAACACCATGTAGTAGGTTTTGTTTTACAAATAACTTTAGGATTTTTGTGATTACAATATAAACAATTATTAAATATATCATTAATTATTTTTTCTTGTAATATTTCAATTTCATCATCAGTATATATTGTATCACTCATTTTACAATTATAATTGTATTTATTATTACTATATTTTTATTCAATTTTTTACTATGTCTAGATACATATATAATTTATATTTATAAAAATAAAAGTATTAGTGTTTTCTAACACTAGTAGAAATTGGTTTTGGAAATTCAAATACAGGTCTATTTTCTGATTTAACTTCTTTAATAACAAAATTATCAATTTCACTACATATTTTTGAACAAGTTAATTTATCTATATGTTTTTTTTCATTACGATATTTTTCTATTAGAACAATAAATCTAGCACAATCAAATACAATATCAATATCACTATCACCACTTACTAAATTAATTATTTTTTTAAAATCATCATATATATCACCATGTTCTATTGGTTTATCTTTTTTAATAATTGACATATCATAATCCATAATAATTGGTAATAAACCTAAAACTTCTAGCTCACCAAATTCATCATAGGATATTGATTTTCTTTTTGTATTTTGCATTAATATATTATGTGTGTGTAAATCTCTATGTACAAAACCTATTTTATTTCTAGCATAACATAAACTCATTATAACATGTTTTAATACATTGTTTAATATATTATTATTAAATTTATTCCATTTATAATCTCCAATTTCTTTTAATTTAATATGAGGCATAACTAAAATATGAATTTCTTCTCCTTCTGTTTTACATAAATTTTTTCTCATTGCATTAATAGCTATTGTATCTTCTTTTTCTTTATGTGTTCTCCTTTTTAATTCATGAAAATTATCTAAACAATTAAATAAACAATAAAATCCTAAAAATGTAGGTAAATTTAGTTCATTATCTAATAAATTACCAATTTCATATTCTTTTTTTAGTTTATCAGAACCTATTTTAACAACTATAGATTTTTTCTTTTCTAATAAACCAGAAAATAATGTATATTCGGTAGAGTCTTTCGATATTTGATTTTCTAATGTTAGCCAATCTTTAGTTTCTGGATTTACAGGATCTATTCTAGACTGACAATCCAGCTTATATTTAAATGAATCATTGCTATTATTTGGCGAACCTCTATTTCTATTTAAATTTGTAGCATTTAATGAATTTATTGATTCCATATTTAATTAAGTTATTTTTATTAATGATATTTTATTTATTATTTTATTTATTAATTTATTAATTTATTAATTTATTAATTTATTAATTTATTAATTTATTAATTTATTAATTTATTAATTTATTAATTTATTAATTTATTAATTTATTAATTTATTAATTTATTAATTTATT
>Ga0214919_10008215_pt1 | contig 13829 bp, 13 predicted proteins | sample LL1503_MetaG_FD_177994 | JGI IMG/M metagenome (GOLD analysis project Ga0214919, IMG submission 177994) | Freshwater microbial communities from Lake Lanier, Atlanta, Georgia, United States - LL-1503 | ecosystem: Environmental > Aquatic > Freshwater > Lake | place: USA: Georgia | collected...
AAATTTCCTTGAGGTAGTTGTCCATCTTGTAGCGAGACAGGTTGGTCGGCACGCTGCCGATGTTGGGGTTGACGTTGGCGCCTTCGGCCCATTTGGTCAGGCCCAGCAAACCTTCTTCTTTGAAGTCATCGCGGATGAAGTGGGTCTGGTCATCAAAAATGAACTGGCCTTTGTATTTGGCTTTGCGGTCGCCTGCGGCGTCCGGGTTTTTCACCTCGGCAGCGCTGACGGCAAACATGTCGCCGTGCACCATGTTCATGGCCTGGAATGCCGCGGCCATACCGGATGCGGATGCCAGGAACTTGCGGCGCGTGGTGTTGTGGCGCTTGGCTTCAGTGTCTGCAATTTCTTTGATAAGGAACTCAACCTGCCTTTGCTTTTCTGTCTGCGGCATGGGGTTGTATTCGCCGTTTGACACGATCTGGGTCGGAATCGGCGAGCGGAACGCTGCTTCGTCAGCGTGCAAACACTCGTCGAACTCTCTTTCAGTCATGGAAACGCCAAAGGGGCGCTGTTTTTCCGTCATAAAAGTCTCCTAGTTTTGGTTGAGATATTGAAAAGGCCCGATACATTGAGCGCACAAGGCCATTAGATTATTGGCAATGCTCAGACCAAAAAATCAAGTGTTTACCCCAAGAAATATTCTTTTGGATGCAGCTTAATCATCTGATAATAATCGTGATAAATTTTGGGCTGTTGCTTGTTACATATGTCACAGGCATGCGACACTTGTAACAGAGCGTCAATCAAATTTTCTGCTGATATGCCATCTCGTAAATGGGCAAATTGGGATCAAGTAACTAAGGAGATGAAAGCAGCCTTTATATTTCTTGTGGCTTGCTAATCGTGCTTCTATGTGTTAACTTGAAAAAGCCAAGACAATTGGATGAATGTTGTTTGCCAACGTGCGCTTTTACAGACTTTTGGGACCTTCTAAATACTTTGTCGAAAGACAGCAACCTCAAGGGATAAAAAAATGAAGAAGATTTTTATCATCAGTCTAGCTATCACCAGCCAATTTCTTTTGTTTTCTCACGCTGAGGAAAAAGACACTCGGGGCGGTACTTGTGAACAAACAAAAATGCAATATGACCACTACTGCAGCAAAAAGGGGGACCCAACTAAAGACGAGATTTTCACGACAGCCAATATTGCTTGCAACAACGCTAAGCGAAATATGGCAGCCGCCTGTGACGGTCAAAGCGAAAAAGACCAGACCTATGTCTTTGACAAGGAAGGTAAGCCTCTATCCAAGTAGGCATTTTTCTGCTAACGGACAGCAGATCAGCATGTAGTTATGTGCTGCCTTTTAATGGAGCAACTTAAAGACTAGCCGAGTAAGTTTCTACTTCTTTTAAGTTCAGGTTTCGGCGGTTGCAGGTAAGTGCACATTAATGCTGATGCCGCTGCTGTGGGTTTTATGCGAGCGATTACCACACTCATCCTACTAAAACATTCCAAAATTGCTCGAACTTTAAGCCCGAATAAAGCAAGGCCACTACCCAAATACAGATCAATCCCAATAAAACACACAACAGCGCTAAACCTGTAATTAGTAAAACAGTACTGATTTCTAATCCAAGCAAAAAAGTTAGAGCCTGTTTAAATGTCATAAATTGCTTTTTATCTGTGCCCCATTACTAGCTTGGATAAATTTCTATTTTTGACTGGTTGTACACCTTTAAGTATGAGTGTCAATAGTCAAACTGGCGGTGCCATTGCGGTTGAACCTAGCTTTATGAAATTTCCTAGGTTTATGCGAAATTTTGTTATGCACTCTATTCGTCAGACTGGTCAGGCCGCTTCTAGGTAAATTCTGCTTACTTAACAACCACACGGGAATACCCTAGGCGTTAGGACTGATTACTGGGTCATCATTAATTTTTGAAAGAAATTTTTTTCTCAAAAAATAAAAGGATTTCGCATGCAACCCACGCAAACAAGTAATCCGGATTATTTTCACAAAGTAGTGGATTGCCAATGGGCATGCCCAGCGCACACACCAGTGCCTGAATATATTCGTCTGATCGGTCAAGGACGTTACAGCGACGCCTATATGATCAACTGGGTATCGAATGTGTTTCCAGGAATTCTTGGCAGGACCTGCGATCGCCCTTGTGAACCCGCCTGCCGTCGATCCCGAGTGGAAGAGAACAACGGTGAGAAGCCTGAACCGGTAGCGATATGCCGACTCAAACGGGTTGCCGCCGACCACAAAGACGATATTCGTCACAGAATGCCCTCCATAGGCTCGGCAAACGGCAAAAAAATTGCCTGCATCGGCGCCGGACCTGCATCTCTGACCGTCGCCAGAGACCTGGCACCGCTAGGCTATGACATAACCATTTTTGACGCCAACGAAAAAGCGGGCGGCTTTATTCGCTCGCAAATACCCAAGTTTCGTCTGCCTGAAGAAGTAATCGACGAGGAAACTGGGTACATACTGAACCTTGGCGTCAGATTGGTTCCCAACCACAACGTCAAATCTATGAACCAATTGCTCAGACAAGGCTTTGACGCGGTGTTTGTCGGATCGGGGGCTCCACGCGGAAGAAACCTAGATATTCCTGGCCGCCTTGAAGGCGCAGCTAATATTCACATTGGTATCGACTGGCTTTCATCGGTTTCTTTCGGTCACACCACCAAGATCGGAAAAAAAGTGCTCGTCCTGGGTGGAGGCAACACTGCCATGGATTGCTGCCGTTCTTCCATCAGGCTCGGTGGTACCGATGTCAAGGTCGTGGTACGCAGCGGTTTTGAAGAAATGAAGGCCTCGCCCTGGGAAAAGGAAGACGCTTTGCATGAAGGCATTCCCATTCTGAATTTTCATGTGCCCAAATCGTTTGACGTCCAGGCAGGCAAGCTGAATGGCATGACATTTGAAAAGGTACATGCGGTGTTTGACAGTAAAGGACGTCGCAGCCTGGTGCCCATCGGGGAGGCTGATGTTTATATTGAATGCGACGATGTATTGCTGGCTGTAGGACAGGAAAACGCTTTCAACTGGATCGAGCGCGATTGCGGAATCACTTTTGATGAATGGGGCTTGCCCGTGCTGAACAAACAGACGATGCAATGCTCGCTGCCGCAGGTGTTTTTCGGTGGGGATTCGGCCTTTGGGCCCAAAAACATAATCACAGCAGTCGCGCACGGACACGAAGCCGCTGTGTCAATCGATCTTTTCCTCAACGACCGGCAAGTCGTTGCCAGACCCGGGCCACAGGTCAATCTGATGTCGCAAAAAATGGGTATTCACGAGTGGAGTTATCACAACGATGTGTCCGACAGCAGCCGCTTCAAGGTACCCTGGACCAAAGCTGAAAAAGCCCTGGCCAGCATCAAGGTGGAAGTCGAACTCGGGTTCGATGCCGCCACTGCATTTAAGGAAGCACAACGCTGTCTTAATTGTGATGTGCAGACTGTTTTTACACCTCAAACATGTATTGAATGCGATGCCTGTATTGATATCTGCCCCATGGATTGCCTGACCATGACGTACAACAGCGATGAAGCCGAATTGCGTCAAAAACTGACGGCTCCTGCTGTGAATTTGACCCAGGATTTGTATGTGTCTGATCTGCTCAAGTCGTCGCGCGTAATGGTCAAGGATGAAGACGTCTGCCTGCACTGCGGTCTATGTGCCGAACGTTGTCCGACTGGTGCCTGGGACATGCAGAAATTTTTATTGAATACCGCCAAAGCCAGCACGCAAAGTTATGACCTGGCCGATCAAACCTCCAGCGCAGGTATCTCATGAAAGCCATCCAATCCGTAAACGACTTCGTCATCAAGTTTGCCAATGTGAACGGTTCCGGTTCTGCTTCTGCCAATGAATTATTTGCCAAGGCTATTTTGCGCATGGGTGTGCCAGTCAGTCCGCGTAATATCTTTCCCAGCAATATCCAAGGCCTTCCAACTTGGTACGAGGTACGTGTAAATGAAAAAGGCTATCTGGGACGGCGCGGCGGCATAGACATGATGGTGGCCATGAATCCGCAGACCTGGGAGACGGACATTGCCGAGATAGAAACCGGCGGTTATTTGTTTTATGACAATACCCGCCCCATTCCGCCGGAAAAATTCAGAGAAGACATTACCGTGATCGGTGTGCCATTGACTGAAATCAGCAATTTCAATTATTCAGACTCTAGGCAAAGACAGCTTTTTAAAAATATCATTTATATCGGTGCTTTGTCAATGTTGCTTGATGTCGAAATCGATGTGTTCAAAAAATTGTTTGAAGAACAATACAAAGGCAAGGAATTACTGCTTGATTCAAACATGAAGGCGCTTAACCTTGGGCGCAATCACGTATTACAAAACTTAAGCCACCCCATCGGCTTGCGGGTTGAGCGCCGAGAGAACGTCGGCGATAGCATTTTTACCGACGGTAACAGTGCAGCGGCTCTCGGTTGTGTCTATGGTGGTGCCACTGTCGCGGCCTGGTACCCGATCACGCCTTCGTCTTCAGTACCAGAAGCTTTCCAGAAATACTGCGACAAATACCGTATCGATCCGGCCACCGGCCAAAACCGCTTTGCCATTATTCAAGCGGAAGATGAACTGGCCTCGATAGGCATTGTGATAGGTGCCGGCTGGAATGGAGCCAGAGCCTTCACGGCAACTTCTGGACCGGGCGTTTCTCTAATGACCGAATTCATAGGTCTAGCTTATTTTGCTGAAATTCCTGTGACCATCATCAACGTACAACGCGGCGGTCCTTCAACTGGTATGCCTACAAGAACACAACAATCGGACATCCTGTGCTGCGCCTACGCATCACATGGAGATACCAAACATATTCTGCTGTTACCGGAAGATCCCTACGAATGCTTTGTCCATGCAGCTACCGCACTTGATCTGGCCGAGCGTTTGCAAACACCGGTCTTTCTGATGACCGATCTTGACATCGGCATGAATCAGCGTTTGAGCAAGCCCTTCGCTTGGGATGATGACAAGACATACGACCGAGGCAAAGTTATGACAGCCGAAGAACTGGAATCGGGTAAGGAATTCGGTCGCTACAAAGACGTCGACGGCGACGGTATCCCCTGGCGCACCATGCCTGGAACGCACCCGACCAAGGGTAGTTACTTCACACGTGGGACCACGCGGGACCCTTATGCACGCTATTCCGAAAAAGGCAGTGACTACATGTACAACATGGATCGTTTGCAAAAGAAATTCAAAACGGCAGCCCAACTGGTTCCAGCGCCAGAATTCACAACGGCATCAAAAGCAAGTTCTATAGGGGTCATTTATTACGGCTCTACTAGTCCAGCCATGAAAGAAGCCTTCAATCTGCTAGAGCAGCAAGGCATTCATCTCAACGGCATGCGGCTTTGCGCATTTCCTTTCGGCGACGCAGTCGACGGTTTCGTTGACCGGCATGAACTGGTGTTTGTTGTTGAACAAAACCGGGATGCGCAGATGCGTTCATTGCTAATCAATGAACTTGACATTGACCCCTCCCGCTTGATCAAGGTTCTACATTACGACGGCACACCGATCACAGCACGCTTTATCCATTCAACTATTCATGAGCGACTGTCGCAACGACACTCTGGTAAAAACAGCAAAAACAAAAACGCGGAGCCCGCATGACTTATATTGCCAAACCGCGTATGCATCACCCCAGCCTGAAAACCAATCAGGTAGGCTATACCCGCAGAGATTACGAAGGCAGAGTCTCCACTTTGTGCGCCGGTTGCGGCCATGACTCTATTTCTGCAGCCATTATTCAGGCTTGCTGGGAAATGAACATAGAGCCGCACAGGGTTGCCAAACTCTCTGGTATTGGTTGCAGTTCAAAAACTCCTGACTACTTTCTTGGTGCATCACACGGCTTTAATACCGTACACGGTCGCATGCCTTCGGTGTTGACCGGTGCCAATCTTGCCAACCGCGAACTGCTGTACCTTGGCGTTTCAGGAGACGGCGACTCGGCTTCCATCGGGTTGGGTCAGTTTGCCAATGCCATGCGTCGCGGTGTGAATATGGCCTATATTGTTGAAAACAACGGCGTATACGGACTGACCAAAGGCCAGTTCTCGGCCACAGCTGATAGAGGTTCAAAAAGTAAAAAAGGGGTAACCAACACAGATTCACCGATAGACCTGGTTGGCTTAGCGTTACAACTTGGCGCTACTTACGTGGCTAGGGGGTTTTCCGGTGACAAAGAACAGTTGGTTCCTTTGATTAAGGGCGCTATCGGCCACGGCGGTGCCGCTTTTATCGATGTCATCAGTCCGTGTGTAGCCTTTAATAATCACAATGGCAGCACCAAGAGTTACGACTATGTGCGTCAACACAACGAATCCGTCAGCAAAATTGACTTTATGCCTCATCGCTCTGAAATCACCGCCGAATATGCTGAAGGAGAAGTTATTGAAGTCGAACAGCACGACGGTACTTTTCTTCGCTTGAGAAAAGTTGACAAATCATACGATCCCGGCAAACGCTACGAGGCCTTGAGTTACATGAACGATAAACACGAAATGGGCGAGATAGTCACCGGCTTGCTTTATCTGGATCCACTGGCCCTAGATTTGCATGCTTCTCTAAATTCCACTCACCTGCCGCTCAATTCCTTGCAGGAAAAAGAATTGTGCCCCGGCAAAAAAGTACTTTCACAAATCAATCAATCGTTGAGATAATCAGATCATCAAATTCATATTCAAGTTAAACCTTTGAGTGGAGGCATACCATGACAGAGCGACTGGTTTCAAAATCTATGTCGGCCCGGCATGTGGTCAATCTATTGCTTGACGCATCCATCTGGGAGGCGGCTTGTCTCATGACAAAAATTAATTGCGGAAGTGTTTTAATTTTTGACACCACTGGTCAGCTGAAAGGGATCGTCACCGAGCGCGACCTAATGACGCGAGTATTAGCCAAGGCTCTTGACCCTAAGGTAACCACCGTGGCCCAGGTTATGACACCCAACCCGCAATGCGTCGGTCCGGATACGACCGTTTCCGAAGCAATCCTCATCATGATCGAACGCGGCTTCCGTCATCTCCCCATTAAGTCAAAAGAAGGCCAGATCATTGGCGTTTTTTCGGCCAGCGATGCAATGCCAAAAGAAATTGACGCAGCCATGACCATGGCAGAGTTTCATCGACAAGCATTTGATTCAAAAGTTTAAAAACTCATTCTTTTTTATCTGAATTTTTGAAACTTACTTTGAAAGGTAAAAAAAATCTGCTGGTACAAAGTGATTTCAGTAATTTACGTTGAGCAAATTAACTCTTCAAGAAAGAGGACCCCATGGAACAAATCAGGCAATTACGCTTCGAGGATTTCAAAGAGGAAAAACTGCAACAAGGCTATAGCGAAGTTCTTGAACGGCGTTGGGAATCGAATGCCGAGAATGAATTTCATCATCACGAATTTACCGCCGATGCCATCGTGATTGAAGGTGAATTCTGGTTAACGGTGGAAGGCAAAACGCGGCACCTGAATCCAGGTGACTCATTTCACGTACCGGCGGGAGTCAGACACAAGGAAAAATACGGGCCTGAGGGATGTGTTTTCTGGGTCGCAAGAATATGAGCTGGAAAACAAATTAACCTCATCAATTATTGTCAAATAATTCTGATTCGTACTCAATATTTCCAAGCTAAGGAGCGGCAATGAAAATCACTGGCGTCGGTATAAACAGGCCTTTGAACAAGACACAGGGATCTATCAAAAAAATTGTATCAATTGCAAAACCTCTTAATACGGGCATAGGCCAAGTTTCTGGTCAACCAACCAACGATGTTGATGACAACTTAGACGCACTAGACGAAAATTATAAAAAATCACCCATCACGCTTGGAAAAGAAGTTGATGTCTTAGCGTAAGCTTCTTGAAAAATAGTCATCTACAGGCCACATTACGGCCTGGTGATGAGCTGCTGGTTGAAGGCAATACAAGAATCAGTGGCGCAATAAAATATTTGACTCAATCCACTTGGTCACATGCCGCTCTTTATGTAGGTATGAATTTCTCAGCAAGTGCACCTGAGGATCATTGCCTTGTTGATGCTGATACTGTGAATGGCGTACGCAGCACTGGTCTTGATAGATTTATAAATCTACACACCAGAATCTGTAGACCCATCGGACTCAGTCATCAAGAATGCTCCGTGGTCGCGCAGGCAGCTATTGACAAAATCGGATGTCAATATGATCTACGTAACGTCTTTGACCTTGCAAGGTATCTCTTTCCCACACCCCCAGTGCCTACGCGCTTTAGACGGCAATCCAAGTTTAACGGCCACTGGCTCAACATCAATCAAGGCAGCCTTAAGAATTGGCACTCTTTATGCTTTGGTATCTTAGATTGGTCGATCTCTTGACATTCAATTTTTATTGAATTTTCCAAACCAGGTCATTGAAGACGGCCAATCATCTCAATTTATACCAAAAGAATACAAAAGGAAACTAAAGAAGAACACATTCAAAAGGAGTCGGTCATGGATTATGTACAAGCATCCCGTGTTGACGGCAATCCGCAACGTTGGGGTGGCCAAAATTCACCGCAGGGTGACAAACAGCGCAGACAAGCGCACAAGCTGCAACTGCTGTATGCAGCACTGAAAGCCGGTGAACTTGAACAGGCCAGGCAAGCCTTTGTTGCCTTGGTAAATGTTGATCCTTCCGTTGCCCACGATCCTTACCTACACAAAATTGGTGCTGCCTTGCAAAGCAGCCACGTATCGGCCGCGCAGCACTTTGCCCGTGAACTCGAGCAACGGGGTGGCCAGTTGGCGGTCAATGCAAGCACTTCGGTGCCTGATAGCAATGCTAATCGCACTGGATGGGATGCTGGTGTGTACGGTTTAAGGCGTATCGATTCATCCGCCTGAGACTCAGATAGACGCAAGCTTTGCAATCAAATTTTTTCGTATAAGCATTTTCGAAAAAGTCCGTATCAGACCCCACTGGCGACATCAAGCTTTGAATGTGAACGCATCTATGACGGATCAGGTCGTCAAATAGGTCGTGCAGACGGATTACGTCGAATGCAAATGATCATCTACTTTTACTTTTTCATGTGACCGAAATTGGCTGATCATTGACTAGCTATTAAATTTACGATGCCAACTTCACGCTGGCTTTTTTTGTGCCCTACTTTCACGCGCGAGATAAGTAAATGATGCAAACCTACCAAGCATCCGTGAGCGTCCGAGCCAACAACGGTCGCAGCCAAGTTGTACGCACTGAAGTTCGGGCACCGAGCAGTCAAGACGCGCGTTGGTTGCTATGGGCTCAGTACGGGTTTCACAGCATTCAAGCGGGCCCTAGTTTGGTCAATACTCGCTTGGCAACATGATCACCCAGTTCTCCTGATCCCAACAGGCATAGAGCGTGATCGAGTCCAGGGGAAAGTCTGTGTAGGGAATCTCTTGTCTCGCGTGTTCCTTGTCATTGCCGTCCTCATAGATCATCACAGCCCTGCCCTCAGTGACTGAAATACGGACCAGTACAAACCAATCCTCTGTACCGATCTCGCACAAGTGGCTGGAAATGGCATCCATCATCCAAAAGCACTCGCCCTTTTCTGCCAAGTGTTTGGTGCCATCTGTTAGCAAATGCCTGCGACTGATTCTGTAATAAGTGCTGGTGCCAGTGAATTGGGACATGGTGAAACGGTCCAATCCCAGCTGCTGAAGTTCTCTGTGTGTTTTCATATCTGTGTTCCTGTTTGTCAACATGACCACAGTTTTGTTTCAGACACGCACTTGGGCAACCGATAGTTGGTAACCCGAAGCTTTGGCGGGGTACCGAGTAAAAATCACCAGGCAAGAAGTTCAAGTACTGGTCCTTTAAAAACCGCTAGCCAAAATTTAGATCTGCAGGACCCATTCGGGCAGTAGATACAAACCGCATTACTCGCATAAATTTCAGCCGATACCAGCAAAATGCCACGCGTTTAAAAGCCCTGTAGCGCATTGTTTACATAGCTCGAATACTCGGAGTGCTGAGAACCCAGATCAGCGCTTGTAGGGCTTGCTCGCCAATCTGCGCTGGTTATCCACAGAGCGCGTGAGTTATCCAAGAAAAATCACGAGAAATATTAGTTTTCCACGATTTCTAGGTTTCAGCGTTGAAATCATTGAAGAAAAAAACCGTGAAAAAGTTATCCACAGTCAGTTCATTTCGCCCTGCTCCAGCCCAGAAACCCGAAAGTTTGGCGGGACTCAGGTTGTCCAGATAAATATATGAAAACACAATGCAATTAACGCAAACAAATGATTTAGGAGACATGACCATGGCACAAGCAAAGACACTGACAACTGCTGAAATTGAGCGCTTGTTAACGCACATCAACACACGCAAATACGCAGCCCGTAACAGATCAATGATGCTGCTCACACACTGGGCAGGTTTGAGAATCGGCGAAGTAGCCTGCTTGCGCTGGAGCGATGTCACAACCACAGACGGAGAGATTAAAGATGAGATCCGCTTGCTGCCCGACATGACCAAAGGGCGTCATGCACGCACTGTGTTTGTCAGCGCCAAGCTACGAACAGAATTGCAAGCCTACGCACAGCAAGCCAAGTGCGTGGATCGAAACTATCCATTTTTCGCAAGCCAAAAAAGCATCCGCGCTGGCTTTAACGCAAACAGCTTGGCGCAAACGTTTGCTCTGCTTTACGAAGGTGCTGAACTAGAAGGCGCTAGCAGTCACAGTGGACGCAGAACATTCTTAACCAACTTGGCCAACAAAGGCACTGCCATCCATATTTTGAAAACTCTGGCTGGTCACCGCAGCATCAGCACTACCGCTGCGTACCTGTACAGCAGCCCAAGTCAGTTGAAAGCCGCAGTTGAACTAGCTTAACTTACAAATCGGTGGTTAATTGGGGATCGGGTATTTGAGAACAGCAAGATTTAACTGCCCATCTTTGTTACCCTTACAATACCCCGTCGTGAATCCTTCGTCTGATATAGAAAGGATATTTTTTTCAGGATCTATCTTGTAAATTCCTAAATCAGATAAAACTTGTCGCCCAATAGATACCAACCCGGCCATATTTTCTATAGTTGAAATAATTCGAGCGCCAGTTATTTGAGGGGGCTTTTCAAGTAGTTGATTCATGATGAAATTACCTTGATTAAATTTACCTCTAATTCGTAAAACTAAACAATAATTGAGCTCAAAAAAAGATTTTTGTAGAACAATTCATTTGACATAGTTATGAATCTTTCACTCTGTGAAAAAAGCGATATTTATTATCAAATAGGTTTTTACTAGATTTGAAATTTCATCTCATGGTCTAGTGCAAATTTCTTTAAATTTTTTGAGATATCGGCAAGTGCTTCTTTGCCAAGTGAAACGAACGGAGGGCGAACGAGCAACCATTGTGGGTTGTGGTGCAGCAAACTCAATATTGACTTACATGCCGGAATTTTCGGGTGATGACCGATCACAAGATCTATGAGGTCGTTAGCTAACATTGCATGTGAACTAGATTTCCTTGTTATAGCCTTACTGATTTGTCTTGGCAGTAAATTAGCTACAAAACTCAGCGCTCCAGTGCTATTGAGATCCATCACTTTTAATATATCTTTTTCGTACTGGGTATACACCATACAGCTAGGTAAAAAAGATCGTACTAACTCAGTTGTTACTGATAAATTTTCACTGGCATCCACAATACCTGAAATAAAAGTAGGAAATAATCTGATAAGCTCAGAAATCACAGCGTGGGGTATTGCGCCACAATTTACGGCCGGATTATTATGAATATACATAAACCAATTTTTTTCAGGAATTGAATTAAATATATATGCATAGGAATTAATTATTCCTTGGTTACTTGACTTGTTATAGAAAAAAGGAGCCCCCATAAGACAGCCATACACATTTTGACTCACTGCATTCAGTGTCAAAGTGCGGGTATCTTCTATAGAGGCTGCGGTTGTACAAACCAATAAAGATTTGGATGGAATTTTTTCTTTGATTAATTCATCCAATACTGCTTGGCGCTCACTGCATGAAAAGGAAGCACCTTCTCCAGTCGCATCAAATATGCAAACTCCCTTGCTTCCGTTCTCAAGTAAAGCTTTTACGTGCGATATATATTTGGTTGTATCAATAGATAAATCAGGATTCAATGGTGTCAACACAGATGTCCAAAGCTCTGTGAAGCCATTATTAAGATTGGTAACAGTTTTTTCTGATGCCATTAGTTTCTCCAGTTATTTGATTTCAACCTCAAATTACTCAATAACAAAAGCAAAAATCGTTTAATCATTTTGCTCAATAATGAGTTTGCAATCAGATCCCAATAGCAAGAAAAACTTAAAAAACAGTTTAAGCGCTGCTCAGGTTTCATGCAACTGTTTAGCAAAGACTTGATTCATTCATTTTTAGTCCTGACTTAATTTATATTCATTGAAATACTGGTACTTATTGTTATGTTTTATGCTTTTGCGATTATATATATTAATCCTTTGCAACACACTTAATGGCAGATACAACTATAAATTTGAAATTTGCTGTGCCACATGCTTGCTCATTTGAAAAGCTTCGCTTGCATGGTGACTAAAATCGCAAAGACGATAAAAATTTAAGTTTCCCTCAGTTGTAACCACGAAATGATGCTGCGGATGGTTTTTCAATATCTTTAATTAAGGGTACTCGCCCTAACTATTGTCACAGTCAAAACAATTGCTACAGCCTAGATAGGATTTAGATAAGATTACTGATTCAAAATAGCTACGTGCAGTTCGTCAGACGAACTGCACGTAGCTATTTCCTGGAAGTAATAACTGTCAAACTTATCGACTTTTTAGGAAGCCAATATGCCAACCTACGTAGTTACTGTTCCTCAAGGCCGTTTATCCTCGAAGCAGAAAATGCAGCTGGGAGTGGAAATTACTCAAGTGCACTGTGACATCACCGGAGCCCCTTCCTACTTTGCTCAAGTCATCATCAACGAAGTTCTTGATAGGAATTACTTTGTTGGCGGCAAGCCGCTGCAAGGGACAGATCACATTTGGTTGCACGGCATTATTCGTGCAGGACGTGAAGCTGCAGTCAAAGAGCGTATGCTTGTCGAATTAATGAAAGTAGTGTCTAAGATAGCTGAGGTAGACGAACACAACGTACAGGTATACATATCTGAAATATTGGCTCGCCAGGTTCTTGAGTTTGGAAAAATTTTGCCTAATCCTGGCGAAGAACAACAGTGGTTTGAGTCAATTCCTGTGAATCTAAGAACGCGAATTCTTGCTGATCAATTTGGTTACAACGAATCTACGCTTGAAGAGTGAAGCGTCCGTCTTCAAATGTTCAGTGGTAGTTGAGTACCACCGATAAGATGATCAATCTGAGATACTTGAATTCACTGTGTTGGAATAATTGAAATTTGGAGAAGATTTGTGAAAATTCTGATTGCCCGACTCAACCACGAAACAAATACTTTTTCTCCAGTGCCAACACCCATGGCCGCTTTTGATCCGGTCTACGGTGAAGATGCATACCAAGCGAATCTAGGTATGAGAACGGCGATGGCGGCTTTTATCGATTTGGCGGAAAAAGCAGGTGCCACACTCATCACCCCTTTATCAGCTATGGCCAATCCCAGCGGACCGGTTCACGCGTCAGCGTACGATGAACTTACCGCTTGCATTCTCGCAGCTGCACCAGGCTGCGACGCTGTTTTACTTGATTTGCATGGTGCCATGGTTGCGGAAAACGTCCCCGACGGCGAAGGCGATCTCCTTGAACGTCTGCGCCATGCCCTACCCGATGTACCTATTGGCGTGGCCTTGGACCTTCATGGCAATATCACACAAAAAATCATTGACAACACAAGCGTTATTGTGGGT
>Ga0214919_10008218_pt1 | contig 13826 bp, 9 predicted proteins | sample LL1503_MetaG_FD_177994 | JGI IMG/M metagenome (GOLD analysis project Ga0214919, IMG submission 177994) | Freshwater microbial communities from Lake Lanier, Atlanta, Georgia, United States - LL-1503 | ecosystem: Environmental > Aquatic > Freshwater > Lake | place: USA: Georgia | collected 2015-03-15
GCCAATGTTGAATTTCCAAATGTTCCTAAACCTAAATAATTACCAGTAGATCCGGCACCTATATAATTGAATGATAAATCTCCTTGATTACTACTACTAGCATTTTGTCCAATTGAAATACAATTTTTATTTCCTATCACTAAATTAGAATTTAGTGCAGAAATTATTCTAGTAGATGATGTATCTGTGGAAGTTCCTGATAATAATTGTGTTGATCTAGAAGTACCACTAACTTCTAAATAATACGATGGGGTAGTTGTACCTATTCCTAAGTAACCATTATTTGTAAGTCTCATAAATTCAGTAGCACCTGATGTTGTTGATAACTTTCTTGTAGAAAAAGCCAACGCTCCATATTGATATAATGTATTAGTTTGTAACCCTGAATCAATTGTAATCGATGAAATTCTTGCCAATTCGTAATTTGTATTAGTACTATTAAATCCAGTAAATGAGATTTTGCATCCACTAGTTGTAGGTACACTACTATTATTCTGAATTTGAATACCTACAAAAGAATTTATATTATTTTCTAAATGCAATATATCTTGAGCTGTACTTGTAACTACACTAAGTTTAGTATTTCCTGCAACATTCAATGTTGTTAATGAACCTAATGAAGTTATATTAGATTGTCCTGGGGTTAATATCGATCCAGATATTAAAGTTGACGAAACGGAACTTAATCCTGATAAAATACCAGACATTGATATATTAGTAACTCCAGTTACTTGTCCATTTAAAACTAAACTAGTTAATGTCCCAACCGAAGTTATATTTGATTGCAAACTAGTTCCTATAGTACCTGCAATATTGCCTCCACTAAATATAAAAGCTGGATTTGTTCCATTAATTGAAAATGTAGTAACTCCCGTCGATGATATAGTTTGATCGCAATAAGTAGTTGCTGAACCAGTTGGTGCATTATAACTTAATCTTAGACAATTACCATTAGGATCACTTAATTCCATTAATCTAAATGGTGTAGTTGTACCAATTCCTAAATTACCAGATGATTTTAATATAAATTTTCTAGAACTTGTAGATATACTTTGTCCATAATTAGATATTACAAAATCTGCAGATGATTCAGTTGTTGTATTTAATCCGGCATTTAATGAACATATTCCAGAATTAGTTCCAAGTGTAATAATTCCATTAGTTGATGTTGTATTATTTGATCCAATAATAATACTTTGACTTGTATCGATTGAAGAGCCAAAATTTGTATTATTGTTATATGGTAAGATATTTAAATTACCAGTATTATCCGTACCTAAATCAGTTAAAATAGAAGTTGCATTATAATTTAATCTTAAACTATATGTATTGGTACCCCCATTTATTTCTAAATTTCTATTAGGTAATGATGTATTTATTCCAATAAATCCAGAATTAGATATTGATAATCTTGTATTATTGTCAGCTAATGTTGAATAATCTTCAGTAGCAGTATATGTTTGAAAAATATGCTGTCCTGCTCTTGATCTAATTCTATTTGGTATTGTGATACTATTTCCTTTAAATAATAATAATTCAGAATAACTACTTGTATTATTATTATATAGCTGTTCAGATATTACTGTCATATTATTCCCAGACATACCAGTTACACCACTGAATTGTATAATATTTGAAGTATTTGAATTACCTATTATTACATTACTTTTTAAATTTACTAAATTACCCGTTGATAATATATTTAACTGTCCTAAATTATTAAGTACTATATTAGAATAGTTATTAGCATTCCCTATTGGTGAATTATAGCTCAATCTTAAACATTGGCCAATATTATTATTTATTTCAAATGCTAATAATGGATTATTTGTATTACATCCAATATTTCCAGATACATTTAAATTATTTAAGATACCTAAAGATGTAATTAAAGATTGGCTAGATGTTATAATTGACCCAGTAATATTCGCTGATGATAATGCAATTATTCCAGATAAAGTACTAGACATTGATAAATTTGTAATCCCACTTATTGCTCCACTTAATGCTAAACTTGTTAATATTCCTAAAGATGTAATATTGAGTTGAGCTATTGTTTGTACAATACCAGTTAAATTATTAGAAATTAAATTTGTAGAAGATAATGAATTAATATTATTTATATTACTACTAGCATTTAATATAATTGTGCTAGATGGTTGTGTAGATCCTATAGTACTGATATTATTATAATTTAATTGATTTGATGATGATGTTATCTTTATATTGGATAAAGTTAAATTATTTATATTAACCGATATAGCATTTACACCATCTGCAACATTTAAATTTAATAAAGTACCAACTGAAGTTATATTTGGTTGTGCATTTGTTTGAACAGTTCCTGTTAAATTAGTTGCAGATACTGTTAATGCGCCAGAAATAGAATTTGACATAATAATATTATTAACACCAGATATATTTCCAGACATTGCTAAACTTGATAATGTACCAGTTGATGTTATATTAGACTGATCTGATATTAATATTAAACCGGTTAAATTATTTGAAATAGTATTAGTTAAAGATATAGAATTAATATTAGAAATATTCCTCAGAGAATTTAAAATTAATGATGTACCTGATTGTGCTATCCCTGGTGTTGTGATAGTATTATAATTTATCTGTGATGCACTTGGTGTTAATAATACCCCAGATAATGTTAAATTAGTTGCAAATATATTATTTGTGGTAATATAATTAATTGAATTAATGTTACGACTTGCATCTAAAATTAATGATTTAAGTGGTTGCGCTATACCAGTTGTTGTAATTGTATTATAATTTAATTGTGTACTATTTGAAGTTACTAATGAATTTCCTAAAATCAAACTTGTATTAATTCCACCATGTCCTTGTAATGCACAATTATTAAGAACATTTAAATTTGTTAATGTTCCTAATGTTTGTATATTTGGTTGTGATGCGGTTTGTATTACACCGTTCATATTTGAAATATTTAAATTATTAGAAGATATTGAATTAATACCATTTATGTCTTTGGATATATTCAATACAAGTGCTTTATTAGGCAAAGCAGTACCTGCAGTAACTCCAGATGTTACATTTAATTGAGCATTTGTTCCAGTAAACGAAATACTCGTTGACTTAAAAGAAGGCATATTTAATTGATAAGTATTAAAAGAAACAACACTATATTATAAGAAATTTTAATATTTACCATATAAATATTAAAATATATTTAATATTAAAAAAATAAATATTAATAATTTATTTTTTCTAAATGTAATTTTTATTTTCTTCCCTTTTCTAATTATTTTATTTTTTTTCTAGTTTATCCAAACAATCAGATAATTTATTGATCAATAACATTAAATCTGTATTTTTTTGTTTTAAGACTTCATTTTCTTTATGTAGCATTTTTATATTTTTTGATAATATTGGTACTACTTCATCCAAACAAAGTGTAAAAACTGCATCCTTTGGACTTACAAACCCATCATCATCAGTTGTTTCTTCCATTCCTTCATGTGGGTGTAGTGTTACTAATTCAGTAAATCCTGCTTTAATTACATCCTGTGCGATATAACCATAATGTGATTGATCATCGACTTTATTATTATATTTAAAATGTACAGGCGTAGTTTTTTGAATAAAACTTTTACAGAAATCTTCACTTAAATCATAAATATCAGTTTTAATACGTCTATCTGAATAAATATCAATTTCACCCGCTACAAGAATACGTCCTTGAAATCTTGCTGATATATTTACTGATGAATATGAAGTACCAGATCCTCCATAACCTCCTGAAAGATACCATCCAAAAAAACCTGGTAATGGTGAATTTAAATAACTAACATCTAATAGATATGATGGAGTAGTAGTACCAATACCAATAGAGCCAGTAGTACCTGATACTGTTAATGCTTGATTATAAACAGAATACCCCCAATATAAACTAAATGGAGAAGCATTCCATGAACCAATACCTCCCCAAGTTCCATCAGTATAAGTACCCATATTAACATTACCATTTATTTGATATAAACCTATTCCAACTGATGATGCTCCTATTTGACTGGCATTTACATATTGAGCAGTTACAGTACCTGTAGTGGTTAAAGCATTTATATTGGTAATACTTCTATTACTGTCCACAACTAAGGCATTACTAGCAGTTGCTGTACCTGGTGTAATATTTGTTAAATATGTTGGAGTACCACCACTACCAGTAATTGCAACACCATTAACAGTTAAATTAGTTGTTGATATTGATGTCAATCCGGATAATGTAGTTAATCCCGTAGTTATGCCATTTGATGCATTTAATACTAATGCCTTACTTGCAGAACCAGTACCTGCAGTTACTCCAGCCAATACATTAATATTAGCAGCAGTTGCTGTTATTGTGGTTCCTCCTAATGTTAATGCAGCTGTAGAAATAGATGTAGCTCCAGTAATTGCACCAGATAGTGCTAATGATGTTAATGTACCTACAGATGTAATATTAGCTTGTGCAGCTGTAGATAAAGTACCAGTTAGTGTAGTTGCTGATACTGTGGTTAACCCAGATAATGTAGTTAACCCAGTAGTTATTCCGCTAGATGAATTTAATACTAATGCTTTACTAGCAGCACCAGTACCTGCGGTAACTCCAGCTAATACATTTAATTCAGCAGCTGTTGATGTAACTAAAGTTGATCCCAGTGTTAATGCAGCTGTAGTAATCGATGTAACACCTGTAATAGTACCTGCTAGTATTAAATTAGTAGTTTTTGATGTCCCGATAACATCTAACATATATGAAGGAGTTACAGTACCTATACCTACATAACCACTTCCTAATATAGTCATAGCAGTGCCTCCATATAATCCAAATCCCATAGAATTTGATGCTAACCCAGACCCTGCATAATAAAATGAAATTTCTGCTTGATTATTCAAAGTATTAGTCTGACCTATTGTTATATAACTTCTAGATAATGTCGCCATTGATGAATTTAACGCTGAAATAGTCCTAGTAGTATCAGTAGATGTTCCTAATAAAATTTGAGATAGACCGGTAATAGCACCAGACAATGCTAATGATGTTAATGTACCAACCGATGTAATAGATGTTTGTGCAGCTGTAGATAAAGTACCAGTTAATGTAGTTGCTGATACAGTAGTTAAACCAGATAATGTAGTTAACCCAGTGGTTATTCCACTAGATGAATTTAATACTAATGCTTTACTTGCAGTACCAGTACCTGCAGTTACTCCAGCCAATACATTAATATTAGCAGCAGTTGCTGTAATAGCTGTTCCTCCTAAGGTTAACGTACCAGAAACTGATAATGATGTTAATGTACCAACTGATGTAATATTTGTTTGAGCTGCTGTTGATAATGTACCAGCTAATGTAGTTGCCGTTAATGTTGTAACTCCAGAAATAGCACCAGATAATGTTAAACCTGTTAATGTACCAACTGATGTAATATTTGTCTGAGCTGCAGTCATGATTATTCCGGAATAGCTGCTAGAAGAAATAGAATTAATTCCTACAATATTATTATTAGAATCAGTAACTAATGCAATGCCTGCAATTGCTGTACCTGGTGTAACTCCATGTATTAAATTTAATTCTGATGTTGTAGATGTTAATAATGCACCACCTAATGTTAATGCACCAGAAACTGATAATGATGTTAGTATTCCAGTAGATGTTATATTTGTTTGTGCTGGTGATGTTAAAAGACCTGCTATATTAGTCGCTGTCAATGCTGTTACTCCAGAAATAGCACCAGATAATGCTAATGAAGTTAAAGTACCTACTGATGTTATATTTGGCTGTGCTATTGTTTGTAATGTACCAGTTAATGAAGTTGCAGATAAAGAATTAATACCGGAAATATTCTTATTACTATCTAGTACCAATCCTAAACTAACAGATGCAGTACCTGGTGTAACTCCATGCAATACATTTAATTCAGTGGCTGTAGATGTTAGCGTAGTTGAACCTAATACTAAAACATTAGTAGTTAATGAAGTTATACCAGTTAATGCACCACTCAATGCTAAACTTGTTAATGTACCAACTGATGTAATATTTGGTTGCGCAGCTGTTGATAATGTACCAGCTAATGTTGTTGCTGATAGATTATTTATTCCAGTTATACTACTTGATGAATTCAAAATTAATGCTTTGCTTGCCGATGCGGAACCTGGTGTTACATTTACATAATTTAATTGAGTTGCAGTAGATGTTACTAAAGTACCATTTAATTGTAACCCAATAGTCGATCCATTATGTGATGTAATATTAACATTTCCATTACATGTTATAGATAAAATTGGAGAGACTCCATAAAATCCAAATCCTAATGAATTTGATACTGAACCATCCCCAGTATAATAAAATGCAATATCTGCCTCATTATTATTAGTAGCAGATACCCCTAATTTTATATATGTACTATTACCATTTGCTAAATTTGGAGAATATGCTGTTATACAAACTACATTACTAGTACCTGTTGTATTAATTATAGTTCCTGTATTTGTATTAGTTCCAGTTGATATTATATTATTAATATTAGAAATATTTCTAGATCCATCTAAAACTAATGCTAAACTAGGAGAAGCTGTACCTGGAGTTACGTTAACATAATTTAATTGTGTTGAATTTGAAGTTACAACAACCCCGCCGAATGTTAAAGTTCCAGATACTGATAATGATGTTAATATTCCAACTGACGTAATATTTGGCTGAGCAGCTGTTGATAATGTTCCGGTTAATGCTGTTGCGGTTAATGTAGTTACTCCAGAAATAGCACCAGATAATGCTAATGATGTTAATGTACCAACTAATGTAATATTTGGTTGAGTAGCTGTCGATAATGTTCCAGATACTGTTGTAGCAGTCAAAGTATTAATTCCATTAACATTTCCACTTAATGTAATGGTAGTACCATCTGGAGTAATTATTAAATTTCCCGACGTATCAACTAAAAATTTAACATTTTTTGAAGCTGAATTTGTATTAGATAGTTGTAAACAATTACCAGTACTAGCTGATGATTTTATTACTAATGTATAATTATTATTAGTAGTATTATTTGATGATAGAGTTGTTAAATTCCCAGTTGTTGAACTATTCTCAACTAATAATGATGTTAATGTGCCAACTGAAGTAATATTTGCTTGAGCAGGTGTTGATAATGTACCAGTAAAATTAGTTGATGATACAGAAGTTAGTCCTGCTAATGCTACTAAACCACTAGTAATTCCGCCAGATGAATTTAATACTACTGCTTTAGATGCTACAGCAGTGCCTCCAGTTACTCCATGTAATAAATTTAATTCAGCTGCTGTTGATGTTAATGCTACAGATCCCAAAGTTAATACTCCAGAAATAGATAATGAAGTTAACGTACCTACTGATGTTATATTTGGTTGAGCATTGGTTAATAAAGTACCAGTTAAAGAAGTTGCTGATAAAGAATTAATACCTACGATATTTGATGATGAATCTAATACTAATGCCGAACTAGCTATTGCCGTACCGCCCGTTACTCCATGTAATACATTTAATTCATTCATATTTGATGTAAGTACTGCACCATCTACAGTTAAATTTCCTGTCATACTTAAACTATTTAATGTACCAAGTGTAGTAATATTAGGTTGGTCAGTTGTAAATAATGTACCATAAAAAGACACCGCTGATAAAGTATTAATTCCGGCAATATTAACATTTACATCTGTAACCATTGATTTCATGGGCTGTGCCATACCTGCCGTTAGAATATCTGTATAATTTAGATCAACTGCACTGGCTGTAACTAATGTTCCGTTAACAATAATATTATTTGCTGATATATTATTAATACCTGCAATATTTTTATCAGAATCAATAACTAAAGCATTATTAGCAGATGCATTACCGGCAACTACACCAGTTAATGTATTTATTTCATTAGCATTTGCTGTAACTAATATACTATTTAATGCTAAACCAGATGTTGATCCATTATGATTATAAATATTTAATTGTTGTAAACCACCATTTACATTTATATCTAATCTACCAGTACTTCTTAATATAAATTGTGTATAATTAGTTGCAGATGAATTGTGTATTAAATGTAAACAATCTCCAATACTATTATCTATTTCTAATTGATGTACATTTGCAGAACCACCTGCTCCTTTAGATAATGCAATAAGTAAAGCATTTGTAGATGAACTTCCAGAACTTAACTGCACGGCTGTCATTCCTACTTGAGCCATTGTTAATTAATAAATAAAAAATATAAAGATATATTAGTTTTATTTATATATATATATATTAATATAATGAGTAAAAATTAAAATTTAAATAAAAAAAAATAAACAATATACATTAAATTTACTTAATGCTTTGTTATTTTATGTTTATAAAATGTTTATAAATAGGCTCTTGATAAATTACAGTTTTATTTGATTTTTATAAAATGTTTATAAAAGTTAATTTTCTGATTTAGTAAATTATTTTTAACTTGTATTAATTCCAAATATCTAGTATCAGTAATTGATGTTTTTAAATTTTTATTAATTGTTTTATTTATTTTATTTATTATTTCATTTATATCACTATTTTTAATTTTATTTAATTTGTAATCATTTAAAAAGTTGTTAAAATCTATTTTTAATGAAATATTGAGACTATTGATTTCTAATTCTAATTTTTTTAATTTTTTATTTATTTCATATTCTTTAATATATTTAGCATTATTCGTTATTTCAGAGTTTAATTCATCTTTTTTAATTTGTTTAGTTTCTATTAATTTTCTTTTGATGTCATTATTTGTGATTGTATTATTTAGTAATTCATTTTTATATTTGTTATGTATAATAATATTATCATTGATGACATCATACGTTTTAATATTGTACTTATCATCTATAGTATTATTGTGAGTATTATTTGTTTTATTTAATTTATAATTTTTAACTTCTTCTAGTATTATTGTTTCAGTTTCATCCTTTTCAATTGTAGTTCTATTATTCACATTATTATTTGAATAAATGTTATTATTTGGAATAATAGCATTTGCTGAATAATAATAAATTAAAAATAAAATTAAAAAATTGAAAATGATGATAAGGCAAATTTTATACATTATATTAACTGATAGTTATATTAACTGATAGTTATATTAATCTAATATTTATAATTTTTAATATAAATATTACTTTATAAAATTAAACTAATATTTATAAAATTAAACTAATATTTATAAAGTAAGCATTCCAGTAATAAAATGTTGAGCAGTATTTTTCTTAACTGATGAAATTAATGATGAATAAGATAGATGGAATATAAATCCAATTACACTGGCATAAATAATATTATTTTTTAATTTACTAATTTTCTTTTTATATCGTGGTTTATTTTCACAATGTTTATTTCTTATATAATTTATATAATCGTCTAAAAATATTTTATCATGATCTGGTAAATTTTTATAGTATTGATATAAATTGGAGTGCTCGTATCGTATCTCATTATTAGTAAAATCACATGCTTCCAATATATAATCATCTTTTGTTTGATAGTATAACATATATTCTGTATATATTATATATATCATAACCAAAACCATAATAAATACAGAAATATCTGTTAAAATATGATCCTCATTCATATTTAATTTATATTAATATTAAATATTTTCTATATATTTAATATAATATATAAAATATGGAATTTTTTGATAAACCATATTGTGACCAAATCATAGTATTAAATAAAATAGATGATAAAATTGATAGTTTTAAAAGTAATATACAAAATTTTAAAAGTAGAATATCAACCAATAATAATAATATACAAATGCAGACTAATACATATGATAGAATAGTTTTAAATAAAGTTAAGCTATTAAAAAAATATAATATTAGCATTATTAAAAATGCATATATATATTATATGAAGAATAAAGAAATTGATTGCATTAATTCAATAATAGATAATAATAATGATTATATAGATGAAAATAATTATAATCTTATTAATAAAATTAAATCACAATATTCACTAAATAAAAATATTTATTTTTTAAAGCTTATTAAATATATTAATAGTAATAAAGACGATTTGCAAAAAATTATAGATATTTTTAATAGTAATGGCTTAAATAGTGAAATTTTTAATAGTATATTGATAATATTAAAAAAAAATAAATTTATAATTAAGGATGAAATATTTGATACTGCTATATTTCAATTATTGAATTATAACACTATTAATTATATAAGAAATATATTAGATGGAATAATTAATAAATTTATTTCTAATTTATTAATGTTTGAATTAAACTTATTTTTCAAACATAGTAATAAAATTTCATTAAAGATTAATAAATATTTAATTTCTAATGATAAATGTTTAGTTAACATAGTTAAAAAATATAAAATTAAACAATCAATAGTTAAAAAATCAAATAATCTTTTAAATAAGTATAAGACAGTTGAAAAACAATTATTAACTAAAAAAAAGCAGTTTGATAATAATATTTGCAATATTCTTAATAATATTAATGATTTACATATTCATATAGAAATGTCAATCGATGCGCATAATATTTATATAATAAAAAAGAAACAACTAAGAGAATCAATATTAAAGCAAGAAGAAACTAGTAAATATTTATTAAATAAGGATAGCACATGTCCTATATGTTTAGAAGATATAGTATATGGAATAACAACAAAGTGTAAGCATGATTATCATTTAAAATGTATTAATATGTATATAAATAATATATTAGAAAATCATACGGTTATTAAAATATTATGCCCTATATGTCGGCAATATATTTAATAAAATAAATAATTATTATTAATTAAATATATAATATTATATATTATATAACTTCATTTAAATCAAACTTTTTTTTTAATTCCTAAATTGATAATTTTTCTAATCTAATATACTGTTATGTGTAATTATAATTCTGATATCCTGACCAAATCTATAAAACCTTGTGGGTGTATTAATACTTCCGAATTAGACTTTTCGGAAAATGTTATTATTGAACATTTTATAGAATACTGTAAAACTCATTATTTATCTTGTGATGATAAATCTAACTATATTTTTAATAAAAAAGAAAATAAATATATTTGTTATATTTATTTCTCAAATAATAACCAATCAAATACAAATTGTAAAAAAAATACAACAACTAGCACTTATAAAAATATAACAAGTTCTAGTTGCAAAACTACAACTAGTATCAGTTATAAAAAAAATATTAATAAACCAATTCTTAAAATTAATACTTTATCATATTGTAAAAGCTCTATCGATAATGAAATTATATATGACAATACAGCTAATATAAATATTAAAAAAGAAATTAATAAAGAAATTAAAAAAATAAATATTGAACACCCACTTCATAAAAATAAAAAATTATCATTTGGAAAATATAAAAATAAAACTTTTAATTATGTTTATAACAATGATAAATTATATTGTTACAAATTAACATATTGGAATAATGATAATATAAAAGATAATAGATTAAATCTATTTATTAATTATATTAAAGATCTAAATAAAAATATTGCATATACTAAAGTACATTAAGTAAATTCAATCATATTATATTAAAGATACTATTACTAATGGTAAATTCAGTTCCATTAAGTGAAATGGCAATAAATATATTACATTAAGTAAATTTCATTTTAAGATAACTTTTAACTATATAAATAATAATGAGATCATTAGTTAAATTTATCAAATGTCATCAATTACAAACTTTTAGTAATGTAAAATCTCGAATGACACATAATGCTTCATATATATATTTAAAAGAAGAAATTGAAGAAATGACTATTAAATATGAAAATGATTTAAGAAAATTGAATAATAAATTACTAAATTTAAAAAATGATAATAATAATTTGAAAAGAAGTAATATTAATTTAAGAAATAGATTAATTGATATTAACAGAGAACAAAATTTAAAAAATAAAAATGGAAAATTTTAAATAATTTTAATATTTTAATTAAAGTATAGTTAATAAATTATATATAAAATAAAAATGATTTTTATTAAAAATTTATCATACAGTATCCCAAAAAATATATTTACTAAAAAATGTTCAAGTTTTACTTATAAACAATGTGAATATTTTAATTACTGCATTTCATATAATAAAGCAAAACAAAATGACTTAAAAAAGAAAATAAACATATTACAAAAAATAAATGATACACTAGAACAAAAAATAAAAAATTCTAATATTGATATATCAACATTAAAAAATTATACACATAATAATACTAATATTGATAAAATTATATTAACTAATCCTAAATAAAAAAATACTTAAAAAAAAAATAATTTATTTTTTTTAATTATTAATATTGAATGAATTCAATATTATAGAAATCGCATATTTCCTTTACTAAGAAATAATCTTTATATTTTTCTTTAAATATTATTTTTTTGACATTGGAAGCTGCGATTAATTTAATACATGATAAGCAAGGACTTAATGATGAATATAATATAGAATCTTCAAATTTAGAATTAGAATATAATAATACATTTGATTCAGCATGTAATATTAATGAATGTACTAATGGACGATCAAGCCAGTCAATTTTATCATCAGATCCTTTTTTTAAACCATTATAGCCGGTGCTAATTATTCTATTATCTTTCATAGATACTAAACATGCACCTACCTTTCTTTTTGGATCCTTAGATCTTAATTTAATTGTATCACACATTAGTAAAAAATATTCATCCCATCCTGGTATTTCCATTTTTATTACTTATATATTATATATATTTTTAATACTAAAAAAAATAATTTATACAAATTAGATAAATTTTATTGTTGATTCAAATTCCAACATTCCACATATATATATTAATATTAAAAATTCTAAATGATCTTTCGAATATAATTTATATTGTGGATAGAACATATCTAGATATGAATCAACATCATCACTTAAACAATTCCAAGTTTCATTAAAATGAAATATAGCAATATTATCAACTTTAATTAATAATTGTGATATATTGATTCCATATATATATATTAATGCTCTCATATAATTAAATTTATTAATATTATTATCAATGTTTGTTATTATATTCTGAAATTCAATATATAATTGAATATCACTTCTACATACTATTGGTTTATATTGTGTGATAATTAAATTAATTATTTCATTTGGCAAATCATTTTTTTCTAATTCTATTTTTATTTGTAATTCACATACTATACATCTCCTACACATTGAGTTTTAATTATAGTTATTTTATAATTAATTTCTTATTGTTAATTATTATTTTTACTTTATTATTTAAATATCCAACCAATATTGGGAAAATTATTTTTTTATTGGTTTTGTTAATTGAATTCATTTTGTTTTATATAATTGGATTATATTATTAGATATATTTAATTTAATGTAATTTTTATTTAAATAATATATGTATATCTAATAAATATATAATGTTTAACTCCTTAAAAAATCGCAATATCAAATACTCATTAACCAAAGTTACAGATATTTTAAATACATATACAATTCCTAAATTTCAAAGAAAAGTATTTAATGATAGAATTAATATTCTAGACAATGAATTTCATTTTGATTTTAATCCAATTATGCCAATCATATTTGTAAATTTTAAAAATGTAAGATATTTAATCGATGGCAATCATCGCATGAATGTGTATATTAAAAATAATAGATTTACTACTGAAAAAATATTAGTTGCTGATATTACTGCTAATAATGAATCTGATATTTTTAAATATTTTAAAATTATAAATAATAATATGACATTGAATGATGTATA